>ENA-UZWX01003646-UZWX01003646.1-metagenome-genome-assembly--contig:-Day-4---50m-contig-3646_pt1 | contig 17866 bp, 19 predicted proteins | sample MGYA00260347_ERZ794907 | MGnify/ENA metagenome assembly ERZ794907 | reverse complement strand
AACGTCTGGTAAGGACGTTGTAGTAATCTCTAAAGGAGTAGTATTGTCGGGAGCATCGGGAATGAAGCCGCCACCACTGCCGCCGCCACCGCCACCGCAGGCGACTACAGCAAAAACAAAGGTTAGTAAGACAGCCAGGCGGCTGGAGAGTGTGGCGAACTTAGTAATCATCCTTTGTCCCCTATAGCCCGCGGTCCGGCGGGTCTTGAAATTGATATTGGGCATTTATTAATTTCAGAGCCTCTATCCTGAGTGTCGGCCATTCCAGTGGCCAACTTGCGACAGGCTATCACATAAATAGCTAAAAACCCCATAGATAACATGATGATAGATAAGGTCTGTGACTATTTACACTAGGTGCTTGTGTCCCACCTATACTAGATAATATCTATTTGGAATCTTAGATACAGGAAAAAATGGTGAAAACGTATGAAAATCCCCCTGGGGAGCTATTTCAGTCTTAAAAGAATCGAGTTTTAGGGTCTAATAGCGACACCTGATACCATGCCCAGATGAATGATCCCTCCCAACTCACTGTCTCTATCGTGGTGCATAACAGCTCCCTCGAGTTGTTGCGTGAGACCCTTCACAGCCTTGAAACAGCTGCGAGCCTCTTGTCGAACGCAGCTGAGGTCACCGTCATTGACAATAATTCTTCTGTAGATTATCAGCGTGGACTGACTCTGTTAGTGGAAGAATTAAGGGACAGCGCGAATTTAAGCATAAGCCTCTGTCTTTCCCGTGAGAACCTGGGCTACGGAGGTGGGCACAATCTGGCGTTATCCCATGCTAGTGACTTCCACCTGATTCTCAACCCTGACGTAACACTTAAGCCTCAAGCGCTGCAGGTGGGGATCGACGCTATGAGCTCGGATGATGAAGCAGTGCTGTTAACCCCCAGTGCTTGCGGACCAGAAGGATCGCCTGAATATCTCTGCAAGCGTTATCCATCGCTGTGGGTATTGCTGATGCGAGCGATTGCCCCCAGCCTTGGCAGGCGATACTTCAGTGCACAGATGGACAGCTATCAGATGACCGATATTTGTGATGCGAGGCAGGTCGCCCAGGTACCCCTGGCCAGTGGCTGCTGTATGTTGGTTCGCTCAAAATCATTGCGCCAGATAGGTGGCTTTGATGAGCGCTACTTTATGTACTTCGAGGACTTCGACCTGTCCTTGCGCTTGGCCGATTACGGCAAGCTCCTTTACTGGCCAGAAATGCGTATCGTGCATCATGGTGGCTATGCCGCCAGCAAGGGTTGGAGGCATCTGAGGATGTTTGCAAGCTCTGGATTTCGCTTTTTTCGCCAGCATGGTTGGCGTTGGATATAGCGCCGGATTGAAAGCTGTTAACATGGGCACTGGGGAGCGATAATTTCGATGCCGATGAATGAACTCAACAGAATGCGATACCTGCAGGCAATGGGGATAGACAGTTATGTCTCTCGCCAGCAGTTGCCCGGCGCCGCCCTTACCCGGCGATTGGCTTTGGTCCGCAAGGCGCAATCACCGACGGCCAGAATAACACTGCCAGCGCAAGAACAGCCTTCCCCTCAGGGGAAACCACCGCAGAGACAGCGCGTGGAACTGGCGGTTGATCAGCCAGTAACACACGTGGCGCCAGCGGCGAGCGAAAAGCCATTAACACCGGCCGTTCGTTTCAGCCTGGTGGCGGTATTTTGCGGCGGAATCGCCTGGGTAGAGTCACTGAACGGGCGGCCTTTGGCGAAAGAGCAAGTACAACTGGTGCGGGGCATGACGAGAGCCGTTTGCGGCGAAGCAGGCAGCCCGCGCATTGCCCAACTCGACTGGCCTATTCACAACAACCCGCAGTTAGATCAGGGCGAAGAGGCGGCCAAGGCCGGAGTAGCCGCTTTTCTGCTTCGTCATATCGAAGAACAAAAGTGCCGTGCGCTGGTGATACTGGGAGCTGACTGCGGTGCCCTCGTTCCATCCACCCCGTTAAGCGGCATTAACCGGGTAGAAACCTGCAGCACTGTGCAAATGCTTGAAGAACCGGGTTGTAAGCAACAGGTGTGGGCTGACTTGCAACCGATTGTCCTGCGTGCCTGAACGCTGCAGTGCGGCGGTGAGGGCCGCCGCGGTGTCAGACCTCGACGCAATGATGTCTCTGGACTCACTGGTGTCAGCTAACCCCTGGAGTCGACAGTCCTTGGCGCGCTACTGTGAACCTGCTCCAGCTGACTCGCACTTTGCATTCGTCTGTGAAGTGTCTCTTAGCTTTTCTGGATTTCTGATTTACTCTCGACTGCTGGATGAGGCCAATATCGACAATGTCGCGGTCAGCCCTCATTACCAGGGACGGGGTTTCGGCCGGGCACTCTTACTGACGGCACTCGACAATATGTGCGCTATTGGCCTCAAGCGTTGCATGCTGGAAGTGCGAGAGTCTAATGTTGCAGCCAGGGCGCTTTATGAGAACAATGGTTTCGTGATCGATGGGGTAAGGCCCCAGTACTACAAAACGCAGCAAGGCCGCGAAGATGCCCTGCTAATGTCCAGGAGGTTGTAGCGTGTCTTTCAGCGTATTGGAAACAGAGTGGTGGAGCATGGCGGTGCCGCCGGAATGGTGGGCTGAGTCCGAGGAGGACAGTATCCTGGTGGGTGACCATGATGATGTGGGCTGTATCGAGATTTCAACGTTGCATAAAGAAAGCGGCGAATTCGCCACCGACTCCGTTGAAAAAATCGCGAGGGATGAAGCTGAGCAATCACTGCAGTGGAGCACGGTCAGCGTGGGAGATTTTCGCGGCGTAAGTGCAGACTATCAGGAGGAGGGCGTGGCAATTCGCGAGTGGTATGTGGCCAGAGGTGCCTTGCTGCTATTTATTACCTATAGCTGCGAGGACGAAAACCGGGGTATGGACGATTCTGCGGTCGATGAAATTTTGGATACCCTGATCGCGGTCTCTAACTGATAGTGCCGGTAACCCTGACCCGCTTGGAACCCTTGACGGGCCTTTCTTTAAGCGAATCCAATCGCGCCTGAATGCGTGCATCAATGATGTTTTTCACGGCGATGATCAGCCCGGTGAAGATGAACGCACCTGGCGGCAGGATAGCCAGCAGAAACGCCTGGTAGTTATCGACGATCACGATCTTCCAGTCCGCAGCGCCAGGCCCAAACAGCAATTGCATATCGGCGAATAGTGCTCCTGTGCCAGCCAGCTCGCGCAAGCCCCCCAGCAGTATCAGAATGACTCCAAAGCCCGCCCCCATGATCAGTCCGTCGTAGATAGAGGGCAGTAAGCCATTTTTACAGGCGAAGGCCTCGGCTCGGCCGAGAATCACGCAATTGGTGGTAATGAGCGGCAGGAAGATCCCCAAGATTTGATAGAGCTCGTAGGCAAAGGCCTGCATCAGCAGTTCGATGCAGGTGACAGCTGAGGCAATAATCATCACGAAGACTGGCAGGCGCACAGCATCAGAGACAATATTGCGGATGAGGGAGACAGCCGTATTAGAGGTTACCAGTACCAGACAGGTGGCCAGGGCCAGGCCGATCGCATTAACTACCGAGCCGGTAACAGCCAGTAAGGGACAAAGGCCGAGCAGTTGGACAATGGCAGGATTGTTCTTCCACAGTCCATTGAGGGACAGTTCTCTGTAGCTGACTTCGGCCATTACTGTACTCCTGCTTGGGAATTGGAGGGAGGCGTTCCATACAAAGTCTCGGCGTTAGCGGCCGCATATTCCAGAACTTTGCGTGTCGCCACAACCACAGCCCGTGGCGTGATGGTAGCGCCGGTGAAAGAGTCAAACTGGCCCTTGTCTTTTTTTACGGCCCAGCCACTGGCTTGGGGGGAGCTAAGAGACTTGCCATTGAAACTCAATATCCAGTCGCTTTTTGCAAGGTCAACTTTGTCACCCAGGCCGGGCGTTTCTTTGTGAGACAGAGTGCGCACACCCGCCACACTGCCATCGGCGTTAACGCCCACAATCAGGTCAATGTCACCACTGTAGCCGTCTCGCGCAGTGGCCGGAATAATTGCCGCCACGACGCTCTGTCCCTGCTTCGCCAGATAGATTGTCTTGTCGGTTCGGAGTCCCAATTCAGTGGCTTCAGTCCCAACAGGTACAGTGTCATCAAGCATGGAATTGTCGTGACGTGCCCTCGGGATAATTTGCAGCAGTGCTTTTTCTTCCGCCTTGCGAATTTCTTCGGCAATGCGATCCTTGGTCAGTAAGTAACTGCCGGCGAGAAGCGTGCCCGTAACAATGGCGAACAAGCCAAGAAGTATCGAGTTACGAGTGATGGACTGGCCTATCATTCATTGTCCTCCCTGCGCGCTGCGTGTCCGTATGAGCGTGGTTGTGTGTATTGGTCTATAAACGGGGCCGCGAAATTCATTATCAACACGGCGAAAGCGACGGCATCGGGATAGTTGCCATAAACACGTATCAGGTAAACCAGCAGTCCAATCAACGCGCCAAAAACCAGCCTGCCCCGGGTGGATACTGCTGAGCTGACCGGATCGGTGATAATGAAAAATGCACCGAACATAGTCGCGCCACTGAGCAGGTGGAATAAAGGTGAGCCGCCACTGGCACTGCTGCCCCCGTCATAGAACAATGCTGCGGTCAGTGCCAGAGCCACCAACATGGCGACCGGCGCGTGCCAGGTGAAAACTCGCTGGTATAGCAGCCACAGACCGCCAGCCAAAAATGCCAGGCTGGCCCATTCCCAGCCGATGCCGGCCCAGCGCCCAAACTGGGCATTTTGCTGCCACAGATCGTCCATTAACAAGCTGTTGTTCTGCTTCAGCAGGTCCAGTGGCGTCGCCATCGTCACCGCATCGAAATTACCGGGTGTAAAACATGCCTGTAGTGCATCTAGCAGCCCCGGCAGCTCGCCGACCCCCCGGGGCGCGGCCCAGCTGCTCATCTGAACCGGAAATGAGATGAGCAGGACGACATAGCCGACCATTGCAGGGTTGAAGGGGTTGTAGCCCAGGCCGCCATAGAGATGCTTGGCCAAAAGAATAGAGGAAGCAATGCCAACCGCGATTAGCCACCAGGGGGAATAAGGAGGCAGGGCAATACCCAGCAGTACGGCGGTAACCAAGGCACTGTAATCGCCAAGATAAAAACCCAGTGGACGTTTACGCAGACGTAGCGCCAGCGCTTCAAAAGCGAGCGCAAGAATGGAGGCCCAAATAATATTGACCAGCGTGCCGAAGCCGAAGAAGTGCGTTAGTACTATGACTCCCGGCACGGTTGCCAATAATACGTTTTGCATGACTCGGGCGGTGCTCATCGGCCCATGCGCGTGGGGCGATGTGATGCGCATCAATGCCACGTCAGGAAACCTCCGTCTCATTAGCCTGGGACTGCGCTTGGGCTACTTTTTCTCGCAATCTTTCGACGGTGGACTCCAAGGCAGTGATAATTTTTTCCTCTTCACCTGCGGCTTTGCCTTGTGCCAGTCTGGCTTCTGATTTTTGCAATCTCGCTTCAAGCTTCTGGAGAGCCTCACGGGCTTTTTCTTCAGGGCTTTTGTCAGCGTCTGCCACGCGCGCAGCCATCGCTTTTTTAATCGCGACCTGGGCGGCGTCAATCGGCTTGGCCTCTTCAGTGGGTTGCTCTTTCGTTATAGCAGCCTGCTGGTGCTCACGCAGGGCTTTTTCTGCGGCTTCCAGCTTGGCCCTGGTCTTGTCCACGCCGGTCTGCAGCGCATCAACAAGGTCTGAGCCATCTTCTTTAGCGGCGGTTAATTTGGCAGTCGCCGTGTCCAGCCGTTTGCGCGTGGTGACAACGGCTTTTTCCAGTTTTTCCCCGGCGCTCTCGGCGCTATTACTGCCTTCTGCCTGCGCCGCTTTCTTGGCTTTGGCGCGTTCTATTGCTGCCTGAATAGGATCTTCTTCAGTGCTGCCTTGTTCAGCCGCGAGGCGGGCCTTTTCCTCGGCAGCTTTCTTGCGTGCGGCGCGTTTGGCTTCTTTCTCGGCGTCTTCTCGCTCCAGTCGAGTCTGGCGCGCTTCGAAGCGTATCCGCGAGTGCTCGGACTTTTCCGCGTCCTTACGCAGTTGTACGACTTCTGCCTTGGCTGCTCGATAATACTGCACCAGCGGGATATTGCTGGGGCACACAAAGGAGCAGGCACCGCACTCAATGCAATCGAACAGATTGTGTTGCTCGGCTTTTTCAAATTCCTTGCCTTGGGAAAACCAGAAAAGTTGCTGTGGTAGCAAACTGGCGGGGCAGGCTTCTGCACACATGCCACAGCGAATACAGGCCTGGGCCGGAGGCGGCGCAGGAAGCTCTGTCTCTGCTGGCGCAAGCACGCAGTTGGTCGTTTTCACGATGGGCACGTGGGCGTCGGGGACAGTGAATCCCATCATTGGGCCGCCCATAATCAGGCGTTTGTTTTTGTTGGTCTGGTAGTCGGCTTGCTCGAGTAAGTACGCCAGTGAGGAACCCAGAAGTACCTCATAGTTACGCGGATCGTTCACGCCCTCACCGGTGACAGTGGTAATTCTTGAGATCAGTGGCCTGCCATCAATAACCGCATCGCGCACTGCCACCGCAGAGCCGATATTCTGGCAGACGACGCCGACAGCCGATGGCAGGCCGCCACTGGGCACTTGCTTGCCCGTTAGAATTTCAATGAGCTGCTTTTCTCCGCCAGAGGGATATTTTGTAGGAAATACTACAATCTCCACCCCGGTTCCTTCAGCGGCAGTCTGCAGTGCTGCGATGCCTTCGGGCTTATTGTCTTCAACGCCTATCAGGATCTCGTCGGGCTGAACAAGGTGGGCGATGATCTGTGCGCCTTCGATAATTTGCTCTGCCCGCTCACGCATCAGGATATCGTCTGCGGTGATGTAAGGCTCGCATTCGGTGCCGTTGAGAATCAGTGTTTCAATGCCGACTTCAGCCTTTACCGAAAGTTTGACCGCAGTGGGGAATCCGGCGCCGCCCATCCCCGCAATACCGGCGTTACGAATTATGGTGAGTAGTTCGGAGCGATCAACCGATTTGTAATCTGCCAAGCCTGAATGATCAATCCACTCATCCTTACCGTCGGTGGCAATGACTACACAGCGAGCAGAGTGCCCAGAGGGGTGGGCAATCTGCCGGTCCTCAATTGCACTAACGGTGCCTGATGTCGGGGCATGTAGCGGAACGCTGACAAATCCTGCGGGTTCGGCAATCAACTGACCTTTCAACACCTTCTGGCCGATTTCAACCACCGGGATGGCAGGCGCCCCAATGTGCTGTGCCAGTGGGAGAACAAGTTCTTCGGGAATGCCAGCGTCTGCAATCGGCGCTGCAATCGACTGATGTTTGTTCTCCGGCGGATGAATACCGCCATGGAAGTCATAAACCTGTCTCATGCCGCTTCCTCGGCAGCGTCGTCGGTGGCGATAATATCGACTTCTCGACTCACTGGGTTGGGTAGCTGCCAGCTCCAGGTTTGCAGCGACTCCTTTTCCGAAATCATGTCGATGCAATCGACCGGGCAGGGCTCAACGCATAGATCACAGCCCGTACATTCGCTGACGATAACGGTGTGCATATGCTTGGCCGCGCCAAGAATGGCATCGACCGGGCAGGCCTGAATACACTTGGTACAACCAATGCACTCGTCCTCTCGAATATAGGCGACCTGAGTTACGCTCTCCTCACCGTGTTCCTCATCGAGGGCAATAGCCTCTACGTCGAGCAGGTCGGCTAATGCCTGAACACCGGCCTGGCCGCCCGGAGGGCACTTATTGATGGGTTCACCGTCTGCTATAGCCTCGGCGTAGGGCCGGCAACCGGGGTGGCCGCATTGGCCGCACTGGGTTTGAGGCAAAATTTCGTTAATCTGGTCGACAATCGGGTTGCCTTCAGTTTTGAAGCGAACCGCCGCGTAGCCAAGCAGTGCGCCGAAAACAACGCCCAGGCCAACCAGCGCAAAAAGGGCGGCAAACAGGGGATATTGTGCAATTAATTCGTACACTAGCGCCTACACCAATCCCGCGAAGCCCATAAAGGCCAGTGACATCAGGCCAGCGGTAATCATGCCAATGGCGGCGCCCTGAAAAGGGGAGGGAACGTCGGCGACCGCAAGGCGCTCGCGCATGGCCGCAAATAGCACTAATACCAGCGAGAAACCTACGGCAGCGCCGAATCCGTAAAACAGCGACTGCATGAAATTGTGCTCTTTATTAATGTTGAGCAGCGCAACACCGAGAACAGCGCAGTTGGTGGTAATGAGTGGTAGGTATACACCCAGTACGCGATGCAGTAATGGACTGGATTTGCGCACCACCATTTCAGTGAATTGCACTACCACCGCAATCACCAAAATAAAGGATATGGTCTTGAGGTAGCCCAGCCCTAAAGGCTGCAAAAGGAAGTGATAGGTCAGGTTACTACAAGCGGACGCAAGGGTCAGGACAAACGTAGTTGCCATGGACATGCCCATCGCTGTTTCGAGCTTGTTAGACACACCCATGAACGGGCACAGTCCGAGGAACTGCACCAGAACGAAATTGTTGACCAGAATCGCGCCGATCAACAGGATGGAATAATCTGTAAGCATCAGAGTATGTTACCGCAAAAACAGTCAGCTGTGATTTTTTTTACACCCGATATTTTAACCTGTCCCCGCATTGATATCAGCATGTTCAAGGCGACTGATGGTCGTTAGTCTGGATGCTGACCAGGTAAGGCACGCGGATCAGGCCTCTGGCTTTCAAAGCCTCTGTCTATTTGACTTTCATGCCGGGCGTGGCGCCGTCATGAGGTTCCAGTAAGTAGATGTTTTGGCCTCCCGGACCAGCGGCGAGCACCATGCCCTCGGAGACACCAAAGCGCATCTTGCGGGGAGCCAGGTTAGCTACGACTACGGTGTGCTTACCGACCAGGTCTTCAGGCTGGTAAGCGGACTTGATGCCGGCAAATACCTGCCTGCTGCCCAGTTCTCCGAGGTCCAGTGTCAGTTGCAGCAGTTTGTCCGCTCCTTCCACGTGATCGGCCGCGGTAATTTTAGCAATTCGCAGGTCTACTTTGGCGAAGTCGTCAAACTCAATAGTCTCGGCTTGCTGCATGTCATCATCCGATTTTGTTTGCGTCACTGGCTGCTGGGCTGCGGTCGGTGTGTTTTGCTCCGCTGGTTTACTGGCATCAACCATCGCTTCAACTTGTTTTGGATCGATTCTCTGAATCAGCGGTTTGAACTTTGACAGTGTGTGATTCACCAGCGGAGATTCGAGTGCCGTCCAATCCAGGGAAATGTTGAGGAAAGCTTCTGACTTTGCCGCCATCGCTGGAAGTACAGGCTTGAGGTAAGTCATCAGTACCCTGAAAAGGTTGATGCCGACGCTGCAGACCGCATGAACTTCTGCCTTTTGTCCTTCTTCTTTCACCAGCACCCAGGGTTTTTTGTCATCGATGTACTGATTGGCGCGGTCGGCCAGGGCAATAATCTCTCGTATAGCCTTGTTGAATTCTCTTTGTTCATAAAGAGCGGCAATGTTGTCGCCGGCGGCGATAAAATCAGCCAACAACTGGGGCTCAGCGCACTCTGGACTGAGAGTGTTATCGAAACCTTTGCGCAAGAAGCCAGCACAGCGACTGGCGATATTGACAACCTTGCCAACGACATCAGAATTTACCCGTTGAATGAAATCATCGGTGTTCAGGTCGATATCGTCTACCGAGTTGCTGAGCTTTGCGGCGTAGTAGTAGCGTAAATATTCGGCGTCCAGATGTTCCAGGTAGGTACTGGCATTGATAAACGTGCCGCGACTTTTGGACATTTTAGTTCCGTTCACCGTGAGGAAACCGTGGGCGAAGATCGCCGTTGGCGTGCGCAGGCCTGCCGAATGCAGCATGGCGGGCCAGAACAAGCCATGGAAATTGATAATGTCTTTGCCGATAAAGTGGTAAAGCTCGGTATCCCCACCGGGCTCAATGTATTCGTCGAAATTATGGCCGGTGCGCTGGCAGTAATTGTCAAAGCTGGCGATGTAGCCAATCGGTGCGTCCAGCCAGACGTAAAAGTACTTCCCCGTTTCGCCTGGAATCTCAAAACCGAAGTAGGGGGCGTCGCGGCTGATGTCCCACTCCTGTAATCCGGCGTCGGTCCATTCACGCAGCTTGTTGGCAACCTGAGGTTGCAAGGTGTCTGAGTCCAGCCACTGTTTCAGCATGGCTTCAAACTCGGGCAATTTGAAGAACAGGTGCTTTGACTCTTTGTCTACCGGGGTAGCGCCGGATATTGCAGAAACGGGGTCGATCAGGTCCGACGGGCTGTAGGTAGCGCCACAGGACTCGCAGTTGTCGCCGTATTGATCTTCGGCCTTGCAGCGGGGGCAGGTTCCCTTGATGAAGCGATCCGCCAGGAATAGCTCTTTTTCCGGGTCAAAGGCCTGGGTGATTGTTCTGGAGGCAATGTGATTGTTCGCTTTCAGACGGCCGTAGATATCTTCGCTCCACTTGCGATTTTCCTCAGTGTGGGTGCTGTAAAAGTTAGCGAAGTCGATGAGAAAACCACTGCTATCGTGCATATGACGCTCTCGCATGCTCTCAATATGCTGCTCTGGAGTGATGCCCAGTTTTTCTGCCGCCAGCATAATGGCGGTACCGTGAGCGTCATCAGCACAGACGTAAAGGCAATCATGGCCCCTCGACCGCTGGAACCGCACCCAGATGTCGGTCTGCACTTGCTCCAGCATGTGGCCCAGGTGCAGGGGTCCGTTGGCGTAGGGCAGCGCGCTGGTTACCAGTATTTTTCGGGGGGCGTTTGCAGCCATAGTTCCAAGGTGTCCGAGTGCTTAAAAACGGGGCGCTACTATAGCGGTTTTGACCGCCGCTTTCACCCGTTATGCTGAGCTGTGAGGGCGATAGTCTTTGCCCGGTGCGGGGACGCTAGTCGGCGCCAGCGCTTGTCCGTATACTAGCCGCCTCAATTGGGCCAGTGACTTGTGTCGGCTCAGCTAATCGACGTGCTAACTCATGAACGAAATCAAGCATATTATCGCCATTGCCTCAGGCAAAGGCGGAGTAGGTAAATCCACTACAGCGGCTAACCTCGCTCTGGCGCTGCAGGCGCGAGGCGCTCAGGTGGGGCTGCTGGATGCGGATATATACGGTCCCAGCCAGCAATTGATGCTGGGCGTAGCCGAGGGAGTTCGCCCGGAGCAACAAGGCGGTCAGTTTCTGCTTCCCATCAAGGCACACGGGCTGCGGACAATGTCTATGGGCTATCTGGTGACAGAAAAAACGCCTATGGTCTGGCGTGGTCCTATGGCGGGTGGTGCCCTGGCGCAAATGCTGGAACAGACACTTTGGGGGCCGCTGGACTACCTCATCATTGATATGCCACCGGGAACAGGCGACGTGCAGCTCACCCTGTCCCAGAAAGCCTCTTTAGCCGGGGCGATAATAGTGACCACGCCTCAGGACATTGCCTTGCTCGATGCTCAGAAGGGAATCGAGATGTTCCGCAAAGTGGATGTGCCTATTCTTGGAATTGTGGAAAACATGGCGATTCATGTTTGCAGTAACTGCGGTCATCAGGAGCATATTTTTGGTGAGAATGGCGGGGAGCAAATAGCGGCTGAGTACGGAGTTCCTTTGTTGGCCAGTTTGCCTTTGGATCGCGGAATTCGTGAACAGATGGATGCGGGGCAGCCGACGGTTATGGCCCAGCCCAACTCTCCAGTGACTGCACTTTACCTGCAGATGGCGGACAAAATACGAGCGGTATTGGCGCAAGAGGGCGATGACGGTGTGCGTCAATTTCCCAATATACAAATTTCAGACGACTGAACGGGAAAACGAAAGTGAGTATCAAAGCAGACAAATGGATTCGCCGAATGGCGCAAGAGCAGGGCATGATAGAGCCCTATGAGTCCGGGCAGGTTCGCACCGGGGAGGGCGGCGATCGCCTGATTTCTTACGGCACTTCCAGCTACGGCTATGATGTGCGCTGTTCCAGCGAGTTCAAGGTTTTTACCAATATCAACTCCGCTACAGTCGACCCCAAGGGTTTCGATGAGGGCAGTTTTGTTGATGTGAGCAGTGATGTTTGCGTGATACCGCCCAACTCCTTCGCCCTGGCCCGCACCGTGGAGTACTTCCGTATTCCGCGCAATGTGCTGACCATCTGCCTGGGTAAATCTACTTATGCCCGCTGCGGCATTATTGTCAATGTGACGCCCCTGGAACCTGAATGGGAGGGGCATGTCACGCTGGAGTTCTCCAATACCACTACCCTACCAGCCAAAATATACGCCAACGAAGGTGTGGCCCAGATGCTGTTTTTTGAATCAGATGAGGTTTGTGAGGTCAGTTACGCGGACCGGGGAGGCAAATACCAGGGCCAGACAGGCGTGACGCTGCCCAAGGCCTGACGGCGCAGGTCTATGTTAGTTTTTGCCACCCACAGAGGCTTTGGTGACAATGGCTTCGGTGGGTTTTCCATCTTCAATGTGGACAGTTTTTACCATTAAGTAGCCCAGCTCAGGTGCTAACCAGGTGTCCGACTTACGGTCTGGGTCATCGTGGACCCGTTCAAAGTGCAACGTTTTCAGAGAACCTATGGGCGTATTCAGGGTCTCTTCGCCCACGTATCTCAGCTGGTAGTCCTTGACCCTCTTTCCGTCTGCCACGGTGATCAAAATGTCTTCTTTGGGTGTGGGGTCGTTGAGAAGTAACAGCCTCACTTGCTCTTGCTGGCTCATCCTGTCCAGTGTCCCCTCCTTGTAAGGAAGGTCATACCACTGTTCTTTGTAAAGGCTGCGGATCGTTGCTGCTCCCGGGGTAAAATGGACTTCGCGCCTGCGATTGATCAAGCCGGTGCCCTGATAAACGTAGGACTTAGGCCTAATAGCGCTGCCGTCCACCGAGAATACACTCATCTCGTGAAAGCCCACCACCATGATTTTGCCGCCGTTGGTCAGCGTGAAACTGCCGTCGGCATTTTGCTCAAGTTTCCGGTTCAGTTTCAGGGCCATGCCACGGGCGGTTGTCTTGTACTCGACCGAATAGGGCACCAGGCCCTGAGCCCCGTCTGCAGCAAAGGCACTGCCAGCAGCGCTTAGTGCAGCCACGGCCGCCATCGCCGCTATCGCGAAAAGGCGTCTATTCAATACCCTGAACATAGTCGATGCCAGTGGCCGGTATACGTTTTCCATCCAGAGTTGCTCCCTGTTCGTCAAGTTGCAGTCTTCCCTGCAGCTGCCATTTGGCCGCTATGGGGTAGATAATATGTTCTTGCACGATCACTCGTGTGGCCAATGTCTCGGGGCTGTCCCCTTGTTCTATGGGCACTCTTGCCTGAATGATGGGCGGGCCGCCGTCCAGCTCCTGAGTAACGTAATGAACTGTCACTCCCGCCTCCCTGTCGCCAGCCTCCAGGGCACGACGATGGGTATTCAGTCCCGGATATTTGGGCAACAGAGAAGGGTGAATGTTCAATAATTTTCCCGCAAAAGGTGTAATAAATACCGGCGTCAGGATGCGCATGAATCCCGCCAGTATGACCAGGTCGGGCTGATAGGGTTGTAATGTTGAGACCAGGGCGGCGTCAAAGTCCTTACGGCTTTCATAACGACGGTGATCGATGGAAGTTGTGGCAATGCCGGCTGCTGCTGCGGTTGCCAGTCCCGCTGCGTCTGGCGAGTTACTCAGTACCAGGGCAATGTCTGCGTCAATTTGCCCGGTCTTGCAGGCTTCGATAAATGCCTGCATGTTAGAGCCACGGCCGGAGATCAGTATGACCAGCCGGGCTTTGCGGCTGCTGGTCACGACTGCAGCTCAACCTCATTGCTGCCTGCGCTTATCTGGCCTATCTGCCAGGCTTCATGACCAGACTGATTAAGGATTTCAAGCGCGCTTGCCGCCTCGTCTTGGCTCACGCATATCACCATGCCAACGCCGCAGTTGAAGGTGCGATACATTTCTCGTGTTTCGACATTGCCATTGCTCTGCAACCAATTGAAAACCTCTGGCCACTGCCAACTTTGAGTATTTATCTGGGCGTCGCAATCATCGGGCAGTACCCGGGGTATATTCTCGAGCAGTCCGCCGCCCGTTATGTGGGACAAGGCTTTGACTTTTACTGAACTGAACAGGCTGAGCAGAGCCTTGACATAAATAGTGGTGGGAGCGAGAAGTGCGTCTCCCAGCGAGCCTTGACCCATAGGTTGCGACAGGTCAGCATTACTGACCTCCAGAATTTTGCGGACTAACGAGTAGCCGTTGGAGTGGGGACCGCTGCTGCCCACCCCAAGCAGCACGTCACCTGCTGCTACCGCGCTACCGTCGATTATTTCTGATTTTTCGACTACGCCGACGCAAAATCCGGCCAGATCGTAATCCTCGCCTTCGTACATGCCCGGCATTTCCGCCGTTTCGCCGCCGACCAGGGCACAACCTGCTAATTCACAGCCGCGACCGATCCCTTCGACAACATCTGCCGCAGTATCGATATTCAGTGCTCCGGTGGCGTAGTAGTCGAGGAAAAACAGGGGTTCTGCACCGGCCACGACCAAGTCGTTTACACACATGGCAACCAGGTCAATGCCGATGGTGTTGTGGATGCCCATGTCCATGGCGAGTCGCAACTTAGTGCCTACGCCATCAGTGCCCGATACCAGAACCGGTTGTTTGTAACCCTCGGGGATTTCGCACAGTGCCCCGAACCCTCCCAGTCCTCCCAGGACTTCTGGCCTGGCGGTGCGCCGGGAAACTCCCTTAATGCGCTCAACCAATGCGTTTCCGGCGTCAATGTTTACTCCTGCGTCTTTGTAGCTCAGGGAAGGCTTGCTGCTGTCATCAGTCATTGGCTGGGTGGTCCACGCAGGATTAAAAAGGCTGGCTATTTTAGTACGGTTGAAGCACTGACGCACCTATCAATATCGTTAAATAGCACCGCGCTGCCCCTGTCGGAACAGGGCTGTTACAATGCAGCGATATTCCATTGTTGCAGGAAGCGGTTGTGTTCAAGAGATTGTCCGGTCTGGTCGTGGCTTTAATGCTTGTGGCCGGGAACGGAGTAGTAGCCGAGGTAGTGAAGAATTTGCACTCGGCGCGTCTGCCTATTGAAAATCAGAGTAGCAGTGCATTGGCGAGTGCTTCGCAGGATGCGCTGGCGGAGGTGCTGGTTAAAGTCTCCGGAAGCGAGGACATACTTGGACACCCAGATGTGGTTGCGGTGCTTCCAAACGCCCGCGATCATGTGCAGCAGTACGTCTTTTTACGAGACTCCGGCCCTGATAAAGCGCTTTATGCTCGTTTTGAATTTGAAGCATCTTTTGTGAACGGCCTGCTCACCAAAGCGCGTTTGCCGCTTTGGACGGCTAATCGGCCGCGGGTGCTGGTATGGATGGTGGTCGATCTTGACGGTCGCAGGCAGTTCGTCAGTCTCGCGGACACACCCGATTTGGCGGCGCAACTGGTCACAGAGTTTGAGCGTCGTGGTTTGCCGGTGCAATTACCACTTTTTGATTTGAGTGATGCTACTTCAATAGCGGTAGAGGATGTCTGGGAACAGCGCGGACCGATCATCCAGACCGCATCCAATCGTTACGATATTCAGGATATTCTGGTCGGACGTGGAGTGGTTATCTCCAGTGGAACCTGGACTGGGGATTGGAGCTACCTTTATGGCAAGCACCGCCTCGATCGCAGTAGTAGCGCACCGCTCGCTGCCGGTTTTTTACAGGATGGCGTCGCTCTGGCGGCAGAGGAAATGGCCTCGCGTTATGCCGTTGCAGCGACCGGTGTCGTCGACGATCGGGTGCAAATGACGGTAAGTGGTGTATACGAGTTTTCCGATTACACGGCTATTGTGAGCTGGTTAGAGAGTCTGGAGTTGATAGAGCACGCTAATATCGAGTCGATTCGCGGCGACAGTGTGGAGTTTGGTCTTGACGCTGCGGCCGATGCTGCCCAGTTAATTTCGATTATTGAACTGAACGACCGCTTGCAGCCTGTAGAGTCGTTGCCTGGAGAGTTAGTTTACCAATGGCGCAATTGACCCCTTCTGAACCAAGCGAAGTTTATCGTTGGCCCGTTGCAATTGCGCTGGCCGCCGTTATTTGCGTTGCACTGTATTTGTTGCAGCCTATCTTGAGTCCTTTCGTTTTAGGCGGCCTGATTGCCTATTTAGGCGACCCTCTGGTTGATCGATTGGAAAGTCGGGGCGTTGGTCGCACCCTGGGCGTTGCCATTGTGTTTCTGCTGTTCAGTGCGATTATCACTCTGGCCATTATCTTTGCGCTGCCTATGCTATTGCATCAGCTGGACGCGTTGATTAGCAAAGTCCCCGAAATCTATCGCTGGCTGACTCAAGATGCTCTTCCCTGGTTGCAGCAGCGGCTGGCTATTCCGGAGAGGCGACTGCCCCAGGTAGATTGGTCCGGCCAACTTGCGGATAACTGGCAGTCAGTGGGTAAGTTTACTGCCCAGTCACTGAAGCGAATTACCGGTTCCGGGGCAAATCTGTTGCTGAGTCTTGCCAATCTCGCCCTGGTGCCAGTTGTCGCTTTTTACCTCATGCGTGACTGGAACCTGCTGTTGGACAAAGCGCTGGGCATTGTTCCACTTTCCTGGCAACAGCGTACTTCCGAACTGGCGGGCGAGGCCGACGAGGTGGTTGGTGCGTTTCTTCGCGGACAGTTTCTGGTGATGTGCGCTCTGGGTGCTATTTATTCTGCCGGGCTCTGGCTGGTGGGTCTGCAACTGGCCATGCTATTGGGGTTGATCGCGGGTCTGTCCAGTATTGTGCCCTACTTGGGCTTTATGGTCGGTATTGTCGCCTCGCTGATTGCTGCTTACGCCCAATTCAACGATTGGACTATGTTGCTCTGGGTCGTGCTTGTGTTTGGCGTGGGACAGGCTGTTGAGAGCATGTTGCTGACCCCTATCTTAGTGGGAGATCGAATCGGTCTTCATCCGGTGGCCGTGATTTTTGTGCTGATGGCCGGCGCTCAGGTGGCAGGCTTTGTAGGGGTAGTGCTGGCTTTGCCCGTGGGGGCAGTCATCATGGTTTTCCTGCGTCATGCTCTGCAGCACTACCGCTCTAGTGAGCTGTACGGGGGCGATTGAAGTGGCCCAGTCCGGTCAACAGCTGCCATTGCTGGTGCAGCTGCGCGACGATGCAACCCTGAAGAACTTTCTACCGTTTCCTCTCAGTGAAGCGCTGTTGCAGGGAGTCAAGGCGCTGTGCGCTGGCGAAGGTGATTCAGTTGTTTTCTTGCACGGTAACCGGGGCAGCGGCAAGTCCCATCTGCTGCAGGCAGCTTGCCATCTGGCCGGTGAGCAAGCGCTGTACCTGCCGCTGCGAGAGCTACAGGTTTATCCACCCGAGGAGGTTTTGGCGGGTGTGGAAACTCTGGGTCTGGTCGCTCTGGATGACCTGGATGCAGTGTTGGGAGATGAGGCCTGGGAACTGGCTTTGTTTGACCTTTACAATCGCAGCAAAGAGTGGGGCTGCCGCTTGCTGATCGCCGCCAGCGGCGCACCACGAGTACTTGATGTTTCGCTGGCCGATCTTCGCTCCAGGCTCAGCTGGGGTGTCGTCTACCAGCTGCCCTCAGTAAGCGATGAAGAAAAGCAGGCGATCTTGCAATTTCGAGCCACTCGCCGTGGTTTGGCGCTGCCTGATGAGGTCGCCGTGTTTATCGTCAATCGCGTACCACGGGATTTGGAGCGGTTACTCGAGCTGCTGGACAAACTGGACCGGGCCTCTCTGGTGCAGAAACGTGCTTTGTCGATTCCTTTCGTCAAGCAAGTGCTGGGTTGGTGATGCCTTTATCGGCCACCAGGCTGCGTTAACCTACTTTATCTTCTGCTTGTCCGTGCCTCGCGGCCAACGCGTAGAAAACAGGTCAGGATTCAGCTCCAGGTTG
>ENA-UZWX01009038-UZWX01009038.1-metagenome-genome-assembly--contig:-Day-4---50m-contig-9038_pt1 | contig 17869 bp, 14 predicted proteins | sample MGYA00260347_ERZ794907 | MGnify/ENA metagenome assembly ERZ794907 | reverse complement strand
ATTACAACGCCAATATACATTGGCCATTAACTACTATAATCAATATATAAAACTAAATCCAAAAGATTTTAGAGGATACTTTAATAGAGGCACAACAGAGTATAATGCAGGATTATACAAAGAGGCAGTTCAAGACTTTACCAAAACACTAGACTACAACCCTATTTATAAAGAGGCGTATTACTATAGAGGGCAAACATTTGCGGAACTAAAAAACTACAATGCGGCTTTAATAGACTACAATTATGTATTAAAAAAAGACTCATTTAATGTACCTTTTTTAAAATTACGTTCAGAAGCATATGCCAAGTTAAACAAACAAAATCAGGCTCTTACTGATTTAAATAACGCAATTTCTGTTGATAGGTTGTCTGGTGATTTATATAAGAGAAGGGCAGAGCTAAAGGTTGAAATGAAGGATGTTAATGGGGCATTAAGAGATTACAGTTCTGTAGAAAAGCTTTTACCGAGCTATAAAATGGTGCATTACCTTAAAGGAAGTTTGTATTTAGAACTTAGAGAAACAGAATTTGCTTGCGAAGAACTAAAGGAGGCTTTAGAAAACAATGTAGTGGTAGCAGAATATTCTTACAATAGTAACTGTAAGTCGTAAACCGTTAATTTTAGTTTTCAATTACATTTATATAGCCAATGATGGGTTTTATAAAATAGGACAATAAGCAAATTGTTTTGCATGTTATATTTTAACCTAGATTTGTAAAGAAGAGATGTTCGGAGTTAAGTTTTCCAAATTGCCAAGGCATAGAAAGTTTTCATATCAGCCATTATATTATAGTGAGCAGAAGGAAGAATTGAAGCACAGAGTTGGAAATATTAAGAGAGAAAGCGGCAAAGAAGAGTACACCCAAGAATCGGCAGAACAAAACATTAGAAATGCCTATAGTGCCCGAAAAAATACGGAAAGGTTTAGCAGTCTGCCTTCAAATCGGTTTTATGGGGTAAAAATCTTTTTAATAGCTATAATCTTAGGGCTAGTTTTCTACAAAGTTTTGAATTCTGATATGATCGAAATTATCTTCGGACACTTAAATAAGTGATGTCCGGAGTTATTAATCTTTTACCAGAAAGTACAGCAAATCAAATAGCGGCAGGAGAGGTTGTTCAAAGACCTGCGTCTGTGGTAAAGGAGCTTTTAGAAAATGCAGTTGATGCGGGATCTTCATTAATAAAACTTTATATAAAAAATGGAGGATGCACTCACATACAAGTAGATGATAATGGGTGTGGAATGAATGCCTTTGATGCTCGGATGTGTTGGGAGCGACATGCAACTTCAAAAATTACAAAAGCTGAAGATTTATACAATTTACATACACTTGGGTTTCGTGGGGAAGCTTTAGCTAGTATTGCTTCTGTATCTTCTGTAGAAATGAGAACAAAAGCAGCAGAAGAAAGTACAGGCGCCAAAATAATTATTAATGCAGGAAAGGTAGAGGCTCAAGAAAATGTTGCACATAATAAAGGCACCTCAATTTCTGTAAAAAATTTATTTTATAATTTACCGGCTCGAAAAAACTTTTTAAAAAGTATAAGCGTAGAAACCAAACACATTTTTGAGGAATTTCAACGCATTGCATTGGCCTATTCAAATATTAGTTTTGAGTTTTATAATCAAGAAAAGCCAGTTTCCAAACTCCGGGCGGGAACGTTAAAAGAACGAGTTTCGGACTTATTTAATGTTAAAGAGGATGAGCTAATAGAAACCAACGAACAAACTGAAATTGTAGCCATAAATGGGTTTGTTGGCTCACCCAAACTTGCAAAAAGAACACGTGGTAATCAGTACTTATTCGCAAATGGCAGGTTTATTAAAGATCCATATTTGAACCATGCTATAATTGGTGGTTATGGTAAATTGCTAGAAGAAAAACAACATCCATTTTATGTGCTTTTTTTAGAAGTAGACCCTGCTAAAATTGATGTTAATATACACCCAACAAAACATGAAGTTAAATTTGAAGACGGAAGACATGTATACACCTTACTGCAATCGGTTATAAAAAAGAGTTTAGGTACCTATTTTGTAATACCTACGGAAGATCAGTTAATAAATACAGGAAGAACTGACAGAGCTCCGGTTTCACAATTTAAAACTACAACTCCTAATGCTCGGTTTAATCCCTTTGAACCCTCTAAAACCAAAACACCCACAGATTGGGAAAAATTGGATGAGTTATTAAATTCTCCTATACCCACGACTGAACACAGAGCTACTGTTCAACAAGAAATTACGATTGAACCATCAACAACTATTGATGAGGTTTTTCAAGTTGAAAATGCATATCTAATTGCAAAAGTTATGGGTGAATTGTTGCTTATCAATCAGCATCGAGCACATTCCCAAATATTGTACGAGAGTTATTTAAGCCAAAATAAGCTATCATCACAACAACTTCTGTTTCCAAGAACAATAAATCTGAATGGAGCAGATTATAGCTTGTTTTTAGAAATGAAAGATGAAATAAATGCGTTAGGGTTCGATTGTAGTGAGTTTGGAAAGGAAACAGTAATTATAAATGGTTTACCAAGCGAACTGTCAAAAGAAGATGGTGCAAATGTGTTATCTCAAATACTAGAGGATTTTAAACAAACTTTTCAAAAAATTAACCTGTCTCGTTCAGATGCCTTAAAACAAGTAGCAGCAAAGAATGCTGCCATTAAGGCAGGGAAAGTTTTGAACCTTAAAGAAATGAAATATTTAGTTATAGATTTACTTAATTGTAAGCAGTTTAACGTTAACTCAGAAGGTAAACAAATAGTTGTGAAGCTAACAAAAAACAGTTTGGAACGTTTTTTTCAATAAGTAAATAAATGCAGTTTAGAAGTAACCAGTTTGCACTTCCAGAAATCACCAAAAATCTAATTGCTATAAACGTAATAATGTATGTTGCTACTCGGATTTTATTTCCTGATTGGTATTACCATTTAGGGCTTCATCTTTTTGCTACAGAAGGGTTTAAACCTTGGCAAATTGTAACCAGTATATTCATGCATCACGATTTTAGACACTTATTATTCAATATGATAGGTTTATGGATTTTTGGAACAAGGTTAGAGCAAATGTGGGGTTCTAAGCGATATTTAAATTTCTATGCAATTTGTGCTTTTGGAGCAACACTTCTAGCTCAATCTGTAAATTATTATATGTATATCAACGGTCTGTCAAAACCGTCGTTTAGTGTTGGTGCATCCGGAGCCATTTATGGCCTTTCTGCGGCTTTTGCAATGTATTGGCCAAATACAGAAATGCAACTACTGTTTATACCCGTTCCCATAAAAGCTAAATACCTAGTTCTAGGCTTGGTAATTATTTCTTTGGTTTTTGGAATGGCAAACTTGCCTGGAGACAGTATTGGGCACTATGCTCATTTAGGAGGAGCTGCAGTAGGCTTTTTACTGGTTAAATATTGGAATAAAACTAATCGCAACTCGTTTTATTAAGAAATGAATATTTGGGAAAAAATTAAATACGAATACCAAAAAGATAATTCTGCTGTAAAGCAAATTATAATTATAAACCTTGCTGTTTTTACTGTTTTGGTTCTGGTTGGTTTAGTTGCCAGTTTATACAATAAAAAGGCAGATGATATTTTTAGCATCTTCTTTTTACCAAGTAATTTAAATGATTTGATATTTCAACCTTGGAGTATTGTAACGAATATATTTTTTCATGGAGGCTTTTGGCACATATTCGGGAACATGTTGCTGCTCTATTTTATTGGTGGCATTTTTGAGGACTTTGTTAAAAGAGAAACTGTTTGGAGAATTTTCTTGTGGGGAGGTATAGCAGGTGGTCTTTTTTACCTTTTAAGTATGAATATATTCCCCGTTTTTGAGGAAGTGGTTTCATACAAAAAACTGTTAGGTGCCAGCGGAGGTGTAACTGCTATTCTTGTTGCCGCTGCAATGCACATTCCTCACTATAATTTAAGACCATTTGGACTGTTTAAGATAGAAATGAGGTGGGTGGCAATTTTTTTTATTTTTCGGGATTTATATACCTTCCCCGGAAGCGAAAATATGGGTGGCTTGTTAGCCCATATTGGTGGTGCAATTTTTGGTGCTTTGTTTGTTTTAAATCTTCAAGGTAAAATTAACTTTCCAAGTTTTGAATTGCCTAAGATATCAAAAAAGAAAATGAAGGTAGTAAAAAAGGCTACTGGCTCAAAACCGGGGTCAAATGCCAAAGGAGGTAGACCTAACCAGGCAGAAATAGATGCTATATTAGATAAGATATCACAAAGCGGATACGATAGTTTAACTTCGCAGGAGAAAGATATTTTATTTAAAGCAAGCGAATAGGTGAAAGCTCTTTTTAAAAAAATTACAGATATAATTAATGGATTGGCCATTATAGGCCTTTTATTGGCATACCTTTCTTCGTATGTTGATCCTCAAGATTTTTGGCCTTTTGCTTTCTTTGGTTTAACATTTAAATTTTGGCTAGTTTTAAATGTGTTTTTAGCACTTTGGTGGTTATTGTTAAAGAAAAAAAGATGGTTGTATAACACGTTAGTCATTGCCATTGGTTTTCAATTTATTGCTAGAGATATTCAGTTTGATAAAAGTAAAAAATCAGTTGCTGACTTTAAGATTTGTAGTTTTAACACAAAGGTTCAGCACGTTTATGCCGGAGGAAATACTTCTTCTGAAATAAATAATTATTTAGTCAACAACAAATATGATGTTGCAGTTCTAATTGAGTGGTTTAATAAAAAGGGTAAAATAGATGAGTCTGCTTTTCCGCATCAGCAATTTGTGAATCTGAAAGCAAAAAGGAATAAGTATGACTATGGCTTGAAGCTAGTATCCAAGCATAAAATATTGAACTGGGAACGTGTTAAATACAACCACTTTACCAACAATATGGCTGCCTATTTTGATATAGATATAAACGGAGAAACTATAAGGTTTGTAGCAGTGCATCTAGCTAGTAATAGTTTAAGTGCTAGAGATTACCATAAAATGATTAAGGTTGAAGCAGATGAAAAGTACAAAAAGTATGCTCTTGATGTTGTTTCAAGGATTAAAAGGGGATTACTAAGAAGATCTAAGCAAGCTAGTTCTATTTTGGAAGCAATTGCTGATAGCCCACACCCTGTGGTAATTCTAGGAGATTTTAATGATACGCCTCAAAGCTATGCCTATCAACAATTAAGAAATGGGCGTAAAGATGCATTTATAGAAGCAGGGAGTGGCACTGGTGCAACTTTTTTAAAGCCTTTTCCGTTACTAAGAATTGATTACATTTTATACGATAAGCAATTAGAATGTACAAACTATGCTTCATCCCAATCAATACAATCAGACCACAAACTTGTTGAAGCAAGTTTTAAATTTTAAAATATGGATTTTATAGACCCAAAACTGGCTGCTTATGCAGAAGAGCATACCAGCAGCGAACCAAGTTTGTTGGCAAAACTTAACCGAGATACCTATGCCAATGTATTGGCTCCAAGAATGTTGTCTGGTCATATACAAGGTAGGACATTGAGCTTAATATCTAAGTTAATGCAACCTAACCGAATATTAGAAATAGGGACTTATACAGGATATTCAGCATTGTGTTTAGCAGAAGGGCTTGCAAAGAATGGTAAATTACATACCATAGATATTAATGAAGAGCTAGAAACCAGAATTAGAAAGTTTGTGGATGCAAGTGAGTATAAGGATAATGTAGTTTTGCACATTGGCAATGCATTAGAAATTATTCCTAATCTTGATGAAGATTTTGATCTTGTTTTTATTGATGCAGATAAGAATAATTACATAAATTATTATGATCTATTAATCGGCAAAATACCCAGTGGTGCGGTAATAGTTGCTGATAATATTTTATGGAGTGGTAAAGTTTTGGATACAGAAGCTTTAAAACAAGATTTAGATACTAAAGTGTTGGATTCTTTTAATAAAAAAGTACAGGCAGATGATAGGGTAGAAAATGTGTTATTGCCAATTAGAGATGGATTAATGATAATCCGTAAAAAGTAGGCAGCAATACTATTATTTTAGCTTTACCATATGGGAGTTTGAAAGACTAAAGAGCCCTATGCCCCCTTTTATATTGTTTGGAAGCGGCACAGGCTCGGAAAATGGATTATCCGGGTTGTAATCTTCTAAAGCTTTGCCAAATATATAGTGAGAGTTGTTAATGTGGCTGACAACAACATAGTATTCAGTATTTTCACCTAATGCTTCACTCCAAAAGTATGTTGTAAATTTTCCCTTTATTTTTCCATTTTCGGCTCTTCTATCATCAAAATAGTTAAAATCTGTATAAAGATTTAACGTATCTTTTTCCGAAGTGGCAAATACCTCTATTCTATAGTAATTGGTATCATTCTCATTATCGTCCATCTCAAATTCAAATTCAAGGATGTCTTCAAATTCATTTGTTTGTAATTTATAGGTATGGGTAAAATTACTTATTGCAGCTGGCATTTGTTCTTGAGCGGTTATCTCTGTACCATCGCTATTAGTTATTAAAAGTTTGTAATCTTTTCCAGGAATAAAATCCATAGGAAGTGGATAGGTGTAAGCATCTATTAAAGGATCGTAGACATGGTTTAATTCTGTTCCATTTCCAGTTACCTTTATAGTTAAGCCTTTTACTGTTTCAAAACCTGCCGAGCTAGAAGAGTTTAATATTGGTTTGCTATATGTTACCGAAACATCGTTGGTCAATTTAAGATTAGTGTAATTTCCATAAAACACAACTTTTGTCTCAATTTCTGGCACTTCAACATCGGTTAAAACAGTTTGGCAACCGGCTAAAACTAAACTTATTATTAATAGATAGTTATTCATGTTAGTTAAATTTATAGTTATAAGATACAGAAGGTAAAATAGGGAAAATGCTTATTTGTTTTAGTACTTGTTTGCTCTCCGGATTCCATCTGTCCTCATTTCCTATTGTATAATAAAACGGATTTTTTTGATTGTATAGGTTGTATGCACTAAACTCCCACGTACGCAAACCTCTTTTCTTTTCTTTGGTAATTTGTACGCCAATATCAGCTCGATGATAAGCTTTCATTCTAAAAGCATTTCGTTCTGTATACTCTGTACCATTTTGCCAATATCCATAACTAGTTCTTAAAGAATTTATTTCTGATATGTTATAAGTGCTTATGGGCAATGTTATTGCATTTCCGGTGCCATACACCCAAGTAAAAGAAGCTGTAATGTTTTCATTTATTTTGTACTGTAAAACAATACTCGCATCGTGCCTTCTATCATACCTAGCATAAAATTCTTTACCATTATTTAACGCATCAAATTGATGTTTTGTCCAACTTAAAGTATATCCAACCCAACCGGTTAACTGTCCTTGTTTTTTTTGAAGAAGTAATTCAGCACCATAACTAACACCATCGCCACTGGTAATGTTATCTTCCCAAGAAATACTTTCTACACCGTCATCAACAGTTTCTACTGCTAAAAAAGAAGCACCTTCTTTGTAGCCAATAATGTTATTCATGGTTTTGTAGTAGCCTTCTGCAGTAAAGCTAAGTTTTTGTTTTTCAAAGTCTTTTGCAAAACCACCAGCTATTTGTTGAGATGATTGTGGGCGAACTTTATCCGTAGCAGGTACCCATAAATCCGTTGGGAGACCAACCCCACTAGTACTAAGCAAGTGTATGTATTGATTCATTGTTGCATAGGATGCTTTTAAGGATAAATCGCTCTTAATATTATATGCCAAAGCAACTCTAGGTTCAGGATTTATGTAAACCTTATCGTTACTGCTAAAGGTGCTTAGTCTAACACCAGCAAGAGATTTTAATCTGTTTGAAATTTTCCATTCATCTTCAATATATGCACCTCCTTCTGTAGACTGGTATTTTGTTTTTCTATTTATATTCTCGTTGAAATAAGAATCTTCCAAAACCAAGGCATCTGGAGTAAAAGTATGATCCGTTAATACCAATCCAAATTTAATTTGGTGCTTATTTGACGCAAACCAATCAAAATCTTGTTTAATGCTCCAATCTTCAATGCCGCTGCCATATTTTAACGAGAATACGGGTTTGTTATTTTCTATTTCTTCCGCTTTAATTTCCAACTCATAAAAACTGTAAATTAACGATGTGTTGGAGAATAATTTTGGTCCAAAAAGGTGATTAAGGCGTGCAGTTCCAGTTGCATTTCCCCAACCAAAATTCACTTTGGATTTATAAGTTTCAAGATTAAATTTTTCGTTAGTATTAAGGTAAAACTTATCTCTTCCAAAATACCCACTTAAATAAACTCTGTTTTTATCGTTTATCTCGTAATTTGCTTTAGCATTTAAATCATAAAAGTAATATCCTGCTGTGTTGCCATTGTTTACAGCAAGTATAATAGGCTGAGCAAGGGCATCTATATAGGTTCTTCTGCCAGATACAATAAAAGATCCTTTTCCTTTTGCAAAAGGGCCTTCTATTAAGCCTTTACTAGAGATAATGCCAACGCCTAATTCTCCAGTAACCTTTTGCTTATTTCCATCCTTCATATTCATATCTATAACAGAAGAAAGTCTTCCGCCATATCTAGCAGGGAAGCCACCTTTAATTAGCTCAACATTTCTTAAAGCATCACCATTAAATAAAGAGAAAAAGCCAAATAAATGTTGGGCGTTATAAACAGTTGCACCATCTAAAATAATTAGATTTTGGTCTGGTCCACCACCTCTTACATATAAGCCGCTTTGTCCTTCGCTGCCACTCTGCACTCCTGGCATAAGTTGTAATACTTTAAGAACATCTTTTTCGCCAAATAGGGCAGGAATTTCTTTTATGGTTTTTATGGGGATTTCAATTTTACTCATGTGTACAGATTCGCTCACCTTCTCTATTTTGGATCCCTGAACTACCACTTCTCCTATGGCATTTTCAGTTGCTTTTAAACTTACATGCAATGTTTTATTAGCACTAACATTGATTTTTTTTAGAACCTGCTTATAACCTACAAAATTATAGACAACAGTATGCTCTCCTTTGGGTAATTCAAAAGCATAATACCCAAAATTATTACTAACTGTACCTGCTGTTTTATTTTGAGTATAAATGGAAACTCCGATTAGCAATTCTTTGCTTCCTTCTTCTTTTACATAACCAGATATTGTAAACTTATCTTGAGCAAAGAGAAGGGATACTAGACATATTGATATAAGGGAATAAAATAATCGCATACTTAATTCTTTACGATACAAGAATAGACTATAGCTAACATACTAAAATGTTTAACAAGAGAAATGAGATAAACATGATACAGTTGTTTCGTACCTATTTACCATCCACAAAATCTTGTAAATATGCATAGTGCGAGTTTAACTTCCCGTTTTTGGTAATGGTTGCATGGTCAATTATGGCGTCTTTGTCTCCATTAATTAATAAGGGCAAAACATTTTCTAGCAATAGACCACCAAATTCAGCACTTGCATTTTTTGGCATTTCTGTAGGCAAGTTAGTTACGGCCATAACATCTATGGTGTCTAGACCAAAAGGTTCCACTTCTTTCTGCTCTGTTTTACTCCAACCAAAAGTTGGGTTATAAATATCCGTAGCTTTCATTGTAATAGGCACACTACCTTCAACATCGCAACTAATGTCTGCTATTACCTTAATTTCAAAAGAATCTTTTTGGGTGTCTTCTTTAGTAAATAAAGGAGGTAAATCATCTTCCCAATACATTCCATTGATTAAAATATCAGCGTGAGCTAGATAATTATCAAACTCACAACAATAATCCTCGTGGTTATTATAAAAGTGTTCTTCATCCCAGGCTCCCCCATCTTTTCTGTGATATAAATCCCAATTAGTAAGATGAGTAAAATAAGCCCCAGTTGGCGGTTGACTAACAAATTCCTGCGGAGATACTTCTTTTAAATTCATTAACTCCAGTACTTCTTTTATACCACTAGAAACTCTGCCATTTCCCGTAAATACTATCCTAGTTTTACCTAAGTTTAGAGCTTTAAGCAATTTCATAGATTCTTCAAAGTCATCTGTTTTATAAGCAGGAGGGAGGTGATATGAATTGGTTTTTTTGCCCCAGGTTAAGAAAGCATTGTACGCTCCAACAATACCAGCCCATTTGCCAAAACCTAAAATTCTTGGTCCATTTGGCCAAAGCAATGTTTCATAGTCAATTAAGGTAATTTGATTGGCTAAAATAGCTTGTAAAAGTTCTCTGTTGTAATCCTGTGCTTTTATGGTATGTGAGAAAAATAGGTATGTTTTGTTTGGAATTAATTTCTCCTTTTTCACCTCTTTTATTCCTAATAAAATATCACAATCATCAATATTTTCTTGAACCTTTATTCCGACTTTTAAATAATCATTATCCTTAAAAGTTCGATCTGTGGATGATTGTACCACAAGATCAACCTGAGGAAAGGATGCTTTAAATTTTAAACAAAGTTCTGGTGTTAAAGCAACTCGTTTATCAGCAGGTTGCTTCCACTCTTTAATTAAACCTATTTTCATTAATTACTGTTTACTAAATCTTTTAAGAACTAGACCTTTTTCTGTTTGTATTTGCAAGAAATAAATACCACGTGGTAAATCAGTTATACTTAATGTTGTTTGTCCTGTTGGAGCAGTAAATAACTTAAGACCATTTACACTGTAACATTCAATTTTGTTTATAAAAGCTGAACTTGTAATACTTATTCTATTGCTTGCTGGGTTGGGGTAAAGTTTAATACTGTTTGCTACATCATTAATGCTTGCTATAACGGTTACTTTAACGTTATACGTTTTAGAAGTTCCATCTTGAGCCGTAACCTTATAGGCTACTGTATTGTTATAGTTTTGCGAAGTTACACCGCTTACTTGTAATTGGTTTGAAACTGTAACTGTTGCATCTGCACTATTAGTAAATGTTGGTGTTAAGCTGCTGATGTTAGTGCCCCCAGGCACCTCTAATGTTATGTTTGTCCCAGAAATAACACCTTCAGTATTATTTGAAAGCCCAGGGAAAGCAAAACTTAACATCTCTTTTTCATCACTTAATAGATTACGAGTACCATTTGCATACCATACTCCCCATTTACCATCTGGTATTAAAACTGATCCTGAAGCTCCACTTTTTGCACTAATTTTTGTACTAGCCAAGTCAATAACACCTATTACTTCTTCATCGCTTGTATTTTTTGCATCAAAAATTATATTATCGTCATTGTTAGAGAAGTTTGGGTATCCTAATTGATTTTGCTCAAAAACAGTACCTGTAGTATTGGTTGTGGTATTAGTTGCAAGTACAGCGTAATCTCCACTTCCACCATCTATATAATCAAAGGCAATTATGTAAGGACTGTTTTTAGCATAGGTTGCATTTCCAATACTTATATCCTCTGGTAATTGTGTAAATATTTTATCTACTTTACCATCTCCCCACGCATTGTTATCATTGTTCCATACACGTATTACACCAACATCCCAATAATCAATATCTGCACCAGTTGCACTTTCTATAATATTTCGGGCATCGTATAAAATATATTGGCCTGTATTGTCAAATTCTATTGCATCTGCATAGAGCACATTACCACCATTAACTCCTTCTGAGTATGTAGGATTATACAACTTAAATTGCTTCCAGCCTGAAGATGTAAAATTATAAACCCAAATAGAAGAATCTATTTCCGTTGTTACTGCAGCTAGCAGATTTCCATCTTTAGATATAGCTGCATTATCCCACAAATCATTACTCAACTGAGATTCTGTATACGGAGATGTAAGTTGGATTCTATAAAGAATATTGTTATCTGATACAAGAACTAAATAATCTCCTTTATCTGTAACACTAACCTTTCTTTTTGGTGTTTTTTGGCTAAGAGCTAACCAGTTTTCTGCAGTAGTTGTACTTCTATAGATGGTATTTGGGTTACTGGCATCAACATCTACACTAATTATAAATTCATCACCAGGGTTAGAAGGTATATCGGATTCACCTCCAGAACCCCCACTTCCACCACCAGAACCAGCGTTCGGATCATAAATTTCAACTGCATCAAATGCAGTTTTAACTGCTGAAACTTCAGATTCCCCATATAAATCATCAGCAGATTTTTCTACTGCATATCTTAAATCTAAAAACTGAGATTTTGAAGTTAAATAAACAGTTAACGCTCTATAGTATATCTTTTCAGCTTTGGTCTTAGAAATATCTGTTGCTATTAGATAGTACGCTTTGTTTACAATACCACTGTTAATATGTACTCCGTAGTTATCTTGACTACCAGTATAATATTCGCCCATTTTAGCGGGTTGATACCCGGCGTCACTTAAGCTATTACCTCCATTATGTGGGTTTTGTAAATCTCTTAATGCACCAGTTTTTATGTATGACGTATTTGTAATGTCTTCTCCCATTTTCCAATCGTCTCTATCAATCATAGCTCCAAAAATGTCGGCCATACTTTCGTTAATAGCACCACTTTGGCCTTCATATTCCAAATTTGCAGAGTTGGAAACCACACCATGTGTTAACTCGTGTCCGGCAACGTCCAAAGCTCCTGCTAAAGGTTTAAAAGCACTTCCTCCGTTTCCATAAAACATTGCTTGTCCGTTCCAATAGGCGTTTTCTAATGAACCTCCTCCTTGATCGGCAACATTTACTACAGAAATTATAGTACCACCACTACCATTAATAGAGTTTCTAGAATGTGTATTTTTAAAATAGTCAAATGCTAATCCTGCATTGTAGTGGGCAGAAACGGAGCTTTTATCGCTCCAAGTATTATTATTACTTGCTACATGAGAAAATGAAGTAGCTGCAGTATTGTTAGCATTTATAGTCCATATTGCTCCAACAGGATCATCCGGCAAGCTGCTTTGCCCCGCGTTGTACATGCTTTTAGTAGCATCAATCAAATAATACGTGCTGCCTTTTTGGTACGTTTTTATATTACGAGTTTGGTTATTTAAATCCTTTGCCGTTGCGGTTTTAGGTCCATCTATACTGCATAATAAATCTAATGTTTTAATAATTTCACCTCTGTTTGCATTAATCCAAACTTTAAAATGATGCAAGTCTGTTGGTCTTACTTCAATGGTATAAACTAAGTTTGGCACAAGCGATTCACCAAAACTAAAATCTATTACTTTTTCAATTATTGAAGCTCTATTAATTGCCCCAAGGTTAGATATATGATGTTCCTGTATGTGTTTGTAAACGTATTCTTCTGCTAATTTGGTAGCTGCTTCTGTTGTTACCTTAGTTGTTACAGCAATATCTTTAGAAGGGTAAATTCTACCATTTCCGAAAAGTACAATGCCGTTTTGTACGTGTAAAAGCCACTCACCGCCATTAACTTTTATGTTTTTGTAAAACTGCTGGTATTTAACGTGTTGAATACCATTATTATCAGTGCTTGAGTTGACTTGCTTTAATGTTGTGTTTACATCCCAATTAAATAAACTTGGTAAATCTTTTAAAACAGCATTTAAGCTAAGAGCCTCATTAGTATTATCTATTCCAAATCCCCCATTTTGTTTTGGATGAAAGACCTCTAACCAAATGGGCAAACCACTTTCTGGAGCATATTTTAGTTTGTAATGGATGGTTTTAGCCCCAGTTAAAGAAGCCTTGTTTAGAATAGAAGGAGAAAGAGAACCTTTTTCGTTACTCAATCTTCCGTCTATTATTTCCGCTCTAAGGTCTGGAGAAACACCACGTGGATTTTTATCTGTTCTTGTGCTAAATGGATTTTGAGCAAAAGCAAAAATTGGAGCTAACAGTAAAAGTATAAGTACGTTTTTCATTGATCTATTTAATGGCTTCTTTTTTTATGTCTTTAATGGAGTTTTTGTAGAATTTAACCAATGCTTCTGGTGCCGTGTCCATATTACTCCAAGTTAATTTCTTATCTTCTTTCTTAGTCTTTAGACGCACAAAGTAGCTCATGTTACCAGGTTCGTTTAATTCTAGATTTTTAAAATCCATTGCTTTTAAGCCTTTTAGTAAGTTTTTGAAGTCTTTTGGTTCTACTTTTTCAATCTCAATGTTTCCTTTCATAGAGTTTTCTAAAAAACGTTGTCCATTTGAGAAAAAGTGATAAGACTCTACAAGTCCAGCAAACCCGCCATAAGATCCTATTTCAATAAATTGTTTGGGTAGATTGTCTAGCGAATAAACTTTGTTATTACATTGGCTAAAACCTAACACGCAAATAAACGCAGCAATTAGTTTTTTCATTGACTGCCAAAGATACAATATTGTTGAGTATTGATAAGGTAAAAAAGCAACGGAGTTTTATGACTTAGTGAACTGCATTAAATTATTGTTTTAACGCTAGGACACCTTGTAGCCTTGGCTGGCCAGCAACGTAAACCAATCTTGTAGTTCCAACTCTAACTCTGTCACTCTAAGGCTAAAACTAATATAAGAAGTATGTTCTTCTATTTACCCCAAGACATACAATCAATTATTATTTTAGATTTTTGAGCCATACCAATATTGCTTCAAGGATGAAACTATCTTTTTGGAACCCAAAGATTGAGTATTGATCAAGATTATAATTTTAATCAGGGTTTCTGAAAAAGAACCCTGATTAAGCTACTTCGATGGTCCCTTGCGTGAGACCACCGAATACTTAAATTAAATTTTTAGGATTTCTGTTTTTACCAAGTAGAGGTTTTGTACTGAACGTATGAACCGTTATTAACAGTTGTTAGAGCCATTTCAGTATCAGTACAATACTCAAAATAGTAAGTACGAGGATTTTCTCCTGGACCACCCCAAATTTCCATACTGTCTGAGTTTGAATCTCCCAACCACTTCCAAGTGCCTTGTGGTCCATATTGACCGTCAGAATAATAGACGTGAGTAGGCGAAGAAATTCCTTCTCTAAACCACTCCTTTCCATCTGCACTATGTATTTTATCTTGTACCAAAGTTTTGGTTGGTTCTGGGTCTGTACCGCCATCGTCGCTGCAAGCGGTAAAAAAGCCTATTGTTCCAAATAATAGTAATCCTAAGAAAAGTGTGTTTTTCAATTGTTTCGTCGTCATTTTATATGTTTTGTATTTATTAATTGTTCTGAGTTACTAATTGTTAAATGCAAGGGTTTTAAAGTTACTTAACTAAAAAAAGTCAATCAATTTTATTTAAATGTTAAGAGTTTTAGTGCAATGGTAATGCACCCAAAATTAGAATAATTAGCAGCATTGACAAACAAAAAAGTATGATATTAACCGCATAACCGCATAACCGCATAACCGCATAACCGCATAATAGTCAGAGGTTTGTCGACAAAATAGCAAGTATGAAAAAGAGTTAAAAAAGAAAATATCTGCCCTCGCTGGTGCCAGCTTGTAGCTGGTTCTACAACTATGGAAGAGGTGTCCACTTACATTTCTAAATCAAGCATACCTGAACAATGATTGTAGTCAATGGATTAATAATAGTTTTTTAATAAACTTAATTCAAAATGCTTATATCAACAGTACAAATAGCTTTAAACAAACACCTGGGTTTATGTTTACAACGAACTGAAGATTAAAATTACACTCGACGTAGTTTAAAAAATCACGAACATTCCATACGTCTCTAATTATGTAATTCTTATTTTGCAATCCAGTTTATGTGTCGAAGAATCATCGTTCGTTTTTTAGTCTCACTCTCTCAAAGAGTAAACGGAAAGGCAAAATCTTTGGTCTTAAAACAGGGCTGTATATGGATTTTGCTTTTATTGTCTTTTACAAGTTTTGGGCAAAGTGCAAATTGCAGTCCTGTTTACGAAAAGTTTGGAGTAGACTCTATAGCTTCCATTGAAGAGCAGGTCGATGCTATTTTGGCCTTAATGACGCTGGAAGAGAAGATAGGACAAATGTCTCAGGTACGGCATTTTTGGGATATTGAAGAGAGTGATGTAACCACCAAGTTTATTGGTTCGGTAATACATACGCAGGGACCTTTACCAGGCGAAAGTGCCAAAGAGTGGCAGGCAAAATTTACCTCTCTACAAGAAAAAGCACTAGCTACACGGTTAGGTATTCCCCTTTTATTTGGAGTAGATGCCATACACGGACAAAACACCTATAATGGAGCTACAATATTTCCGCATAATATTGGGTTTGGAGCTTCTCGCAATAATGATTTGGTTAAAAAAGCTGCTGCAATTACCGCAATTGAAGCACAAGCAACTGGGTTTAATTGGGTTTTTTCGCCATGCGTTGCAATTCCGTATAACGAAAAATGGGGAAGGGTATACGAAGCTTATTCTGAAAGCACCGAACTTACAAGCAGTTTAGCAAAAGCTTCTATAAAAGGACATCAAGGAGATTTATCTCAAAACAACACAGTATTGGCAACAGCAAAGCATTTTGTTGGCGATGGTTCTACGGAGTTTGGCGTTGAAGGAGGAAGCACTACTTTGTCCATGGCTGAAGTAAGCGAGCGATTGTTACCACCATACAGAGATGCAGTAAAAGCAGGAGTTGGAGCTATAATGGTGTCGTTCAACTCTATGTCTGACATAAAAATGCATGCCCATAAAACTTTAATTATAGATACGCTTAAAAATGCAATGGGGTTTAAGGGCATTATCGTTACAGACTGGAAAGGATATTCTAGGTTTGGAAACAACGAAATAATAAATGCTGGTGTGGATATGGTTATGGCCGTAGACGGGGACTTAGATTTTTTTCAAAATGGGTTAAAAGAGGGTCTTATAAACGGAGAAGTGAAACAAGAAAGAGTTGATGATGCAGTTAGGAGAATATTACGGCAAAAGCTCCGATTAGGGTTGTTCCAAAATCCTTTTCCTGATACTAATTTGGTTCCTAAAATTGGCAGTAAACAGCATCGAGAAGTTGCAAAGCAAGCAGTTAGCGAATCGTTGGTTTTATTAAAACATAAAAACGAGGTGCTACCGCTTAAAAAACGATGCAATAAAATTGTTGTGGTTGGTGAACATGCAAACAATGCAGGTCTTCAATCAGGTGGATGGACCATTGCTTGGCAAGGTACAAGCGAAAGCTATTTGGATGCTACCACTATTTTAGAAGGAATACGTAAATGGTCTAAGAAAGAAGTGATTTACGACTCTACAGGAACTGGTAAGTACACATGTGCAGATGTCGTAATAATTGTGGTTGGGGAAACACCTTATGCAGAGTTTATGGGCGATATTGGGAATGATCAAAGCACTTGCGAGTTAACCTTAAGCGAAAAACACCAAAACTATATAAGTGCCTATGCAGGTAAAGGTCCTAAAATAGTAACGTTATTAATATCTGGAAGACCCATGGTGGTTACCAAACAAATTAACCAATCTGATGCGTTTATTGCTGCTTGGTTGCCAGGATCTGAAGGTGATGGAATTGCAGAGGTATTATTTGGCAAGCATAATTTTAAAGGAAAACTTCCACATTCGTGGCCAAAATCAATTGAAAATTTTGAAGGCAAATATGGTCCTAACTTTTGGGACCCAACCAACATTCCATTGTACAAGTATGGTTATGGCTTAAAGTATTAATCTAGTTTAAATCTCTTCTAATATTGATTTTCCTTTAGAGTGATCTCCAGAGGTCCACTGCCAAGTTTCATGTAAGCGAATTTTGCCATTTGCAAGTATCTCGGGTGTGGAGTTACAAGTACCGGTCATTAATTCTCCTTTAATATTAACTTGGTGATAACGCATTTCTATATTTCCATTGTCATCTACCAACCCAATTAAATGTCCTGCAATTATGGAGCCACCACTATAACTACTTGTTAATATATTGCCCTTTTGTTTATACTCAAAAATGGTTTCTGAAGAAGTTTCACCATTATCTGAGTTTTGGAAGGGTTTAAATATTTTGTTGTTGTAGTTCATTGAGTTACTTGGTATTTAAAGTTTAGCAGAACCTGTATT
>ENA-UZWX01003071-UZWX01003071.1-metagenome-genome-assembly--contig:-Day-4---50m-contig-3071_pt1 | contig 17873 bp, 19 predicted proteins | sample MGYA00260347_ERZ794907 | MGnify/ENA metagenome assembly ERZ794907 | reverse complement strand
GTGATAGAGCTTGCGAGTCTTGGAGCCATGTATTTTGCTTAGTTATGATCCGCGCTGCTGGGTCTTGCGCCGACGGCTTGATCAACGTTCAAGGGGATGATGTGTTTGCATCGACTGTCGGTCGGTTCGAGATTGCCAGTGGACGACGATTAGCCGCCTGCTTTTTTAGTGAGATATAAGGTACCCTAAAAAGAATTTGCGCTTTAGGAATGAAACACGATGTCTGACCAAGCTGATTCAGCGACAGCAAACAGCTTTGCTACGCGAACCTCGCCGACTTTCGACAATTTTGAAGACGAGCGCCGGCATCGCGTCGAGCGACTCGCGGCTGCCTGCCGGATCTTTGGTAAAGCGGGTTTCTCGGAAGGGTTGCTTGGTCACATTACGGTACGTGACCCTGAGCAACCGAACCACTTCTGGGCCAATCCTTTAGGCATTTCGTTTCGGCTAATTAGGGCTTCCGACATGGTATTGGTCGATCACGATGGGAACATACTCAAGGGCGCTCGTCCGGTGAACCCCGTGGGTGTTCGGCTGCACGCGGCTGTACATCGTGCATATCCAAAAATTGTAGCGGTATGCCATGCGCATTCGATATACGGTTCTGCCTGGTCAGCATTCGGGCGGCCAATCGAACCAATAACGCAAGATACGGCGATATTCTATGACGATCAGGCCATTATTCGCGAGCCCAGAATTGCGACGGACCCGGAGGGAGCTGACCAGTTTGCGTTGGGATTTTCAGGTAAACGCACTGCTATTCAACCGGGACACGGTCTTTTTACAACCGGAGAATCGGTTGATGAAGCCGCTTGGCGCTTCGTTAGCATGGACCGGGCCTGTCAGGTACAACTGCTCGCTGAAGCTGCGGGTAAGCCGGAAGTCTGGCCAGTTGAAATGGCGCTCGGGCTGAAAAATACCCTTGGCAGTCCTGGGTTTTGCTGGCAATCATTTCAGCCTTTGTGGGACGAGTTGTGCGCTGAAACACTGGCGTTTCTCGAATGATAGTGACTCGCATCTCAAGTCGAGTAGCATTCGACCTCAACCATACACGTGCCACTACTGGGTCCCTGCGCTAGCTTCGATGTACCTTTGTCGTTAGTCAAGACGTTGGGATTTCCCGCTAGCTCAAGTGAAGCCATCTGATCCGGTGCGCTTGGTTTAAACCAAGCGCCGGTCGGTAGCGCAACGACATCTGTTCTCATTCCCGCGTCGAGTTTAACGCCAGCAAGACACGCGCCTCGATTGTTAAAAACACGCACGGTTGCGCCCTCGACGATGCCTCTTTGTTTCGCAGCCGCTGGGTGCATGTTGAGTGTTTCATAGCCCTTGGTTTTACCATCAATGCTGTGCTTGCTGTGGTCCAGTTGACTATGTAACCGTCGAGCCGGTTGGGGCGTCAGCAGTGCTAATGGGAACTGCTCGTCGCCATCGCCAGCGAGTCGCTCAAACGGTTCCAGCCAAGATGCATGACCCAAGCAGTCGTCGTAGTCAAAACCATCGATGACATCAGAGAATATCTCAAGCTTGCCAGACGGTGTGGTCAATCTGTTTTTTTCGGGATCTTGCCTGAATGCACCCAACCAGATTTTGCGTTTAGATTCATCTGGGATACGGTGTTTTTTGGTTTCCCAAAACTGCTCAAAGGTCGGGAGCGTGAACCCCTGCTGCTCTGCCAAAGTCTGCGAGCGGTGCCACATGTCTGCAAGCCACTCGCGGTCGGTTTTCCCTTCAGTGAAAGCGTCGCAAAAACCGAGGTTTTCCGCCAATCCTTTGAATATCTCGTGATCAGAGCGCGCATTATGCTGGGGAGGAATTGCTGCCTCCATGACGTGTACATAGGGATCGTGGGAGCTCGCGCAAATGTCCTCGCGCTCAAGTTGAGTGGTGGCGGGAAACACAATGTCCGCCCACTGTGCGACAGGAGTCCACCAGGGTTCGTTGACAATAACAGTATCTGGTTTTCGCCAAGCATGGCACAGTCTGTTCAAATCCTGATGGTGGTGGAATGGGTTGCCACCCGCCCAATAAATGAGACGTGTATCCGGGTATTCTATGGTGTGCCCGTTGTAGGCAACTGTTTCGCCCGGGTGAAGGAGCATATCTGCAATGCGTGCAACAGGAATGGCGAATTGAGTTGGGTTACGACCTTTGCTCAAGGTGGCCCAATTGAAACGCCGCCAAGAACTGCCGATAAAACCCTCAGCACCATAACCAAAGCCGAATCCTTGCCCCGGTAGTCCAATACCACCAAGCATTGCTGCGAGCGTTACCACCATCCAGTAGGGCTGTTCACCATGATGAGCTCGTTGTAAAGACCATGCGGCGGTTACCAATGTTCGCTTTTTTGCGGCGAGTTGTGCCAGTGAAGCGATTTCTGCTGCGGGCACATCGCATATCGCGCTTGCCCATGCTGGTGTCTTAGGTTGTCCATCATCCAGGCCGAGGAGATACCGTCTGAATCGTGGGTAGCCAACGCAGTGACTCGAAAGAAAATCCTGATCAGCTAGACCTTGGGACTCAAGTTCAAATGCCATGCCTAGCATGAGCGCAACATCGGTGCCCGGACGCGGTGCTAACCAGTCTATCGCGTCTGTGAAATCGTTGTTAACGTCGCTCTTCACTGGCGAAACGTTGATAAACCTGACGCCAGCTTTGATTGCACCCTGAAATCCAGGTGTTGATTGATGTTCAGTAATCCCGCCATAGGCCACCTGAGTGTTACGCAGGGGAACGCCACCAAAAACAATCATGAGTTCAGTATGGTTAGTGATTTCCGGCCAGGTTGTTTGTTCCAGCTCTATTTGCGACCAGGGTGCAACCACGTGGGGCAAAATGACCTGCGCTGCTGCCGTACTGTAGCTATTCATCGCTCGGGTGCAGCCACCTGCCATATTGATAAACCGGTGAAGTTGAGACTGGGCATGATTGAATCGGCCAGCGCTTGCCCATCCGTATGAACCACCAAAGATAGACGTGTTGCCATAGTCATCCGCGACCCGTTTAATTTCATCGGCGGCAATTGCTAGTGCTTCGTCCCAGGGAACAGTGACAAATTCGTCGGCGCCGCGTTTTTTTCTATCACGATCCTTGAGCCAGGCTTTGCGGATAGCAGGTTCTTTAATTCTAAGTTTGTGCTGTATGCCGTCGACGAGGCCTTGCCCGAGAGGCGAGGGCGCGGGATCCTCCGGGAGATCCTCGACCCCAACGATCTTATCCTGATCCACCAAGACATCATAAATACCCCATTGCGTGGCGGTCCGAAATTTTTTCAAGGCGTTGTATCCTGTCTATCGATTGAATGGCGATAGTGAAACATACAACCGGGTCTGAAAGTAGTGAGTGATAGTTTCAGTCGTTTGACGTTTATTTTGACTGGTCTTCTGACGGTCGCGCGTCATAATACCGAAATCAACTCCCAGGAGTACCTCAATGCCACTGCAAATGAACCAGGAAGTGTTTATCACCTGTGCCGTCACTGGCTCGGGTGGTTCTCAGGATCGATCTCCCCATGTGCCCCGCTCACCAGAGCAAATCGCTAATAGCGCGATCGATGCAGCAAAGGCTGGCGCAGCGATCGTTCATTGCCATGTAAGGGATCCCGAGACGGGTGCGCCAGCGCGAGATCCGAAACTCTATCGAGAGCTGACTGATCGCATTCGCGACGCGTCAGTGGATGTCGTACTCAATCTGACCGCAGGTATGGGCGGTGATATCGTATTTGGACCGTCAGAATCACCGTTACCACTCAACAGTGAGGGCACGGATATGGTCGGTGCCTCTGAGCGGGTTGCTCATGTTGCTGAATGTCTGCCTGAGATTTGTACGCTCGATTGCGGCACGATGAATTTTGCTGAAGCTGATTATGTGATGACTAACACGCCGGGTCTTTTACGTGCGATGGGCTCGATGATGACCGGCCTCAATGTGAAAGTAGAGATCGAAGCATTCGATACGGGGCACCTGTGGTTTGCAAAAAAGCTGGTTGAAGAAGGTGTACTAGACAGCCCTGCGATGGTGCAACTGTGTATGGGTGTGCCTTGGGGAGCCCCCAACGATCTGAACACCTATATGGCGATGGTGAACGCGATTCCGGCAGACTGGGACTGGTCTGCATTCAGCCTAGGCAGGGACCAGATGCCCTATGTTGCAGCGGCGGTGTTGGCTGGTGGTAATGTGCGAGTAGGTTTGGAAGACAATCTCTGGTTAGACCGAGGTGTACTCGCGACAAACGCTCAATTGGTTGAGCGGTCGGTGTCGATTATCGAGGGGCTAGGTGCATCAGTGCTTGGGCCGCAGCAGGTTCGAGAAAAACTGGGGCTAACAAAGCGAGCACCGAACTAGTGTCGACGAGCGGGCCGATAGTCTTAACGCCTGACTTTATTGATCATCCGTGGGTGCCATTGCAGTCCGCGCAGTTACAAAATAATTTTGTTGAAGTCCGCTGGCACGATGATCTTGATTTGCGTGCCTATTCGCTTTGGCTTGCGGAAAACTCAGAGCATATTGGCATCGAGCCGTTGGTCAGGGAAAGCTTGATTGACCCTGCTGATTTACCAGCAGCGGATGCGTTGATTGACGCGGGTGTTGATCAGCACGGCGCGTTGTTGTTGACCTGGAAAAATAATCGACAAACCAGCGTGCATCCGGGTTGGTTGCGATATGTTGCAGAAGGCAAGTTACGCTCGCATAACAATTTGCCAAGGCAAGTAAAATGGACTGCAGAGATTAAGATACCGCCATCGGTAGACGGCCAAGACATCTTGGAAGATAAGCAGGCGCAGGAACGTTGGCTCGACAATCTTGTGCGCTACGGCCTTTGCAGACTGGAAAACACGCCGAGATTGGAGTCCTTTCTCGAGCAGCTTTTGGCGACAGTTGGGCCGATCAGGTCAACGAATTTTGGCACCACTTTTAGCGTTAAAACGTCGCCGAATCCTGACTCTACTGCGAACACCGGACTTAACCTCGGGCAGCACACCGACTTGCCGACCCGGGAGTCTCCGCCCGGATATCAGCTATTACATTGTGTCAGAAATAGGGCAACAGGCGGGAATTCGAGGATGACAGATGGACTCGCCGTCGTGGAAGCATTAGCCGCTGAACAACCCGATGCGTTTGAGTTACTCTGCAATGAAAAATGGCTTTTTATGAATCGCGCCCCGGACGCAGAGCATCGCTGGGAAGGGCCGATTATCGAATTGCCAAAAGAGGGTAGGCCAATGACGCTTCGTGCATTCTATCCCGTGAGGAGCGCGCCGCTGATGGAAAAAGAAAAAATACCTGCGGCCTATGACGCTATGCGAACATTTTCTCATTATGCGCATGATGCTCGTTTCCAGATTTCATACCCGTTCAAGGAAGGTGATCTTGTGGCTTTTGATAATCGCCGGGTGATGCATGGCCGTGACGCATTCGACGCGGATGGCGATCGTTATCTGCACGGGTGTTACATTGATCACGATGAAATTTACTCAAGGTTGCGAGTATTACGGCGTGATAAAAATAGTGGAGGCGCGTGATGTCTGATGTTCGTCAGCAAAAAGTTGCCGCCATTATCGGCGGCGGCGTGATAGGTGGCGGTTGGGCAGCAAGGTTTTTGCTGCATGGTTGGGATGTCCGCGTTTTTGACCCTGACATGGAAGCCGCGCGAAAAATTAATGAGGTTTTAGACAATGCTCGCCGATCTCTGCCAGGTATTTACAACGAAGTATTACCAGTAGAAGGTCGTCTCCACTTCACTGCATCAATTGCCGAGGCTGTATCTGGCGCACTTTGGATACAAGAATCTGTACCGGAAAGACTTGAGGTGAAGCGCACTGTTTATCCAGAAATCCAGGCAGCGGCAAGAAAGGATGCGGTGTTGGCATCTTCCACTTCGGGCTTTAAGGCCTCGGAATTAGCAGAAGGCGCTGTCAATCCCGGACAGATACTCGTTGCGCACCCTTATAACCCCGTTTACTTGTTGCCGCTGGTGGAAATTGTCCAGCACCCGCTTTCTGACGAAAAAATACGCTCCAATGCAATGAGTATCGCTCGCAGCATCGGGATGAAGCCCGTGCTCATTAAAAAAGAAATCGATGCCCATATTGGTGATCGCTTACTTGAGGCGTTATGGCGCGAAGCGCTTTGGTTGGTCAAAGACGATTATGCAACCACTCAAGAAATTGACGATATCATTCGTTATTCGTTTGGTTTGCGGTGGGCGCAAATGGGGTTGTTCGAAACTTATCGAGTGGCGGGTGGCGAAGCTGGAATGGCGCACTTCATGGGGCAATTTGCGCCTGCGCTGCAGTGGCCCTGGAGCCGGCTAACCGACGTGCCAGAAATGGATCAGATGCTGGTTGATAAAATTGCCGACCAATCCGATGAACAATCGGGTGCCTTCACGATTAGGGCTCTCGAGCGTCTGAGGGATAATAATCTTGTTGCTATTATGCGGGCATTGAAGGGTCAAAACTGGGGCGTTGGAGATCTTCTCAATCAGCTTGATAGTGAGATAAAAGCTGTCGTTAAAATCGATTGGTATAAGCCCGTAGGGACCGGCCGGCGCGTCATTCCTCTTGATTGGACGGACTACAATGGGCACATGAACGAAACCCACTATTTGGAGGTTTTTAGTAAAGCTTGCGATCAGATGCTATCCAGCCTCGGCTGTGATGAGACATATATTGCGACGGGACAGAGTTACTTTACCGTGGAAAACGTGATTAGTTATCTCAATGAAGCAAAAGCAGGCGATGAAGTTGCTGTTGTGACTCAAATTATTTCGGGTGAGGGTAAAAAATTACATGTTTACCATCGACTATTTCACGTGGGTGTTGGTGCGGAAGATCGTCTAATTGCAACGTGTGAACAAATGATGGTTCATGTCTCTCTTGAAACTCGCCGGGCATGCCTCCCTACGTCATCTTTTGCTGAAAAGCTTGCCGTTGCGGTGACAGCACAGGCGTCTTTAGCACTGCCCGACGGGCTGAAATTAGGTGGGAGCAAGGAAAATTCAGCGGGATGAGTTTTGCTGATGAACAAGACAGCTATGGTTGGGTCTCCATTATTCTGCATTGGTTAAGTGCGGGTGCTGTGGTGTTTCTCTGGTTTGTTGGTCAGTCGGCTGCGTTGGCTACAAGTGATGAAGCTCGGGCGCCTTTGTTGAAACTACACATATCCGTTGCGTTAGTTGTCGCTGTGCTCATTATTATTCGTGTTTTTTGGCGTTTCGCGAAGGGCCACCCGGCGGTGGCCGAGTATGAGCGCGCGCGCGTGATTTCAAGGTTTTTCCACTATGCAATATTAATTGCGTTGGTGACTATGGTTGCAACTGGGATTACCATGGTGACGTTTAAAGAGTCTTTTCATACTGTGTTTGAAATAGCTGCAGAGATTCATGCGTTTTCTGCGAGAGTTCTTATTATCGCGATTTTGATGCATGTTTGTGCGGCGATGTACCATTTAATGTTTTGTGACGACGACGTATTTCTGCGTATTCTGGCTCCGAAAAGGAAAACCTAATGAAGTTGAAATCTGGTCTTTTATTTTTCTTGGCGTTGATAACGAGTGCTTGCGCTACTTTGGCGGAAAAGCCAAGGATTACGATCAACGAACTTATGATTCAGACTGTGACGCCTGCAACAAACATATTGTGGGGGGTAGAAGAGCCAAATAGTGACGCTGAATGGTTGGCGCTTGCTAACGCAGCGAAAAAGGTGCGATTGGCGGCGATTGAGACAGGGCAGGGGGGTGATTTGAGTGACGGTAAAAATCCCTCAGCGGAGCCTGAGTGGCAGAAGCTAGTAGATCAAATGGCAACCTCAGCCACTTTAGCGCAGGAAGCGATTACCAAGAAAGATCTCGATGCGCTGATCGACGCCGGTAACGAGTTGTATACATCCTGCGAAATGTGCCATCAGCTTTATCATCCTGGCGTAAAGGCAGACTCGTAACCTAATGTACGGAGCAGCTCATCGGGAGATGGTGCCGTAGATGAATTACTCAGCATTCAATCGAGTAGAAATAAAGCTGTTGGTGTTGTGCGTGCTCAGCGTGCTCGCAGCGAGCGCTTATAGTCATAATGTCAGTAAAGATGACATCGCCGCGTTGCGAGCGTTATCAGGTGTGCAGGTGTTCCACTATATGTGGCTTGGTGCCAAACATATGGTGACAGGCTATGATCATCTGCTATTTTTACTCGGTGTCATCTACTACATTAGCAAGCTGAAAGATGTATTTGTGCTGGTGAGTCTGTTTGCGCTAGGTCACAGCATCACGCTGATTGCCGGTGTAACCTTAAGTTGGGGCGTCAGTCCTTACTTGGTTGATGCGATTATTGGGTTCTCGGTTGCGTACAAGGGTTTTGATAATCTTGGCGCGATTGATATGTTTTTCCATGAACGTCCGGATGAAAAGTTGGTGGTAACAGTGTTTGGATTGTTTCATGGCCTTGGTTTGGCCACCAAGTTACAAATGCTGGTAGTGCGTGATGATGGCTTGGTTGTCAATTTGCTTGCGTTCAATATCGGGGTCGAAATTGGACAATTTTTCGCGTTGCTCTGTGGGCTCTTGGCGTTGACATTACTGCCGGTGCTTCGCGATCACAAGCAGACAGCAACAGCCGTAAATACATCGTTGGTTATGCTGGGTTGTATGCTGATGGCTTATCAGCTTCGAATGTATTATGTCGCCAGCGGATAACTTGTTAGCTTTGTATATCGATTGGAGAAAGCAATGAATCGAGCAAGCCTAGTTTTTTTGTTAGTCGCAGCGGTGTTGCTGAGCGTGCTTTTTGCGCTAGCGCAGGATGGAGATCAGCCGCCGGTTGCCGTTGCCATCAACCCAAACAACCCTAACCCGATTGTAGATTTAGCATCTCATCGCCATGTGTTTGAGCGGTATGATCCTAGCACGGTGGATGTACGCTTTGATGAGTTTGAGTCGGTGATACCGCACGCCATCGGCGAGAATTATATTCCTGCGAATCGCTCGCTTAAGCGTGAGACAGTGCGCGTCGAACTTGGCTTAGATGAAAGCGTTGAGTACAAGATGGAAATGAAAGGTGGTGACTCTGTTGTCTATGATTGGGAAGTGCCCGAGGGGCACGTGTACTACGATTTTCATGGGCATCCAAACCAAGCGGAAACTGAGTTCTTTAACCGTTATGCTGAGGGCGAGGGGCGTCGTCACAGCGGCACGATCATGGCGGCTTTCTCTGGCCAGCATGGTTGGTTTTGGTTGAACTTGTCCGAGACCCCTGTCGTTATTGAACTCAACGTTTCAGGTTTTTATGACAAGATTGTTGAAATTGAGCTTTAGCGCGGACTAACGCGCAACAAAAGAGACGGTCCTGAATAAGGAGCTTCAAGTGTTCGAACAATTAGAAATGACGGAAATTGCGCTCTGGGTAGGTGAGTCAGTCTGGGGATATCCAATTATGCTCAGCCTTCACGTCGTGGGTCTGGCCATATTGGTAGGCATTTTTTCGATGTTTTATCTCCGAATTATGGGGGCGTTCAGCGGTATCGGTCTCCAAGCTTTTCTGCCCCTTGTGAAGTTCGCGTGGGTCGGCTTTTTAATCAATGCCGTGTCTGGTATCGCGCTGTTTACGTCACAGGCCACAACCTTTGTCGAGAGTTTGCCCTTTCTAATAAAAATTGGGCTGATTTCTTTAGGTGTTATTTTCGCCGCTTTTATACAAAGTGAGGTTAGGAAGCACAGCGAAACGAATACGCATATTAGCGTCACAGTCAAAAGCCTCGCGGTGCTTTCCATGGCTGTGTGGATTGGTGCGATCATCTCCGGTCGTCTGATCGCGTATCTTTGAGGGATTTAGCTTATGGAACAGCTCGGAAAACTCGTTGAAAGCACGGCGCTGCATGAATGGATGCTGACCACCGAGTGGTTGTGGCCGTGGCTTGAAATTACGCATTTCTTGGGTCTGTCGTTACTACTTGGTGCGCTGCTGGTAATTGACCTGCGGATGGCCGGTTTTTTTCGCCAGATTAATATCAACTTAACGCATTCATTGTTGCCGTTGGTTTTTGTCGGTTTCGGGTTGAATATGTTGACTGGCGTTCTCTTTTTCTTTGGAGACCCAATGCGTTACGCCATCAATATTGGGTTCCAGTTTAAAATGGGCCTCATTGCGCTCGCTGGGCTGAATGCACTGTGGTACTGGTGGAAACTACATGACGAAATGAGCAGCTGGGCACCGGACATTAATCCGCCATTAGTCGCCAAGACAATCGCTATTGTTTCTTTGGGTTGTTGGACTGGCGTCCTGTTGCTGGGGAGACTTATCCCTTACGTCGGAACAGGCTAAAGCTTCAACATGTTGGCGATATTATTTTTCTGCATGTCCGAAGACCCGCCCACAATTGGCATGCTAAGTAAATCTCGTACATTGCGCTCGATGTCATATTCGTCTGAGAGGGCATAGGCGCCAATGACCTGTTGGCAGGCAAGGGCAATTTCAACGCCGACATCTGCAACGAACAGCTTGGCCATTGAAGTTTCGACAGCGCAGGGTAACCCCTCGTTTGCAAGATAGGCGCCGTGATACAACATGTGTCTGGCAGCTTGCAGTTTGGTTTTTGCTGTTACCAATTTATGCCTGATGGCTTGATGCTGTGCGATTGGTTTGCCGAACTGCGTGCGTGCTTGTGCGTATTGCCAGGCCTCCTCTACCGCGGCTCGTGCAGCGCCAAAAGCCATCGCTGTGATTTCTATCTTTTCAACATCCAGTGCTCTTCCTGCGAGTAACTGCCAGCCTTTGTTCCACATTTCAGGTCCGCCGACGATGCAAGTTTCATCGAGTTCGACATTGTCGAAATAAACATCCATAGAAGCGGTGTATCGCAAATTGGCGTGTTCGATTGGTTGCATGTTGATGCCGGGAGTATCGGTTGGTATCAATAGCATCGATAGGTTTTTGTAGCGCGTATCAGACTCGCCGCTTCTAACAAGACAGTAAATGTAGTCAGACCAGTCTGCGCCTGTGCACCAGCGTTTAGCACCGTTAACAATAATTTTACCCGCTTTCTTGTCTGCTCGAGTTTCTACGCTGGCGAGATCCCCGCCCACGTTAGGTTCTGATAGACCATAGCTCAGGAGCAGCTCGCCGTTCGCAATTTTAGGAAGCAACGTCTCTTTTTGGACCTCTGAACCATTTTCCGAGAGGTTCATGCCGCCGTAAAAAGCTGCGTGGATATAAGGGCCAGCAAGGAAAGGACCAACTTGAGCCAGTTCTTCAATAACGGCCACTGCAGCCACTAGGTCTTGACCGGTGCCGCCATACTTTTCTTCTATCGTCAGCCCGATTAAGCCCATGTCAGCAAGCTCTTTGAATATTTCTCTGGGCCAGGTGTGGGTTCGGTCACACTCGCGGCGTAGCGCGCGCGGCATCTTGTGTGCAACAAATCTTTGTAGCTGGCGCCTGAGCTCGGTGATATGGTTTTCTTCTGGCGCGAAGGTCTGCAAACTCATACTACTCTCCCGTCAATATTGGTTTGCGTTTTTCGCGCATGGCTGTCACCGCCTCTTTCCTATCCTCGTGAAAATTGGAAACGCTTTCCCATCCGATGGCGGCGTCCATCACCTGAGCAGCAAGCGCCCGTAGAGGAATGTTAGTCACTGTTTTTGTCCATCGCACGGCCCAGCGTGGATTTGCTTGAAGTTTGTCTACGATTTCCTGAATTTTTCTATCCAGTGCATCTGTGGGCACCACGTGGTTGATGAGCCCCATGTCTTTTGCTTCGGTTGCGGAAAGGATATCTCCGGTCATTAGCATTTCTTTTGCCCGGGCGTAGCCGACCAGTTGTGGCCAAATGAGTGCTCCACCGTCACCAGCAACAAGTCCAACTTTGACATGTGGATCACCAATCACCGCTTTCTCGTCTGCGACGATAATGTCGCATAGCAAAGCGATACTGGCACCAAGGCCAGCAGCTGCGCCATTAAGGCGACACAGTATGGGTTTTTCCATTTCCAGCAGGCTCGACACGATTCTTTTTGCGTCCCAGGCAATCTCTCGAAATTTCGATGGATCGGCTACCTGCTCCTCAAACCAGTCAAAATCTCCGCCGGCACAGAAAGCGCGGCCAATTGCCGTCAGAATAATAATATCGCTGCCAGTATCTCGTTGCAGATCTGTGAAAACGCGGGCCAGTTCATCGTGCATGGGTCCATCGACGCCGTTCACCGGATGATCCGATGTGATTGCGGCGGTTAGCACTTTGCCTTCACGTTTAAAACTGAACCTTGAATAATTTGCTGTCTCTATATCGAATGCCTGAGGCATCGTTAATCTCCTGTTTTCTATGGCCACCGCATTGAATGGATAAAGTGCTAGAGTGTCGCTGAGTTGCTTTTCAGTCCGAAGAATAATCGACCTATGGTCTCAAGCGTCGATGGCGCAACCATAATATGGGATGTTGCAACATGGACATCACGAAAATATCTTTGCAGCCTTGAGCTTTCATAGACAGCGCTGCCAGCTCCCATGTTATACATTTCGTCGACCACTGCCGCCGACCTGATGACGGCGTTAGTGGTAGCAAGCCTCAGATCTCGTCGTTGTTCAAGTGAGACCTTGTTGCCGGCTTTAGCGCTTTCCCATGCGGCATCTAGCGTGTCGTAGTAGAACAGCCTGGCGCTGCGCAGGTCTGCCTCGGCCTGTGCGAGTTTCATTTGTGATATTTGTTGTTCAGCAACGGTTTTGCTTGCGCTGATGCGTCGTTTTTTAACGGCAAGGCTTACGAGTTCATCAATGGCCGCACGAGCAACGCCCATGCAGACAGCGCCAATGCCAAGCGCCAAAAAGGTAAAGCTTGGAAATGCATAAATTGGATTTTTGCTTGCGCTGCCACTGTCTAAAAAGCCGATGGCGCGCCCCTCAGGAACGAATAAGTTAGTCACCTGATAGTCAAGACTGCCAGTACCCCTAAGCCCAGAGACGTGCCATGTGTCGAGGAATTCGACGCTGTCTGCTGGCATAATCATCATCGTTTGACGCGGGTTGCCTGATGAATCGAGCATAGGCTCACCATTTTCCGTCAGCAAACACCCTCCTAACACCCAGTCTGCGTTCTGGCTACCGGATCCCCACTGCCATTTGCCATTGACTTGAAAGCCTCCTTCAACTTTCTCTGCTTTACCGGTTGGCGCGAAAACGCCTGTCAGTAGCGTTTCCGGTTTCGAAAATATTTCTGCGGCTACCTCATCGGGTACTGAGGCAAGCGCGGTGCCCGAGGTGGCAGAAATAAAAGTCACCCAAGCGCATGATGCATCGCCCCTTGCTAGCGTTTCAAAAATCTGGCTTGTGATGCCGGGAGGAACCTCGAGGCCACCGACATGTCTGGGAACGCCCAGTTTATAGAGCTCGGCCGACGCCAGTTTTTTTGAGATGTGTTGCGGTAATCGTCGTGCGTTTTCTATTTCGTCGGCATGTTCATAACATTCCCTGGAAATTTCCTCTGCGGCCTGCAGTAGGCTGTCATAGTCTGGATTGTTGTTTGACATGAATAGTATCTCTCTGTGTGATTCATTAGTTTTTGGGCGCAAGCATTCTGACCAGTGATGAAGTCAGTTCTTCATGTAGTGCATCCCCAGGTTTTAAGTTTTGTACCAGCGAGTGGTGCCAGCTCTCGGCGAAAATTGTGAGCATTTGCGCCATAGAATGCTGATCGCCCGGACGTATTGCTTTGGCTGCCTGTCCCAGCTCAATGAAGCGCCGATGGTGCTCCATAACCGTTGTCTCATGTTCTCTGAAAAGATTCCGCATCTCCTTAGATCGACTAAAAGCCGCTTGTGCCAGCCGAAAGAGTGCTGCGTTCTCAGAGAAAAAGGCTGCAGTATCCAGTACCCAGTTCGCCATAAACTGATGCATGCCCAAGTCCAGCAGCTTTTCAATTCGGCATTGGTTTGCAACTAGGTCAACCAGACCGTCCATCATGTTTTCGTACGCAGCCAGCAGCGCCTGGTCTTTCGTTGTGAAGTGGTTGTAGAAGGTTGCTGGAGAAATGCTTGCGCGATGGGCAACCAGTTCTGCGCTGAAGTCCCCGTTTGAGTTAACTTCGTCGCGTACGGCTCCCACAAGTTTTAGTCGGGTGCGTCTAATTTTGTCTGACGCAGGTTTCAGCTCTGTCATTTTGAGTGGGCACTTTATTGTAGTTGTACTCTAATTCGGGATACTATAACTGTTGCATTGCTGTAATGACAATAAGTTGATTAACACTTGCTTTTGGTCGTTGCGTCGAACGCTGTTGATGCTGTATTGCTGCTATTTTAACGGTCAATTGTGAGGAGTTTTGAGTGGAATTTGAGGGTAAGAAGGTGCTGGTCACCGGTTCGTCGAGGGGCATCGGTTTTGCTGCAGCAAAACGTTTTCTCGAGGCTGGCGCGCACGTTGTGATTAATGGTCGTAGCGAAAATGGGGTCACGGCGGCTGCCGAAGCACTGGGTGGATCTGAGCGCATTTCCAAGATCGTGGCGGACACGAGCACTGTCGCGGGATGCGAACATCTGGTGTCTGAAACGATCGCAGTGCTCGGTGGTCTTGATGTGTTGGTTGCCTCCGCCGGTGTTGCGACACTGGTGCCAATCGAGGAAACAACGGAAGCCGTATTCGACAGCATGCTCGACACAAATCTCAAAGGGTTGTTTTTTACCTCACGAGCTGCAGTGTCGGCACTTAGGGCTAGTAAAGGCTGTATTACTTATGTTGCCTCTGATTCTGGCGTGCGAGGCGAGGCATACCTCTCAGCTTACTGCGCTTCAAAGGCCGCCGTGATCAACCTCGGGAAATCACTTGCTCTCGAGCTGGCGCCGGATGTGCGAGTAAATTGTGTCAGTCCGGGTTATGTGGACACAGACATGATAAGGCGTGATGCAATAGACCAGGCTGAAGACCCAAGAGAACTTGAAGCGTTGCTGAAAAGCACCACCCCGCTGGGCCGATTTGCCGCACCAGCGGAAGTTGCAGCAGCTATTTGTTACCTTAGCGGTGCAGAGGCCGGATTCATTACGGGCACAAGCTTGTCGATTGATGGCGGAACAACCGCTGGATCAATTGTCGGGTTTTGAATCACCGTAAGCGGTCTTTCGGATGTGAAACAAGCTAAAATTTCCATTCTCTTTGTCGGGGAACAATCGTGTCATGACATCATTAATCAGCAATATTTTATTATTGGATAATCAGTTAGAGGTTGAGTGGACTGATGGACATCATTGCGCCTTTAGCCTTATTTGGCTGCGTGATAATGCGAAGGATGCATTAAGTTTTGATGCTCGCTCGAACCAAAGAGAGTTATATACCGCTGAGCTACCAATTGACATAAAGCCGATATCAGCCAGCTTGAAAGCGAGTCGACAAATGATTGATGTACAGTGGCCCGATATCGATGCGGCTGTGTGTTACGAGAGTGACATGCTTTATCGTGAATCTGTTCGCTCACTAGACGGGATTGTTAAGCAAGATAGAAAAATATGGGGTACTGGTAAACAAGCGCAGCAATTTACGCTTGAGCATCTGTCAAAAGAAGGTCCGTCAGCAGGGGCGTCTTTGATCAGGGCGCTTCACGCTGATGGTTTTGCCCTGATCAACGACTGCCCGACCAATAAAAGCAGTGTGACTCAAATTGCCAGTTTTCTGGGCTACGTCCGAGAGACGATTTTTGGTGGCGTATGGGAATTTGAAGCTGATGGGGATATGGCCGATAGTGCATACACGTCGAAGGCGCTTCGTCCCCATACGGATGGTTCATACAGCTTCGATGCGCCCGGCGCGCAGATACTGCTTTGCGTTGAAAATGATGCCGAGGGTGGTAAGTCCATTATCGTGGATGGATACAAAATTGCGGAGCAAATGAAACGTGAACACCCGGATCAGTATGCTGATCTTGCTCGGTTAGACGTAGAAGGTGTCTATGCCGGTGACGGAGTTGAGTTAAGAGCCCGGCGACCTACTTTTCGTGAGGATCGTCAGGGTAACCTCGAGCAAGTGACATTCAACAATTATGATCGTAGCGCGTTAATGTATCCTGAGCCGGATATGAGCGACTTCTACAAGGCGTTGCAAACGTTTGACCTTGCGCTGAACGATTCTGCCAACCAGTGGGTGCATCAGCTAACGGTGGGACAAGCTTTAGTATTTGACAATTGGCGTGTGCTGCACGGCAGAACGGCTTTCAGCGGCCCTCGCAAAATGACCGGCGCATACACAAATCGCGAAGATCTGGAAAGTCGAATCCGTCTGTTATCAGTCTAAAAAACACACAGGTCAATGAATCATGATTAGCGTAAGCAACAACGTGCGAAACGACGGGTCCTGCGTTTTTTATACACACAGTAGAAGATCATATGCGATAGTGGTATTGCTTGGGGGCACCAATCGTATTTGACCTGACTTCTGATCTATGGCGAAATTTTGGTTGATGCGGTTTTTAATCAGCAGTCCTTCTGTCCGCTCACCGCGAGGTTCGCGAGATCGGTATCGACAGAATTACGTAGCTGAACGATACAGTTGCCACATGGCGACAAGGGCTGTGAGTCGAATGCCCACCCACAAAAATTCTTTCAATCCCCAGTCGGCGGCATACATAAGCGGGCCCAAGACTAAAGACATAGACAGGGTTGCGTAGAGGTAGGACACTAGCAAGGCGAGGCTGGCGGTTTTGAACCCGATCTTCAGGTAAAAGGCTAGGTTCATTATGGTTAGAATAATCAGTCCGACTAATAAGCGGCCAGCCATGACCTGTCTCACCATAGGGTCAGTAATTGACAGACTGCTCGGCAGCAGGGTCTGAGCTAGGCCGATTGAATGTATGAGCCAGTAGGTCACCACATAAACATGTAGAAAGATGTAGGAAGCTTTGAAACGCAACGAGTGTTGTTTGAAACGGTTCCACACCTCGTCCATAGGATGGTAAACGAAGGCCTGATGTAGGGCTTCCCATTCCGCATCGGTAAGCAGCTGTCGTTCTGTCATGAGCTGCTCCCTCTCTCATGCAGTTTGACTTCGATCGCAATCAAGGTGACCGACGCAGCGACGATTGGGCGGAGCGACGCCAGCACTTGGCCCAATGTCGATTCGAAGGTAAGATTTTGTATCTGCACCACAAAGTAATCATCAATCACCAGAATCCAGTTAAACATAGCTGTAATAACCAAAATCGTGCTTATCGGTTTCTTTAGAACAAGCGCGCCGCCAAGCCAGAGTAGCAATGATAAATTCATGGGCAGACGAACCTTACTGAGCTGGTTAATATAAGTGGCCATTACCCCGCTGGGCTCGGCAGTGGCGACGGCGAAAAGCAGGGCGACTAGGTAGAGTCCTAAGAATGCTGAGTTTAAATAGAAAAACTTGCTCAAGAAGTATTGCCTTGGAAAGGTCAGAAACCACTGGCCTTAGTTGAATTACAGCACTGATATTGCTTATTTTTGTGTCATAAATCGCGACCAACGCGAGAGTATCCACTTTTGTGTCCTCTAAATCAACTTCTATAACTTCGACGTCGGTCTGACGAAAACATACGCCTGCAAAAAGAGAGCCAAATTTCTGGCCCCTATTGATCGTAAAAGGAAGTTACACCGCAGCGCCGTCCAGATCAGGACGAACCATACGAACTAGCGCGCCTGAGTCTCACTGATGAACACTTGAGGCTGGATGGCTAGTGTGTATCCCACGGGTAGCTACTATTATGAGTGTAGGGCGAAGTGTAGCTTCTCTGTAACTCTACTTTTTTGCGATCCCTCTGGCGCTAGCCTGTTTTTGACTGCGCATTCCAATTGTGAGTAAATAACGTTAAATAAGGGTAGGTACCCGCAATATGAATAGCGAAAGTTGTATTTGCATCGACGTAAGAACTGCGGCGCAACGGTTGACT
>ENA-UZWX01017180-UZWX01017180.1-metagenome-genome-assembly--contig:-Day-4---50m-contig-17180_pt1 | contig 18091 bp, 22 predicted proteins | sample MGYA00260347_ERZ794907 | MGnify/ENA metagenome assembly ERZ794907 | reverse complement strand
TTACGCGAGCTGGTTACAATTCTAAAATTATATTTTGCGGAGACATACTGCAACGTGATTTTACTAAACCATCAGAAAAAAACATAGAAAGTTTTTTACAGGTGATACAGGGTATGCCGACACGATTTGATTTTAACTATTTTACTGAAAATGATATAGTCAGATCAGGCATTGTGGGTGACTATATTAAAGCAAAACACAAGCGTTTTCCAAAGGGGTTCTAATGAATTTTCTATCAATTTTTTCTGAAATTGTTTGGATTGCCGCTGGCTTGGCCGTTTTTGCTAGCGTAGTGCTTTTTGTATTAGCTCCGGTTTACTCTGCTTGGTCAGAGTTACGCAGCAATATAAACACTGAGTCAGAGCTTTATGATGTAGTAGTAAAAGCACTAGATGAATTTGAAGAAACCGGAAAAGCGGTTACAATTATTATTGGCGATGAAACCGCCCACGATGAAGTAAAGAAGATTATGGAGGACTCAGAATGAGCGTCAAGTTGCGAGAAATGATTAAGCGTCATGAAGGAGTGAGGCGCTTTGTATACCGATGCAGCGCTGGGGCATTGACTATTGGAGTGGGGCGCAACATCGACCCAAACAAGGGCGGTATTGGGCTTTCAGATTCAGAAGTTGATATGATTCTAACCAATGACATTGCGCGCGTTTACATGGAGCTTGAGTCTAATTTAGATTTTTTCCACGATTTAGACGAGGCGCGACAAGACGTTATGATTGATATGTGCTTCAATTTGGGTTTGCCACGCTTCTTAGAATTTCGCAAAATGCTAGCAGCCGTAGAGCTTGGTGACTACGAGCGAGCAAGTGCTGAAATGCTTGACTCAAGGTGGGCCGATATGGTCAAAGGCCGAGCCATAACTTTAAGTTTAATTATGAAAAAAGGAGAATACTAATGGGTTTTTTTAGTTTCTTTAACAAAGACATTGCAGAGCCAGTTGAGGCTGTTGGCAACGTCATAGACAAGCTGTTTACATCAGATGAAGAACGAGTACAGGCTGAAATAATTAAACGCAAACTAGAAATGAAGCCAGCGTTAGTGCAGGCTGAGATAACTAAAGTACAAGTATCTCACAGGTCAATGTTTGTGGCAGGCGCTCGACCTTTTTTGATGTGGGTTTGCGGTAGTGGGCTTGCTTTTGCGTTTATTATCAATCCAGTGCTTGAGTGGTTAATGCCAGAAGTAGGTAAGCCAACTTTACCGCTTGATGCTATGATGGAATTGGTGCTGGCAATGCTCGGTTTAGCTGGAATGCGAACCGTCGAAAAGCTCAAGGGCGTTGCTAAATGAGCGACTTAATAAACCCAGATCATTACAAAGCTCATGGTAGTGGAATCGAATGTATCCAGATAACAGAACACATGTGCTTTAATCTTGGTAATTCGATAAAATATATCTGGCGAGCAGATTTGAAGCATACAGATGGCGGCATCCAAGATTTAAAGAAAGCTTTATGGTACATCAACCGCGAGCTAGGTAAACGACAAAACCAATAATTGAACTAATTGCAAGTCGGATTACCCATTCGTTCATGCCAGTTTTACTAGTGTTGGTGACTACGCGCTTATTAATATCGTCAATTTCACTGGAATGCTTGTTTAATCGTGAGTCGTGGTGGTCTAGCCTCTGCGACACAGCAACGTGCTTTTCTTCTATACGGGCCAGCGCTGTCACTACCTCTGCCATAGAGTCAACCTTTTCAACTATTCGGTCAAGGTTTTTTTCTATTCGATCTAATCGGTGTTCGCTCATCTGCAAGTCCATTTATAAAGCGTAAATTGATACAACATTATAACATTTCTTTTATCTGCTTTATACCAACTTTATGTCGCATATGTTCACCGTATCGCTTATGCAGAGTGACACAAGTCATGGAACGCTCACTACCAAACCCATTGTCATCGTGCCAAGAATCTGTAGCAGCCAGAACATTCCAGCTTTCAAACTGAATGCCGCCAATTTCGTGCGCGGTCTTGTGGTGGATATGCCCCATCCAGCCAAACCGATGCTCACTATTTCCCCACTCTTTAGCCATATCGCGCGTAATCATTTCGTACATGCGCTGGGGCTTCATTTTGTCGCCATGATGAGCGCAAATAAAATTAGACCCAAAAGAAAAATTAACTAGCTTTCGGACATTATCGACAATTTCTACGCGTAATTCATCTTCATAATACGCTTTAAGCAGAATGTTCAACATTAGGCTAGAGTCGCGGTCATGGTTGCCTCGCGCATTCATTATTACTACTTTAGTATGATGGAGAAGCATCATATCTATAATGCCACGTAGCAATCTAGCAGCAGCTTCAAACGAGTCAGAAAAATAGCCATCAACTTCTAATAAATTGCCTGATTGAGTTGTATTTGTGGAGTCGTTAGCGTGTAAGAAATCGCCTAAATTGCAAAGCATGCCAGTTCCAGTGTTTCCACCAGCTTGCAATAATTTACCCATTGCAGCGATTAGCGTATTTTCTGCCAGCTCTATGCTCCAATCATCGCTAGTTCTATTCTTACTGGATAGCATACCTAGATGATGATCGCCAATAACATAGCATGACATTAAATCATTGGATGGTAATTCTGGGGCTTTTACATGTGGCGTATACTTAGGCAAATCTTGTGATAACCCTTCAACAAAAGAAAGCATAGCCTGCTGCGTTTCATCTGCCTTTAGGTTGGTCTTAACCCATTGCTGCTTCACCTGACCGTTATCACCATAAAGCGTTGATACGCCTTTAACTATGTGAGAATTTGGAGCTGTATGCAACATATCATGATCTGGAGCATACCCCTGCCGCCCTGCCTTGTCGCGTACAGCCCTCAAGTGCCGTTGCACATTCCGAACATTAATCCCAAGCGCTTTTGCAGCCTTTGCTTGCGTTCCATGATCAATTAATGCCTGTAATGTTTTTAACTGGCGCTCATTCGCCCACTTTTTCAGCGTTTCATGATCTGTCATGATAAACCCCTGTCCTTTTTAATATTTGCCTTTCCATACTCGCAACTTATCAAAGTCGCCTGACAACATCTTCTTCTTTATAACATCGCCTCGCGCTGGGTCATCCCAAGAAACGCCAGCCTCTTTTAACCAAATGCCAATCAAGTCAGCATCAATACTGCCAATCAGAACAGATTCGCCCATGCGATCAGCACCAGCATCACGCATCATCTTGTTACGAGCGATCATTTCGCTCCAATCATGATGCTTTTTATGAATGATCTTATCACCTTCCGTGATAAATTCTTCGCCAATTTTAGCCATTTTTTACGGCCTTCTTTTTCCTGACAGTTTTAGGAATGGTTTTAATGCGATGAGAACCGTAGCCCTCGTCCATTTTATTGATCAAATCAACGATGCTTTTATCAACCTCAACCACTTCGCCTTTAAACCGCTTAGTATCAAGAACTATGTCGTGGCATAATACCTCAACCTTTACTTTTACCATGATGCCTCCAGAAACAAAAAAAGGGCCATATAGACCCTTTTATTATAACGATTTAAACAAACTAATCAATTAAGATGTAGTGTTGTCGAATACGCCACCTTGTGCGGCTTCGTTGCGTACAACTAAGGTACACTCAGAAACAACTTGACGCTTTTCGCTATCGCCTGTCTTAGCCAAGGCTTCATTCTTCATCTTACGCAGTTCAGCTACAGCTAACTTATCCTTTTCGACGATGAATACATCACGGCTACGGTTCTCACGCGCTGGAACAAACTCTACAGAACCCCAAGGAGTCATATAGACATTTAGCAAGTTAGCTACCTTACCGTCAGCAGCGCCAATAGTAGAGCGCTGGTTGTTGTTACCAGCAAAGCCTAGAGCCTTGTCCATTTGGAAAGCTGACAGAATAACCATATCTGGGGAACCGCCACTAGACCAGATTGACTGCATAACAGTGTCAAAACGGGCTTGGGTGAATGCAGTTTGTGTACCATCTGTACGGGCGTTAGAGCCAGTACCGTTAGCATCAGAACCGCCAGAACCAGCAGATGTGTTAGACGTTAAATAAGCAGGCAAGCCAGCCAATTCACGTGCAGTGGTAGCATTACCAGCTACGCGAGCATTGTTGTCCATTAAAGCCTTTTCAATGTCTAGCTTTTGCTCTTTACCAACCTTAACAACCTGATAGGCCATTTCTTTACCACGGCCTGCTTTGCTAAGACCAGCGTCAGTGCCAGCGGTCACAACAGCATTTTTAAAGATTTGGGTATAGTTACCCAAACGAGTAGTAGCTGTACGCGCTTCGGCAGCAGTATCATCACCCTCAATGTGGGCGTTAGCAGCAGAGCTACGCAGAGCGTCAGTTTGCCACTCATGGTAAGTGTTAGACGCGCTAACTTTACCAATAGATGACAGTAATGGGGTTTCTTCGGGAGACACATCATAGATAATGTCGCTCAAATCTTCGCGGATACCATTGGCATCATACGAATCAAAAGTATTCGTAGGCTGAGTCATAATATTTTACCTTTTAATCTAAATTAACCATTAAATAACATTTCGGCTGCATCTTTCATGCTGCCTGACTTTTTCAGTTTGGCACGTTGCTGTCTAGCTTGGCTTGCAGCAGTATTTGTAGGCTTTTTAGCACCAGCTTTAATCAGGGGTTTGGCTTTCTTAACCTTGGCATCAACCTTGGTTTTGCCAGCCATTATCTGATCATAAAGCATTGCCTTGTGTAGAGTATTGATAGCTCTTGAGTCAGAAACTTGACCAATTTCTTCTGGCGAATAGCCAACCTTAGAACCGAATTGCACAAGATCACTTTTGAGTTTGGTTGCCTTATCAGCGTCACTAAAATCAGGGATAACCTTTGCTAACTCTACCATTTGCTCTTGCAAGTAGGCTTTTTGAGCCTGTGTTTGCGCCCGCTTCATGGCATTGCCCTGCTTGGCAATTTGCTGCCTCTGTGACTGAAACTTGCCCATGTTCTCTTGAAACTTGGCTTGGGCTTCTATATACCCTAAAGGGTCATCTTGAGCCATAGCCGCAGAAGGTGGAACAGGCTGTTTAACTAAGCCATCAGTGTTTAACTGCTGCATCAAGCTACCTAATTGCTGCTGTTGTTGCTGCAATTGGTTAAAAGCGGTTTCAGCCTGTTTACGGGCCTCCGCTGCTTGCTTCATGCCTTTTTGAATATAAGCCTGTCCAGAATAGTCTCGCTTTAGATCGTCAAGGGTTACTTCAACTTGTTCACCATCTACTTTGATAGTGAAGGTGTCAGGCCCAGCTTGATCGGCTTCCTGTTCTTCTTCTGCTTCATATTCATCCTCGCCAGAATCATCTTCTAGCTCGGCTTCTTCACCACTATCGTCATCGACAGGGGCTTCTTCTGCCTCAGTTTCGTTCAACTCAGGCTCTACAGCCTCAGCTACTACTTCCTCGGCTACTGGCTCACTAGGAGCTAATAGCGCATCTACAGCGCCTTGTACGCTTTGGTCAGTCGTATTATTCACGGTGCTTACCTTTTACGTTTGTCTTTGATCGCCTCGTCAGTTATTACGCTTTGTAGGCGATTCTCAATTTTTTTTAGCGCTAAAACTATATCATGCGCTTCCTCTCGAGCGTTGATATCATCTTTACTAGTATTTATGAATTTATCAACTTGCTCTTTGCGTATTATATCAAATACTTTGATAAAAGTATCATTTCTTAACAAATGTTCAGCGTCATGCTTACTTATCATTGAATATTCCCATTCATATCACGCGGAGCTGCTTGAATTTGACGTACTCGCTCAACATCCACGGCTGTCCCGTATTCGCCTAATATCTTAGCTGCCTGTATAAGTAAATCTTGGGACATTCTATCGCGGTCTAAGTCGTTTGACGCTTGCAAGTCACGATACTTTAATTGCAATTCTGCTAGCTCTTTGCCCTGCTTCTGTTGCATTTCAGCGCCCTTAATTTGCATTTCAGCCTGCATCTTAGTGTTATCCGCTTGCATCTTGGCCTGCATTTTCATTTGATCACCCTGCATCTTAGCCTGCGCCTTGATCTGCTCGGCCTGAATCAATGCTTGAGCCATTGGGTCTCCCTGCTCGCCTTGCTGTGCTTGAGCCTGTTGTTGCTGTGCAATTAACTGCTGCTCAATTTGCTGGGTCATTGGTGCATAATAGCGGTCTGCATTACGAATGCCGCCTAAAGATAAAGTATCTGCTAAAGTGTTTCTCATCTGGGTGAGGCTTACTAAGCCATTATTCGGGCCGTATGTCTGCCAGATCATCTGCTGAGTTTGGAAAGTCTGCATTAAGATTGCGGCCTTAGTATCTTCCTGACCTGTTCCTAAACCGACATTCACAGTAACATCCATTTCAGAATCCCATGTAGCAGGGTTAACTGGAATAAAGTTGCCACTCAAACGCATCAAAGTTTCTTCTGGTGAATTTTGAGTCATAATGCGCAAAATCAGCTTAAATAGGCGCTTAAAGCCCGTTTCAGCCAAATTACGCGCCATCACCTCAACCTGACCAGCGCCTTGCTGTGCGGTTAATGCGGCTGCTGTAGCGGTAGTGTTCTGCAAGGCATCTGCATCAAGGCCCATTGAAGCTTTGCTTATACCTGTTTTTTCTTCCACAAGCCTATCTAAATATTGCAGCGCAGGCAGTGTTGTGCCAGCAACAAATGGAACAGTAAGCGGAATGACTGAGCCGCCCTGCTCTGAGCGCACAATAGCCCCGATTTCGTTATTTAACACATCTTCCATTTCTACGTTATCTTCAATGACTTCTAACCGTGGGTTATTAGTCAGCGCCACGTTATCAAGAATACCTCTTAAAACACTAGTGGTAGTATCTTGATCGTTCATCACTAACTCAGCGAGTGAGCGACCATAGAACGCGTGTGGCTCTGGGTCAATATGGAAATCTGCAAATGGTGTAATATCCCATTCTTCCATATCTAGGATTTCATAACCTGTACCAGCGCACAAAAACTTATGCAGAGTCGGAATGCCATCACCTTCGGCATCAATGCGCATATAAGCCTCAGTAACAATAACTTCTTGCATTGACGGGTCATTAGAAACTCCATCAGTTGAATCTAAAGACTCACCAAATCGTAATATTTTTTCTTCTTCACCTGAAAGCGTATCATCATCAGTTCCAGCTAAGGCCATTATTTTGTCATAGTCATACCCTTGAGCTACAAGATCACCAGCCCTCATGCTCGTTCTATGTCCACAAATATACGCATCATCAATGCTTTTGGCGTTACTGTCTATAAAAAATTCTTCTGGTGGCACGTTTTCGATTACCAGATCACCTTCTTCTCGGCTGTGTCGCAGCTTTATACTGTGTCTGTTTTGCTCAATATCCATACCGTATTGATCAGCTTCTACAGTCACATCTTGAGTATGCTCAATAATCTCTACATCATCTTCTTGAGCTAGATAAGTCATTTCTTGATCTGTCAAGTTTTCATATGTATGCGTTTCGGCAATAACCGCAGTATTCCACCAAACCTTAACCAAACCAACCTTCTTTACTAAAGCATCGTGTATGGCGTTATTGAGGATATTGTAGCCTCCGCATTCATTAAACTTCCAGTGCGCATATGTAGTGGCCTGCTCTGCCGCCATGACTTGCTCTTGGTTTCGTGGTGAATACTCGACGAATTTATCATTCGATAAAAATACTCGCATTAAGCTGGGTTTAGCTCCACGAATAACATCGCGTACTTTTGTAGAGACTACCTTAGAACGACCATCTTCATGCTCAAGATTGACTTTTCCATCAAAATACTTCTGGGCATTTTCGCGCTCTCTAGCAATATCGCTGTCAATATAAGCAATCCCAGCCTCTATAGCCGCCTTAATTGCGCTTTGAATATCTTGCTCTGTCATCTGACCCTGTGGCATAGTAAACCCTTATTCTGATAAAGCCTTTCCGCTTTGAGTTGCGGCTGGCGCTGCTGTACCCATTATAACAACATTAGCAACTAATTGCGCTTGGCTGTTGGCTAATTCCTGACCATCCATTGCTTTCATAATCAGACGTAGTGCTATTTGGGCTTCCTTTCCTCGCTTATTTGTTAAGACAGTAGCCAGTTCCTCAAATAATTGTGCTTTTTGGCTTGCTTGCATTTCCTTAGTTGCACCAGTTAACGCCTGCACAACTTTTTGAGTGGCTTGTGCTGGATGGCCTGTCAATAATGTTTGCAATGGCCCTGCGTCAGTCAAATCACCAACCATTTCTTGTACAGCCTGTCTCTGAGCCGTTTTACTGTTAACTGCTACCGCAGCCTGTAGCTCCAAAGCTGCCCGTACTTGTTCAATTTGATCGGACATTTGTTTAGCTTCTTTTGGGCCTAAAATAAATCCCAGCTTTTCTTGGTTGGCCTTAGACGATAGCTCGGAAAGCAGGCGAGAAGCGGCCTTTACATCAACGTCAGGCGAACTAATTGTGGCCTTTACGTTTGCCAGCGTGTCATCAATAAAGTTTCTAACGCCCAATCTAGCTGTTTGCTTTTCAGCATCAGTAGCCTTTACTAATGCGCGAGCAATCTGTTCTCGCGTAGTGCTTGGGCGTAACAGCTTATAACCTAATTCGCCTGCCATTTGCTCACGAATATTATCACCGCCTAGCTGCAATGCTTGCCCATAAGACGGAACAGCTTCAACTAATACATTTCGCAATTGACCAGATATATCACCATAAAACATACTATCAGACGTATCTTGACCCAACGGCCCTTTAGCATCCTCTGCCATGTTGCCTAGCACGCGCTTAATATGATCTAACTGAACCATATTAGGCATCTTAGAAAAACTAATACTCCCATCTTCTGCCACAGTAGCCATAACTTGCTCATGACCTAACCCGCTAAACTTCATGCGATCATTAGCTGCCTTGATGGCTTTACTCATCAAATCGTTTGGAATACGCTTAAATATTTCTTCTATAGCCACACCCTGCGGGGTAGCGTAATCAATAGGCGTGTTATAAGCTATCTTATAAGCCTCACCGCGTTCCTTAGATGTGCGCTTGGCGATTTCTTCTGCTGCCGAAATGCGTCCTTTAGGAGCCGCCCCTAAAGCTTTAGTCATTACTTCGTCAATCTTACCACTAGCCTGAACAGCGCGACCAGTAACAGCTTCCGATACAGTTTGTGTCGCTTTTGGCGATGCTGTAGCTGTAGCATCTAATAACACCTGTATGGCCTCATTTGCGTCAGCAATCATGCCCTGCTCACCAGCTCTTTGTATGTTACCTATTGCTGATTCTAAGTCACCGCCTCGTCCCATAACATCTTTAATTACTTTGGCTGCTGTGGCGCTAACCCCAAGAGTAGCCTGAATAACACCAAGATCAGATCGATTAATAAACCCTACTAGATTTGTTACACCCTCACCAATTAGCGGGGCGGCTGAACCAAACGCACCACCAGTTAGGCCACCAAACGCTGCGCCTGTTTTACCACCTTCTAAGCGTTGGCCTGCTTCTGCTTCGCCAGCGCCATGAACAAATCCCTCGCTAGCACCTAGCAGCCCACCAATACCAGCACCTTTTGCCATTTTTCCTGCTCGCGTAACAGAGTCAGCAGACCTAAAACCGCCTCCTAACAATCCTAGTGGGGCGGTACTTGCTATGGCTCCACCTAGCTTTAACGCTTCACTTTCTATAGGGTGTTGAGCTTGCATTGCCTTTGAAGCTGCTTTAGCTTTAGTTCCTAATTCTGGCGAAATGGCTTGCCCAGCTTCGTCAATCCAAGAGCCAGCAAACGGGATACCCTCTGCAAATTTTTGGGCGCGTACTGATACAGGAGCTTGTTCTACAATCTGTTTTTGCATGGATTCAATTCCACGCTGCTTAACTACAGCAGGAGTACCCGCACCTTCTGCGCCAGATTTAATATCTTTGAGGATAGCTAATACAGTATCTTTATCTGTGGTACTGTACTCGTCTGACTTGTAGCCATAACGCTTCTTGCCACCGGAATTAAAGCTATATATAAAGCCGCCTTTATCATCTTTGGCTACTACTGTATAAGACATTTAGTTGCCCTCTAGGTCTGCAATAGCGTTATCAATCGCGCTCATGGGTGACGTAGGCGCTTTATTAGTAGGGGTACTTGTATTTAAAAGAGTAGCCCCTGCTCCAGAAATAATTTTAAGCGCGTTTGCTACAGTTTCACGATTTTGGCGCTTTTGAGCAATAACTTGCGAGCTATCGCCTACCTGTGGAAAATACTGCTTATCAGCGCTTGTGAACTCATCTTTACCAATAGCCGCGCCTGACTCTTGACGCAACACAGTGTTAATAAAGTCACGCTTTGCCTGCTCGTATTGTTGGCGCTCTGGACTTTTTGCCCAATTAGCTGCATCAAAAGGGATTATGCCTAATAATGCCTGCCCAAAATTAGTCCCTTGACCTTCAACCCCTGCGATAATTTCATTAGCCTGCCTTGCTCGGTCATAAAACCCTGTAGCTTTACCCTGAGACTCAGTTAAGTTAACGGGCTTACCCCCACCTTCTGATATCTGTACAGACCCATCAGCACCTATGCTGACAGATAGGCCTTTCTTAGCGCCACCTTCAAGCATATAACGATTGTAGTCAGGAGTACCTTCTTTTAAACCGCCAGCAATAGCCTTTTGGTGCAAGGTTTGAAAAGCTGTAGTCTTATCGTCAGTAGGGCCATGATCTGAATATATGACTGTGCCATCGGACGCGACTAAAGACTTCCCTACTACCTTAACATCTGCCCCTTTCTTTGCTGATGTTATAGCGTCAGCGGGAGATATAATACCAGCCTGTAGCGCCCCAGCAAGCATAGGAAACTTGCCACCTAGTAATTTAACTGCCATTTTCCTGCGCTTACTGTCAGCCTCTTGATCTGCTGTTTTTTCACGCTGTTTTTGAATCCCTTCAAGCCTGTCTTTTATAGACTGTTGCAGGCCAGCATTAGGATTTAAAGACATACCAGACAGCCCTTGAGCTAATCTTAACCTACGCTCAACATCTTCTGGCTGCTGACTACCTATAAAGTCAAATAATCCCATAATAACCTCTATACTGCGCCTAGCATCAAAGAAAGATAATCAAACAATCCTGCTTCCTTGCTAGTGTTAATGGTTGATGGTTGCGGAGAACCACCTACTGCTTGCAACAAATATTGTAAACTCTGTGCGGGTGAGTCAGTGTAGTTACCAAACTGGCCCTTGGCTGCATCAATGACCGCTTGTTGTATGGCTTGCTGTTGCGCACCTTGTTGCTGCATGTTTTTCTGTATGTCTTGCCCTTGACCAAACCCAAGATTTGACAAATTGCCAAGCTGGGCGGCTGCACTCATGCGATGTTGCGCACCCCCTAGCTGTGCTGCTTGGTTAGCTAGTTGTGCCTGCATAGACTGTGAAGAACCAAACTGGCGAGCCTGATTCGTTGCTGCTTGATTCTGTAGAGCGCGTTGCTGTGCAAGCTGGGCGCTTGTAGTCCCAGCTTGTAGATTTGCTGACTGATTAGCCAAATCAGCTTGCATACGAGTATTAATATCCTGACCAGCGAGTGTAGTTGCACGATCATAGCCAGCTTGACGCAGCCCACTAGCTGTACGAGCCGCTTGATCTGCATATGCTCGGTTAGTCTCTGCGTCTGCTATACCATGACGAGAACCACCAAACGCTCTTGCTGCTGATGCTTGCGCACCACCTGTTGTACGCGCCATCTGACGAGAACGCTCAATATCAGATAAAGACTGACCAACTACCTGTGACTCATAAGGGTTAAGGTATGCGCTTAAATCTGCGCCTCCAATTTGACCACCCCTAACTTGGTCTGCTGTTAGCACTGGCGCGCTGCCTGTCATTGCTGCGCCATAGCCTGCCCCGCCCACAGCCATAGGGTTAAAGCCCAGATTACGTGAAGTAGCGCCCACAGCCTGCGTTAACGCTTGACTTGATTGATCAAACACATTTGGCGGTACAGCACCAGCCTCCCTTTCTGGATTTGGCGCTGGCGCTGGCGTGGGTGTTGAATGCACAGGCTGGTTGCGCCAGCGATGCTGGCTGTCCAAGTCGAGCGCTGGTGCTGTAGCTGGGTAATAACTGGACTCCAGAAAAAAACTCATTACAATTTCCTCATTTATAATTACGTGCGACCAAATCGAATGGGGTTGCCGCTACTATCAGTAATAACACTACCTGTGCCACTACCTACTGTACCACTAGAGCTTCCACCACCTGTAGCCCTGCCGCCTCCACTATTCGTGCTTGTTCTTATAACAGGGGCTTGGCTTGGGTCAACGATATTCCAATATTGTGATAATTCAGCTTGATTTGCTGTTCCATTTTTAACTGCATCATGCAATCCAGCAGCTACTTTCTGCTCATTTGTTAAAGCATTCCAGCTCTTGCCATATAGCTCATTAGCTGCTGTATTTTCAAACAGGCTAAACTCAGGCTGCGGTGTTACGACTTGATCTAAAAGACCATCAGTGCTTTGCGTATTAGTTGATAAATCATGACCATTTTCACGAGCTTTTCTCAGGTACTCTATGGTGTCGGCAATATTCAAAACACCATCATTATTTATATCGAATGCCATATCTTTAGGAATCTTACCGACAACCATTTTTGCAACATTAGCTCCTATATCAGCAAAATTAGCCGTAGAGCTGTAATCCTCAACAGGCACATCACTCGTATTGCCAATTAACGGCTGGCCTGTTAGTCCTGATACAACCGACCCTGCCAGACCTGTATTTATCAAGCCAGCAGGCATGTTCGCTAACGCCTCTGCCTCAGTCATAGTACCGCCCTGAATATTATTTACATCAGGTAGTGCGGAGCTATAAGCATCTTCTTTTTCTAAAATATTATTAACGATGGCTTCTTCCTCTGGGCTGATATAAGAAATGCCATCACCGCCACTATACGGATAAGTGGTGCCTTCCAGAGTTAAATCTTCCTCATCAGCCATTGGGAATGTGTAATCAGGCATAGCGGAAACTATATCATTGACACTTGGCCCACCATAGGTATAACTGGGTATACCTCCTACTGCATCGATTACACCTTGCGTTGTAGCAAAATCGCCAAAGCTATATTCATCACCTAAAACAGAAGCTATGTCATCAGCACTTGGGCCACCGTACTCATAGGATGGAATATCAATACCTCCTACTGCATCTTTAACATCAGTCAAGCCTTGAGTAATATCACCAAAATTATACTGATCTCCAACAGCAGCTCCTATGTCATCAGCACTGGGGCCACCGTAAATATCTTCTTTTTCAAGAATATTATTTAACACATCCTCAATACTACCAAAATTATACTGATCTCCAACAGCAGCGCCAATATCAGCAGCGCTGGGGCCACCGTAAATATCTTCTTTTTCAAGAATATTATTATTGATAATGATATCCTGCATATCCTGTTCAGGTGGATTAAGATCAATAACAGGTATACCATAAGACCCACCAGACCCTAGCAATGTGTGCATGAAGTTTTCAACAGTGCCATATTCGCTCTGACCATAATTTAGCGCATTAGCAAGACTTGGGTCAACCTGACCAGCGCCATAGCCTACAGTATAAATTCCACCGTCAGAGCCAGTAAATTGATCGCCTATTTGCAGATCACTAGACTTAGCCTGCTCGTATGATTCTATAATCCCGCCTTGATCTGAAATTGTCTCATTAGCGGTATCTAAATTCGCCTGCGTGGCCCTTTCAGTGTAACCAGCATTAGCTATTTGATCTTCCGTTGGCGAGTAGTCAGACGGAGCGTATTCGCCTGTATACGGGTTAATAAACATTGAGTCAATAGCGCTGGCTTGGGCTGGACGATCTTCACGAAAAGCTGCTAGCGCTTCATTATATAAAGGCATAGATGAATAACCCATTTGCCCACCAGCAAATTCCTCCGCTAACGGCATGCCAGCCATTGCATCAAAATCCTGCGGAGCCAAACCGTAGGCACTAGCCGCACTACCTGTAGCTTGCATAGCCTGCTGCTGCATTGGCGTAAATGCCGCCACTTCTGGGCCATAGTACGGCACATATCCATGACTCTGAACATCTTTTGCCCGATTGATATTTTCGATGGCTGCGTTCTCCAACCATGCTGGAATTTCCACCTGAGAACTTGTAGAACCGCCTTTGCTCATCCTATCACCTTTTCCATTACCACAAGCTGTTCTTTCCAGCCAATGTCATTTATTCGTCTTAGCCAGCCTTTACGCCCAGCCATTGTTAAACTTGTGCAACCGTGAGATTTACCCCAAGCCATAACGTCTGGCTGCATTGACTTTATTTCTTCAAGATCACCGGCACCTAAAAAAACATGAAGCACTTTCTTTTTAGGGTATTGCGTAATTTCTGTAATTAAACATGACTTCGCAGCGGGCCATAGCTGCATTCTGCCATCAATTATACCACTTTTAACATCTTCAAACGAATGCGTACCACCGCCATATTTTAAAGCAGCTTTAATCCACGGCTTGCAGCGCTCTATCTCATCCATTATTGTCGAATCCTCATTACTGACACCATAACTGATGCGCCTGCTGGCGCGTATGATGTAGCGGCTGTAGCTGATAGTTTAGCATTAGTGGTATCGGTAGCATAGTAAGCTTCAATGTAATCGCCTGCGGCTAATTGCACTAACGCATCACGCGTCATAGTTATTGCTGCCGAATTGTCTTTAATTGTTACGGCAATTGTATAGTTAGGTACATCAACACCATTTAACTTAGGCCAAAATCTTAATGTTTTAGCGCTAGAGTCTGATGACGATATATTGACAGTAAATGTCACTAAATAGAACCCAGCTTCATCAACAACCAAGCGGCTAGCTGGCGTACCAACACTGATTCCGTTTGATATAATAGTATCAGTAAAGTTGATCGGGTACGCTGTATCTGCTGCCGCTGGAGTTACATCTGAATCGACATAAAAAGTACCATAACCATCGGCTAATAAAACCTGTCTAAATACATTATCCTTAGAAACAATAGGGTAGCCGTTTTCCTCGTCCCATAGAATAATTCCGTTATCCTTAGCTGATTCATTATCAGTCTTATGGCGCAACAAAGAGCGAATCCGAATCAAATACGCGCTCAAACGCTGCGCCCAATTAATCCAATTATTACCCGTTGGCTTGGGTGGAATCTGCTGTAGGCTCATCGCTTACCCCTAGACTTAACCTCTATTCTGTTTATGCCTACACGCCAATCAGATAAATTAGCACCCTCCACACGTAATCTAATTTGCCTCCCTGTTACGCGTAAGCTGGTGGGGTTAGACATACTATAAGGGCCGTAGCTACGCTCTTGGTCATTAGGGTACATGCGAGCCTTAAACGTGGCTTCTACGTCCCCTTGTGTGCGCTCATCAGGTATCATGTTAGTGATGCTAAATATATTATCTCCTGTCCCCATTGACACTGGGCCAGTTTCAGCGAATGGAGTTGCGCCATCGTAGTTATTGCCCACCTCATGTTCATATATCTTTTTAGTTATCGGGTCTGCATACAACGGATAGCGATAAACTCCCGCATCAATAGCAGCAGTGCGAGCCAGCGTACCTATAGACCATGTTTGGTCTGCATAATTAAACGCTACATATCGGTCATTCTCGGTAGAGCCGCCCGATGGATAAAACCAACGAATCTCGGAAAACTTGGCATTTGACACGGCAATAACCTTGCTGGCTTGCGAGCTGTTTAGATCAGAAAAAACGTAGTCGGCAACATCTGATTCAATCTCCTGCACTGCACCACCGGAATAAACATAAAATGAGCGCGGCCCCATCCATACAGCACCCAGATCAACAGTAGCTACTGCCTGCTTGGATATAACCCCACACGATGTGCCAACTCGCTCAAAGCCGTACACATACGGTGGCCCAGAATAAGTTGCAGTGTGAGCGTCAGTATCCGTTAATATTAATGTCTGATTCTGCACCCTAACTCCGCATTCTATGCGCCCGTTTGTCTGCAACTCATAGTCGCCAGCTTCGTTTGTGGCGGCAACAGTCCATAATGTATTATTCTCACGATCACACCATTGTACCTTACGAGGATTGCCACCAGCGCCCAGAGCCAGTAAAAAGCGCTCATCAGTTACTACAATTCCGCGATTATTGACAGGAGCGTTGGCTATTTGTGCAGATACATTGCTAGTATTTAATTGCCATTCGTATATCTTGCCATCTGCATCTGAACAGGCAATAAGATACTCACCCCATGATTGTAAAGACCATGTAGTAGCGGGGTCTGGTATGTCGGATTCTTGACGCTGCGTACCATAGGTTTCTTGACCATAATAAGAGTTACCATACCCTACAGGGTTATTTGCGTCCTCAAATCCAGACGCTAGGCCAGATGGTGTAATGTCAAATTGTGAGCCTGCCGCATTGTAGACATAGAGCTTATTATAACTTCCTGCGGAAATCCATCTATCATTACTATTATCAATCCATGCGTTAATAGAGCGAATCTTAGAAGCTGCTGCTGTGTCTGAGCGAGTACGCCAGCCTTTTATGGGCTGCATCGTATTGTCATGCCAGCGAACCAGATTGGCATCGCGCCATCGGCCTTGCGCCTGTAGGTCTGTGCCGTTTCTGTATATACCCGCTGGTAAATCTAAGGCTACCAATCCCATATCAAACCTCTTAATTTGCTCTTAACTTGCACTAAGCCATGCCTTTATTTTATCGCCTGCTATAATAAATATAAAGCTTATTATACCAGTAAGAACTACCAGCGCTGTTATAGCGTATCTTACATCATTATCTTGTGTTGATGCGCTTTGGCGAGCTTTAATTTTAGCTTCTTGCGCTCTCTGCCATACCTGATCTTCAAGAGCTTTTTTATGGGCCTGCCACTCAGCTATTACCCAACCCTCACATTGTTGTATGATGAAACTATCCAGCTCCATCTGTTTACGTTTAAGGTCTATACTAGCAAGGAAAGCCTGTGTGGTCTGTTTGCCCTCNNAGGGTTTTATAAGCGCCATTAGCCGCAGAAATAGCGGCTATTATAGACACTGGGTCAAGCATTAGCTTTCAACTACCCACGGCATACCAGCAACAACCTTTGGCTCTTTCATATCCGCAATTATGGCTTCTAGCTGTGCCTCAACAACGTCTTGCTCGACTTTAGTGAACACCCAACCCATTACGACTTCTTCGGTCAGTGAGTCAAAGTTCACACTTGCTGGCATAGTCTCAGGGTCAAAGCTAATAGTGCCGTAAGCACCCTTGCTGAACTCCCCATCTACAGCGTCTACGCCATAGTGAACTACAAGCACATAGTCATCGGCTGTGCTGCGTTCTAGTTGGTTAATTTTCCATTTGAAGTCAGTCATTATTTGTTCTCCAATGCTTCAATTCGGGCTAGGGCTTCTTGTAGAGCCGCAGTTAATAAAGGAACTAGTTTAGATTGGTCTATGCCTTGATAATCAGGTACTTCACGCTCACCCATAACCGCCTCAGAGACAAGGTTCTGCTCTGTGCGTTCTTCTTGGGCTTCGGTGATTACCATGCCATCTTCGTCTAAGACTTCATCAACAGCAGGGATTACAACGTCCTCATAGACAGCAGGGGATACTTCGTATTCCTCAGTGGTCATTGCGTCCTTTTCGCCTGTTACGGCTTCTGGGACAACTTCCTGTGCTTCGTGAGCGAGGAAACCATCTACTCGACTACCATCAGCTTTCCATGCGAAGTTTACAGGCTTCAACTCTTTGAGTCGGTCTGTAGCACCTGACATAGGTTGCCAATCTTCTTTTAAGCGGTAGTCTGATGAGGTAACGTAAGAAGTTGCAGAACCAGAAATCTGTATGCTTCCTACGTTTCCATTTGGATTATAAAAACGCGCTACTGATATACCATTAGTAGTTGAAGTTCCAGAAAGCCACTGCACAAGACCACTAGCGCCTGTGTTGATAAAGCCTGCGCCGTAAACACCTGTTCCGTTTGGCGTTGAAGTAGTCCCCACAAGCACATTACCGCTAGAGTCGATGCGCATGGCTTCTGTGTTGTTTGTGCCGAAGGCTAAAGTGTATCCAGAGGGGCAAAACATATTAGCTGCCGCCGCAGCAGAACCTGAAGCATCAAAACTAAACCCTGC
>ENA-UZWX01007621-UZWX01007621.1-metagenome-genome-assembly--contig:-Day-4---50m-contig-7621_pt1 | contig 18191 bp, 14 predicted proteins | sample MGYA00260347_ERZ794907 | MGnify/ENA metagenome assembly ERZ794907 | reverse complement strand
ATGGAAGATTTTGATGTGTTCACTCAAAAACATAATGATGATCCTTACCGATTATTGTGGCTTTATCTTGCTCAATATCAAATCAACCCTGAAAGCGCTAAGAACAATTTAACCCAAAAGGCCACCATGGTTGATGAGACAAACTGGGCTAAGCAAGTTATTCGCTTATATTTAGGTGAAATAAGCCAAGAAAACTTCATTAGTGGTTTAGCGCGCGGTGTTAACTCCAATAAAGCATTAACCGATAGGCTATGTGAAGCTTATTTTTACTTAGGTAAATATAACCAAATGCAAGGCTACAAAGGTGCTGCTATGAATTTCTTTAAGCTTTCTATCAGTACTAATGTTTACGAATTTGTTGAGCACAGGTATGCAAAGTTAGAGTTAGACTTAATGCGTATTAAAAAATTGTCAGTAACAGAAGTAAAAAATCCAAGTTAACCCTTAACTCATGGCATTACACTCAAACTATCAATGGATCAGAGTGGCTTTGTTGACATGTATGTTAATGGCAGTGCCTTCAAGCTCATTTTTTTTAGCACAATACTTAACTAAACAAATAGTCACTGGTGAGCATACTCAAGCTCAGCTTGATTTTGCCTTAAAACAAAACAATGAAGCAGCCTTGTTATATGCTTGGCAACAGACAAAAAAGCCTAGCAGATCGTGGTTGTTGTTGGCAAAAAAACTAGCGAAGACACACTCAGAAGCGGCATATCAATTAGCACTCTTTTATCAAACTCGTCACTCAATGACTCAAGCTGTTACTTGGTATCAACAGGCTATCAGGCTTAAATATCCCCCTGCATTTGTCGCTTTAGCTCAGCTCTATTTTGAACAAGATAACTTACTCCAAGCCGATGAGGTATTAGCAATCCTACCCAAAGGTTATACTGAATCTACTGCTATAGCGGTACAAGCGCTGAAAATTAATTTGGCACTAAATCGAGGTCATATCAACGTTGTTAGGCAAAGTGTTGCTGAGTTTGGTAAGTCCTTTGAAAGTAATCCTCAAGGACGCTTGTTATTGGCACAAATTAATAAATATCAGGTACTCAGTGTTAAAGCTAATAATAGTCAAATACCTGCTTGTAATAATAGTATTCAACTTTTCGCCACGAGTTTTTCTCATTTGCAACGCCTTGAGTATTTAATAAAAGGTGTTGAGCAATACGCCTTAAATCAATATGTTTGCTTTTCGCCTGTGCGTTATATTGCAATAAATGCATTAGCTTGCACTGCTGAGTCAACACAAGCAATACAATGTAATGAACAACACTGGCAACACTTAGCAGAAAGAACCAACACCCGTTTTGTCGGGGCACTCTTACCTCAGGGGGGGGCAAATGTTCACTTTGGCGCGCTGTATATTGATGCTAATGATGATATTGATGTTTTTGTCCATGAAATTAGTCATCTTTTAGGCTTTGTTGATGAATACCCCTTAGCTAAAGCTCATGGAGCTTGTGCAGGTATTCAACAGCAAGCCTTTTCAGAAAATATTGCTGTTTTAGCAAATACCTACCAAGGAAATCGAGCTGACATTAGGGCAAAAGTGTTACAACAATTAGCTTGGGGTAAACAGATTAAAAAAAGCACGCCAATTTTGCAGTTAATTAAGGGGCACTCTTTACTTGTTCAGCAGTGGAAATTAGGCACACCTAAACAATTTGAGCATGAAATTGGTGTTTTTAATGCCCAAACCTGCGCTAACTCTTCGAATGATACTCTAAGCGAAGAATCTCGATTTAAAGCTTATAAACCCCTAGTGAAACCAACAAAAATGCAATTTTTTTCACTGGATTTCCCTAAAGAATATGCCTCATTTTTGCAGAAAGAATCGTTTGAATTTTTAATGCCAAGCTTTCATTACAATATTGCTTTAGCACAATTTCAACAGGGTAATCTCGAGCAAGCTAAATATTGGCTGAAGCAAGCTGCAATGTGGGAAAGTGAGCAGGGTAGGCGAGAAAAAATTTTACAAGGTAACTTCTAATTACCTTGTAAGTAGTAATATTGGTTATTTATGCCGTACTGCCTGTATTAGTAACTGTCAACACAGTACATAAAGAAGCTGACTTTGCGGAAATAAAGCGTGTGTTTTCATCTTTATTAGAAGCAGATTCACTTTTCACGGGCGGTGTTACATGCCCTCCTTGAATAACCACTGCCACTGGCCACATAGTGTAACTTTCTAAATATTTATTTTGATCAGCTAATGCTTTAGATTCCCTGTTTAACAATTGACTGTTTGCACTTTGATTGTTCTTTGTTTTTGAAAACCAAGAATATAATGCCATACCATTCCTCCTTTGAACTAGCTAACACTTAAACATAATAGTCTATAATTGCTAAAAAATCTTGAATATTACCTATTGGTTGTAGTTTATTTTAATTTTAAAATACTAAGTAGCTAATTCATAAGCTAACTATAGGGTATAATCATCAAAATTATGAGGTGATTATTTTAGAAATTATATTAATGAATCGTTTTGACGTAAAAAAATTTCGACAGCAATTTCCACTACTTTGTCGCAATAGCCAAACTAGTGGCGTGCCTTTTCCGGAAAACGCTGTTGAAGATGCTAGCACTTTTGTTTACTTTGATAACGGCGCAACCACGCAAAAACCAAACTGTGTAATTGATAGCTATCAATTATTTTATCAAACATATAATGCTAATGTGCACCGAGCATCTCATGCACTAAGCGCTAAAGCTACCTCTACTTTTGAACAAGTAAGGGGTAAAGTTAAAGATTTTATTAACGCTAAATCAATAAATGAAATTATCTGGACAAAAGGTGCTACTGAAAGTGTTAACTTAATTGCTAATACGCTTGGGCATCAAATACTTTCCCCTAGTGATGAGATTATTATTGGTGTTAGTGAGCATCACGCAAATATTGTTCCTTGGCAACTAATAGCAAAGCAAACAGGCGCGATAGTCAAAGTATTAACGCTTGATGAAGAAGGGCGCTTTGATCTTCTCGCTTTTGAAAAGCTTATTAACGATAAAACCAAAATAGTTTGTTGTGGCCATGTATCAAACGTAATAGGTAAAATTAACCCTATTGAAGCCATCATTGCTAAAGCAAAAACAGTAGGGGCAATAACTATTATTGATGGCGCCCAAGCCGTTGCCCACTTTCCTGTTGATGTACAAGCACTTGACTGTGATTTTTACTTTTTCTCTGCCCATAAAATGTATGGGCCAACAGGTGTCGGTGTACTTTATGGAAAACAGACATTACTAGATAAAATGCCACCTTATCAAGCGGGTGGAGAAATGATCAAAACGGTCAGTTTTAATCAGCCCACAACGTTTAATACTTTGCCCTTTAAGTTTGAAGCAGGGACACCAAATATTGCAGGGGTTATTGCTTTTTCACAGGCAATAACGTTTATCAATCAACTTCATCATCAAGAAATGATGCAGTATGAAAACCTGCTAATTAAGCACTGTTATCAAGCTTTAGAAAAAATTCCTCAGGTTAAATTTATAGTACAATCTGCTCCTGACATTCCTGTACTTGCTTTTAGTGTTGAAGATCACCATAACCACGATATAGCAAGTGCCCTAGATAGTTTTGGTATAGCCATTCGTAGTGGTCACCATTGTGCTATGCCTCTAATGGAGTATTTATCCATATCGGGATGTTTACGTGTATCAATGGCACCTTATAATACCATTGAAGAAGTTGACTATTTTATTAACTGTTTAGAGAAAATAATCAAAAAAAACGATATTAATATTATTGATATCGAACCTTTCCTTGAGGAAAATTTACCGCACAGCTGCGAGCTTAATAGCGATGACATTATCAAACAATTTGCTAATATTGGTGGCTGGCATAATCGTCACCGAGAAATTATGTTACTGAGTAAAAAGTTATTGAGGTTAAATAAAAATGATCGTCGTGAACAATCATTGATCCATGGCTGTGAAAGCTTAGCATGGTTAGTGGCCTCAAAAGATAAACAAGGAGCATTTTATTTTCAAGCTGACAGTGACGCGAAGATAATTAGGGGCTTATTAGTGATAGTGTTAGCAGCTTTTAATGGTAAAACCGCAGATCTTATTCAACAGTTTGATATTGAAGAGTACTTTGAAACGCTTGGCTTAATGCAGCAACTTAGTCCTTCACGAGGTAATGGTGTGTTGGCGATTGTTGAAAAAATTAAACAGTTAGCTCAATAGTCGTCACGAGCTATTAAATCCATTGAGAAAATAATCATTTTTCATTATTTTTCGACGCTTTTTTTAATAGTTTGTCTATCGCTCTAGCGACAGCAAAAAAAGCAAAAGTCGCGGTAACATGCGTAGTAGCGCCAAAACCACCGCTACAATCTAAACGTGTAACTGAGCCTGCGCTTTCATTTAAATCAGGCTTGGCGAGGCAAAAATCGCCTGTTGCATCAGGATAGCGTAATTGCTCTGTAGAAAATACTGCATCAATAGCAAACTTTCTTTTGCTGGCTTTAGCTAAATCAGCACGAGGAAAATTAAACTCACGACGTAATTGGTTTTTAACTTTTGCGAGCAGCGGATCTTGATAAGTTTTACTGAGATCTGTGATGGCTATTTGGCTTGGATCAATTTGACCTCCAGCACCACCAATCGTAATAATTGGTAGTTTATTGCGTTTGCAAAAAGCAATTAATAGCACCTTTATATCAACAGCATCAATGGCATCAATGACATAATCAAATTTGTTGTTGAGCAGCTCAGATAAATTTTCGACAGTGACAAAGTCTTCAATAACATTAACTTGGCAATCGGGGTTGATTTGCTTAACACGTTCACACATCACATCCACTTTACTTTCACCAATAGTGTTACTTAGTGCATGAATTTGACGGTTAATATTACTAATACAAATATCATCAAGATCTATTAACGTTATTTGACCTATGCCATTACGGGCAAGGGATTCGGCAACCCATGAGCCGACACCGCCGATGCCAATGACACAAAAATGTGCTTGTTGTAGTGCTTGTGCGCCGTGCTGACCATACAGGCGGGCAATGCCACCAAATCTTAATGAGTAATCTGACATGAAAATAAGGGCTTATTCGATTTTATAAAACAGTCCATATTATACCGAGATAGTGCTAATGGTTGAAACTAACTTAGACAATTTTTGTGAAAACATTTTCAACAGGCTTACAAAGGGATCTTGCCTTAGTCTTGTTGAATGGATATTAGCTGACTGCTGCTTTATTACCATGTTGAGTATAAATATAAGAATTAGCAATATAACTGAAGCTGTTAATCATATTATTTGGGGGGTAGCTTAAGTATATATCAGTAAATTGAGGTAGCTTTTAAATCGTCAGTCCAGCTTAACTCCAGAACTACTCGACTAAAATCTTCTTCAAAACGGCTTTTTTTGTATAAAAATAGGTGAATAACCAGTACTGGTGATTTTTTTGGTGAATAGTAGTTATTACTCTAATAAATAAAAGGAATAGTGTTTTTGACTGCTTTTTGCTTAAAAAACACTCGTTTTTGTCATGAATATTCTAATCAAGATGAAAATTAAGGATAAAAAAAGGTAGCAAATACTACCTTTTTATTTTGTTTGTTACTCGTAATTCGTAACTGTATTTTGCTCTATCTTCTAGATAAAGGCACAAACTCACGGTTGATTTCACCCGTGTATTTTTGACGAGGACGACCAATTTTTTGGCCTGGTTGAGATAACATTTCATCCCAATGAGTAATCCAGCCAACAGTTCTAGACATAGCAAAGATTACAGTAAACATGCTAGTTGGAATACCGATAGCTTTTAAGATGATGCCTGAGTAGAAGTCTACATTTGGGTATAGTTTTTTCTCAACAAAGTAAGGGTCTTCTAAGGCTACTTTTTCTAATGCCATAGCAACATCAAGTAGTGGATCGTTAATACCCAACTCTTTTAGTACTTCGTGACAAGTTTCACGCATTACGGTAGCGCGCGGGTCGAAGTTTTTATAAACGCGGTGCCCAAAGCCCATTAAGCGGAAAGAATCATTCTTATCTTTTGCTTTGGCAACAAACTCATCAACACGGTCTAAACTGCCAATTTCTTCAAGCATAGTTAAACACGCTTCGTTAGCACCGCCATGTGCAGGACCCCATAATGATGCTACACCTGCTGCAATACATGCATAAGGGTTAGCACCTGAAGAGCCTGCTAAACGCACTGTTGACGTTGAAGCATTTTGCTCATGATCCGCATGAAGGGTGAAAATTCTATCCATTGCATTAGCAACGATAGGGCTTACTTTATATTCTTCTGCTGGTACAGAGAACATCATGTGTAAGAAGTTTTCAGCGTAAGTTAAATCATTGCGTGGATAAACAAATGGTTGTCCTACGCTGTATTTGTAGGCCATAGCTGCAATCGTTGGCATTTTCGCGATTAAACGGTGGGCACTACGTTTGCGTTGATCGGCATCATTAATATCTAAATCACTGTGATAGAAAGAAGATAACGCACCCACTACACCACAAATCATCGCCATTGGATGCGCATCAGGTAAGAAGCCGTGGAAGAAGTGTGCTAGCTTTTCATGAACCATAGTATGGTTGGTAATAATGTTTTTAAACTCATCATATTCTGCTTGGGTTGGCGCATTGCCATTAAGTAGGATATAACAAACTTCTAAGTAATCAGCTTCTTTAGCTAAGCTATCAATTGGGTAACCACGGTGTTGTAAAATACCTTTGCCACCATCAATAAAAGTGATTGCTGACTCACAAGACCCCGTTGCTAAAAAGCCTGGGTCATAAGTGAAGTAGCCGTGGCTACCTAAGGTTCTAATATCAATTACATCAGTACCTGCAGTGCCTTTAAGAATAGGCAGTTCGGTAATTTCTTTACCGTCAATACTTAGCGAGGCTTTAGATTCAGCCATATGTTTTATCCCCTATTATTTTTTAATTTACAATTTATTTTCTGATTATCAGGCTAATGCTCGTAGATAAGAATAGACCTTATTTAAAAGAAGAATGGAAAAATAATCAGCTTTCTGACTTAACTTGGGTAAATCGAACTGCCGACATTCTACCCTAAAATTAAAATAAAATGTAATAGCCATTAGACTAAAGTTTGATGGGTATCATATATTAGTTTAAAAATTAACCGCTGATTAATAACCTCGAAGGAAAATTGAATTTATTGCTTATCAACTATATAATCTAGCCGTTCTGTAATTGTCTTTTTGTTGTCGGTACGTCATTGGTAAAAAGAAAACACTTTATTGTTTGCTAAAAATGAAGTTTCATATGAAAAATTTCATACCCTTATACAAAAGTATTAATAGAATTTCTTAGCCAACGTAGGTTAAGTTCGCTATTATTACGCGACTCGGTTAGCTGGAGAAATAACTATTAGGTTATTTCTCTTTAAAAAAGGCTGTTACCGTTCATTTCGGGAATTACTTATTTAGTAATGTCTTTAGTATTTTCTTTGGCATAACTAAGATGAATACTAAATTCTAAAAAGGTAGTTCATGAGTAACAATAATAAAAGTTGAAGGCTTTCGAGCTCTTTAGGCAACAATTGTGAAAAAACAACGTCCTGTAAACCTAGATCTAACTACAATTAAGATGCACCCGGCAGCCAATGCCTCAATACTCCACCGTGTTTCAGGTGTGATTATGGTATTTGCTATTGGTATCTTATTGTTGACCCTTTCAACCTCACTTTCTTCTGCTGAAGGATTTGCCCAAATTCAAGATTATTTTGATGGCTTTTTCTTTAAGTTTATTATCTTCGGCTGTTTATCTGCGTTGACTTACCATGTATTAGCAGGTGTGCGTCACTTGTTTATGGATTTAGGTCACTTTGAAGAACTTGCTTCGGGTAATACTAGCGCCAAATTAACTATGATTATTTGGTTAGCAGTATCTGCAGTAATAGGAGTTTGGTTATGGTAAACGTCGTCGTATCAGTAGGCCGTAATGGCGTACATGATTTTATTCTTCTAAGAGCTAGTGCAATTATTCTTGTGCTATACACCTTACTACTTGCTGGTTTTTTCATGGTAACATCAAGTGTTACTTATGATGTATGGCAAGGTTTTTTTGCTTGTATGAGCGTAAAAGTTGCCACAATGTTAGCGCTACTTGCGTTACTTGTGCATGCTAAAATTGGTGTTTGGCAAGTATTGTCAGATTACATCAAGCCAGCATTTTTACGTGGCGTATTGCAATTTTTCTTTTCAGTTCTGTTATTAGCCTACGTAGTGTTTGGCTTTTCAATTGTGTGGGGTGTGTAAGTGAGCGTTCCAATTCGTGAATTTGACGCCATAGTTATTGGCGCAGGCGGCGCGGGCATGCGCGCGGCATTAGCAATTTCAGAATCAGGCAAATCTTGTGCCTTGATTTCTAAAGTATTTCCAACTCGTTCTCATACCGTATCTGCGCAAGGTGGTATTACCGTTGCTCTAGGTAATGCTCATGAAGATCACTGGGAACAGCATATGTACGATACCGTTAAAGGCTCTGATTATATCGGTGACCAAGACGCAATCGAATACATGTGTAAAACTGGCCCTGAGTCAGTAATCGAATTAGAGAAAATGGGATTACCTTTTTCTCGTTTTGAAGATGGCCGTGTATACCAGCGTCCTTTTGGTGGTCAATCTAAAAACTTTGGTGGCGAACAAGCAGCCCGTACCGCGGCGGCAGCTGACCGTACAGGTCATGCATTATTACATTGTTTGTACCAACAAAATGTTAAAAACAAAACTAACGTTTACTCTGAGTGGTATGCCTTAGATTTAGTTAAAAACAGCGACGGACATGTAGTTGGTACAACGGCTATTTGTATCGAAACTGGTGAAGTTGTTTACTTTAAAGCCCGTGCAACTGTTCTTGCTACCGGTGGTGCAGGTCGTATCTTCGCTTCAACTACTAATGCTCACATCAATACGGGTGATGGTGTTGGTATGTCACTTCGTGCTGGCATTCAAATGCAAGACATGGAAATGTGGCAGTTCCATCCAACCGGTATCGCTGGCGCAGGTGTACTAGTGACTGAAGGTTGTCGTGGTGAAGGTGGTTACCTTCTTAATAAAGACGGCGAACGCTTTATGGAACGTTACGCGCCAAACGCTAAAGATTTAGCGGGTCGTGATGTTGTTGCACGCTCAATGATGACAGAGATCCGTGAAGGTCGTGGTTGTGACGGTCCTTGGGGTCCACACATTAAGTTGAAACTTGATCATTTAGGTCGCGAAACTTTATACAAACGTTTACCAGGTGTTTGTGATTTATCGAAAACTTTTGCCCACGTTGATCCTGCTGAAGAGCCAATTCCAGTTATACCTACCTGTCACTACCAAATGGGTGGTGTACCTTGTAATGTTAATGGTCAAGCCCTTAATATTAGCAGCGACGGTAAAGAAACTATTGTTGAAGGTTTATTCGCCGTAGGTGAGATTGCCTGTGTATCTGTACATGGTGCTAACCGCTTAGGTGGTAACTCACTACTTGATTTAGTGGTATTTGGCCGCGCTGCAGGTAACTTCTTAGGAACTTACTTAAACGACACCCAAAACGGTAAAGATGCCTCTGAGTCTGATTTAGAAGCCTCATTAGCGCGTACTAATCGTTGGGAGTCTTCAAAATTTGGTGAAGATCCGGTACAAATTCGTAAAGACTTACAACAGTGTATGCAGATGAACTTCTCGGTATTCCGTGAAGGCGAAGCAATGGCGCAAGGCATGAAAGAGTTAACTGAAATTCGTGAACGCCTAAAAGATGCTAAGTTAGACGACAAGTCATCTGAGTTTAATACCCAACGTATTGAATGTTTAGAATTAGATAATTTGATGGAAACAGCATTCTGTAGTGCAAAAGCGGCTAACTTCCGTACTGAATCTCGTGGCGCACATGCAAGACAAGATTTCACTGAACGTGATGATGAAAACTGGTTATGCCACTCAATCTATACGCCAGAGAGCGAAGAAATGAGCAAGCGTGACGTTAATATGCAACCTGTTCACCGCGAAGCTTTCCCACCGAAAGCACGTGTTTACTAAGGAGAAAAGACGATGAAACAGATTTTTTCGATTTACCGCTATAATCCTGATGTAGACGCTAAACCTTACATGCAAGCTTATGAGCTAGAAATTCCAGATGGCTCTGACTTAATGGTACTTGATGCGCTTATTCTATTAAAAGAAAAAGACTCAAGCCTATCATTCCGTCGTTCATGTCGTGAAGGTGTATGTGGTAGTGACGGTTTGAATATGAATGGTAAAAATGGTTTGGCTTGTATCACACCATTATCAGAATTAAAGGCTGATACCATTGTATTGCGTCCTTTACCTGGTTTACCAGTAGTACGTGACTTAATCATTGATATGAGTCAGTTCTATGAGCAATATGAAAAAATTAAACCTTACTTGATTAACGATGCTCAACAGCCGGCACGTGAAAACTTACAATCAATTGAAGAACGTGACAAATTAGACGGTCTTTATGAGTGTATTTTATGTGCTTGTTGTTCAACTTCTTGCCCGTCTTTCTGGTGGAACCCTGATAAGTTTATCGGCCCAGCAGGTTTGTTACATGCCTATCGTTTCTTAATCGATAGCCGTGATACTGCGACAGAAGAGCGTTTAGATGGTTTACAAGATGCTTACAGCGTATTCCGTTGTCACGGTATTATGAACTGTGTTGATGTTTGTCCTAAAGGATTAAACCCAACCGAAGCCATTGGTAATATTAAATCTATGTTACTAAGCCGAGCAGTTTAACTGTTTGAGTTAAGAGTATAGAGGAAATACCTAGACTAACCGTTTAGCTATTACCAAAAGTTTTTGCGTGTTTTCTTTATAAACACGCTGTAATTACAATTTAACCGTAGCTGCTTATTTTATATTGGCGGTTATTTATTTTAGTTGCTTTACCCCCCGATCAAAGGAAAAGGCAATGCCAGAAGGTGTAATGAAGGCTTGGCTAGAGTCTTCCCACTTAAACGGTGGTAACATCGTTTATATTGAAGAATTGTACGAATCATATCTAGATAACTCAGCCTCTGTGTCTGCAGAATGGCGTGAAATCTTCTCAGAACTTCCTAAAGTAGAAGGCAGTGAGGTGGAATACCGTCACAGTGCCATACGCGATGAATTTAAAGTTTTAGCTAAGCAACAAAAAAAACAAGTTGTTACTAGTGGCGGTGATGCCAAACAAGTTAAAGTTTTACAACTTATCAATGCCTTTAGGGTTCGCGGCCATCAAAATGCTAATTTAGACCCATTGGGTTTATGGCAGCGTGATAAAGTTCGTGATTTACAACTATCTCATCATGACCTATCAGAAAATGACTTTGACAAAGAGTACAATGTCGGTTCATTTGCCGTAGGCCAAGACTCGATGAAGTTAGGTGAATTATATAAAACGCTAAGAAAAACTTATTGTAGTTCGCTTGGCGCCGAGTATATGCACATCACTTCAACGGATGAAAAGCGCTGGTTGCAAAATCGTATAGAATCAATTCAGTCGAAGTTATCACTAAATGTTGATGAAAAAACTGAAATTCTAAAAGGCTTGATTGCAGCTGATGGCTTAGAAAAATATCTTGGTGCAAAATTCCCCGGTGCAAAACGCTTTTCATTAGAAGGCGGTGACGCACTTGTCCCTATGCTAAAAGAGCTAATTACCCGTGCCGGTGCTGCTGGCACCAAAGAAGTGGTAATGGGCATGGCTCACCGTGGTCGCTTAAACGTTTTAGTTAATGTTATGGGTAAAAATTCATCAAAATTATTTGATGAATTTGGTGGTAAGCACGATGAAGCATTAGGCTCTGGTGATGTTAAATATCACCAAGGTTATTCGTCTGATTTTGTTACCCCTGGTGGTAATGTACATTTAGCCTTAGCATTTAACCCTTCGCATTTAGAAATTGTTAACCCGGTAGTTATTGGCTCGGTGCGAGCACGTTTAGACAGACGTGATTGTGATAGAGGTGATTTAGTATTACCTATTACTATTCACGGTGACTCTGCTATTGCCGGCCAAGGTGTTGTACAAGAAACCTTTAATATGTCACAAGCGCGTGCTTTTAAAGTGGGTGGCACGGTACGTATAGTCGTCAATAACCAAGTCGGTTTTACTACCTCAAAAGCTGAAGATACTCGCAGTGGCGAGTACTGTACTGAAATTGCTAAAATGGTACAGGCACCAATATTACATGTTAATGGTGATGATCCTGAAGCGGTAATTTTAGCAACACAAATAGCCTTAGATTATCGAAATGAATTTAAGCGTGATGTGGTTATTGATTTAGTTTGTTATCGTCGTCATGGACATAATGAAGCGGATGAGCCAAGTGCCACGCAACCATTAATGTACAAAATCGTTAAAAAGCATGCGACACCTCGTCAATTGTATGCGGATAGATTAATCGCTGAAGGTAGTTTAACTAAAGCTAACATTGATGAGCTAACAGCTTATTATCGTAAATTGCTTGATGAAGGTCAGTGTACGGTAGATCAATGGCGCCCAATGACTGAGCACTCAGTTGATTGGACTCCATACCTTGGTCATGACTGGGATGATGATTACGACAAAGAAATCAGTCTCGATAAACTAAAAGAATTAGCAACCAAGGTATCAACTTACCCTGCAAGCCACCCGGTACATTCTCGTGTTAAAAAGATCTATGATGATCGCATGAAAATGGCAACAGGCGAGAAGTTACTTGATTGGGGTATGGCAGAAAATATCGCTTACGCTTCAATTGTTGATGCAGGTGAAAGAGTTCGTATTACTGGCCAAGATGCTGGCCGTGGTACTTTCTTCCATCGCCATGCCGTTTTACATAATCAAGATGATGCTAGCACTTATTTACCCCTACAAAACATCCGTGAAGGACAAGGTCCTTTTGATGTGCATGACTCAGTATTATCTGAAGTCTCAGTATTGGCTTTTGAATACGGCTATACCACGGCAGAGCCAGCAGGTTTAACTATTTGGGAAGCGCAATTTGGTGATTTTGCTAACTGTGCACAAGTAGTATTTGATCAATTCATTAGTTCAGGTGAGCAAAAGTGGGGCCGTTTATGCGGTTTAACCATGTTGTTACCTCACGGCTATGAAGGTCAAGGTCCAGAGCATTCATCTGGTCGACTAGAGCGCTTCTTGCAACTTTGTGCCGATCACAATATGCAAGTTTGTGTGCCATCAACACCTGCACAAGTGTTTAATATGCTACGTCGCCAAGTGGTACGCCCAATGCGTCGTCCATTAGTGGTCATGTCACCTAAATCATTATTACGCCATCCATTAGCCGTATCTTCTTTAGAAGAACTAGCAACGGGTGAGTTTAAAAATGTGATTGGTGAAATTGATGACTTAGATGCAAAAGCCATTGAACGCGTGGTGTTCTGTAGTGGCAAAGTTTACTACGAATTACTTGAGCAACGTCGTAAAAATGAACAGAGCAATGTTGCCATTATTCGTATTGAGCAATTATATCCGTTCCCAGAGAAAGAACTTCAAGAAGCGATAAAAGATTATCAACACGTGAAGCAATTTGTTTGGGGCCAGGAAGAGCCGCAAAATCAAGGTGCTTGGTATTGTTCTCAGCATCATTTTAGAGCTGCAATCCCTGAAGGTGCGTATTTAATGTATGCTGGCCGTAATGCTTCTGCTGCACCAGCGTGTGGTTATATGTCTATGCATGTGAAAGAACAACAAGCGCTTGTCACTCAAGCGTTAACATTGGACTAACATGTAAAGCACAACAAGCGCTTGTTACTCAAGCGCTAATGTTATCCCAGATTAGATTAACTATTGAGTGCACCAGCTTCTATATTAAGAAATAAGAGCAAAGTGCAAAAAGTTTGTAAGGAATAAAATAAAATGACAACCGAAATCAAAGTTCCGGTATTACCTGAATCAGTTGCCGATGCAACAGTTGCCACTTGGCATGTACAAGTGGGTGAAAAATTTAGTCGTGATCAAGTATTGGTAGATATTGAAACTGACAAAGTAGTATTAGAAGTGCCAGCAACGGCTGACGGTGTACTTACTGATATCAGCCAAGCAGAAGGCGCAACCGTATTAGGTGACCAAGTGATTGGTACCTTCTCTGAAGGTGATGCAACTCCAGCAGTGGCACCACAAGCTGCTTCTGCTCCAGCTGCTAGCGGTGGTACGAGCAAGGTAATTGATATTATTGTACCTGTATTACCAGAATCTGTTGCTGATGCCACGGTTGCTACTTGGCATGTTGCTGAGGGTGATGCGGTATCAGTTGACCAAAACCTAGTTGATATTGAAACTGACAAAGTTGTGCTAGAAGTAGTAGCACAAGATAGTGGTGTGATTGGTAAAATCATTCACGCTGAAGGTGACACGGTTTTAGGTTCACAAAAAATTGGTGAATTAAACGCAGGCGCAGCAGCGAATACTACCGCTACGGCAACCTCTGAAGAAGCGGTAAGCTCTGATGAATTAGCTAGCCCATCTGTTCGACGTTTAATGACTGAAAAAGGCTTGTCTGCAAGTGATGTTATTGGCTCAGGTAAGGGCGGTCGTATCTCTAAAGAAGATGTTGAAGCTGCAGCTAATAAACCTAAAGCGGCTCCAGCTCCTGCAGCAGCACCTGCTCCAGTTGAAGACTTAGGAGAGCGCAGCCAAAAACGTGTGCCTATGACACGTTTACGTAAAACTATCGCGACACGTTTATTAGAAGCGAAAAATTCAACTGCTATGTTAACTACGTTTAACGAAGTTAACATGAAGCCGATTATGGATCTTCGTAAGCAGTATAAAGATATTTTTGAGAAAACTCATGACACCCGTTTAGGTTTTATGTCTTTCTACGTAAAAGCAGTGACTGAAGCACTTAAACGCTACCCAGCAGTGAATGCATCAATCGATGGTGATGATATTGTTTATCATAACTTCTTCGATATCTCTATTGCGGTATCTACACCTCGTGGTTTGGTTACACCGGTATTGCGTGATGCGGATCAACTTAGCATGGCAGGTATTGAAAATGGTATTCGTGATTTAGCTATTAAAGGTCGTGATGGCAAGTTAGCCATGGCTGATATGACTGGTGGTAACTTCACTATTACTAACGGTGGTGTATTTGGCTCATTACTATCAACGCCAATTCTAAACTTACCGCAAGCAGGTATTTTAGGGATGCATAAAATACAAGACAGACCTATGGCTGTTGACGGTAAAGTAGAAATACTGCCTATGATGTATTTAGCACTTTCTTATGATCATCGCTTAATTGATGGTAAAGAGTCTGTTGGTTTCTTAGTAGCTATCAAAGAGTTATTAGAAGATCCAACTCGCCTACTATTAGATGTATAGCTTTTAGCTATACAACAGGTAAAAATAATTACTAAGTAGACTATAGTATTAGCTCTTTTGGCTACCGTCACTAGAGCTTTTGTACTATAATCGGTCAACTTTTCATTGGCTCTTGTTTGTTTTATTTTTTGTGAATATTTTTTACTAAATATTTTCTATTAAAAGGTAAGAAAAACGCTAGCTTTCATTTACAGATAAATGGATAAAACACCATGAATTTGCATGAGTATCAAGCGAAACAATTATTCGCTGAATATGGTTTACCAGTTTCTGAAGGTTTCGCTTGCGATACCCCTCAAGAAGCTGCAGAAGCTGCTGACAAAATTGGCGGCGATATGTGGGTTGTTAAAACTCAAGTACACGCGGGTGGCCGTGGTAAAGCTGGCGGCGTTAAGCTAGTTAAAACCAAAGAAGAGATTAAAGAGTTCGCTCAACACTGGTTAGGTAAAAACTTAGTTACTTACCAAACAGACGAAAATGGTCAGCCAGTATCTAAAATTTTAGTTGAAAGCTGTACTGATATCGCTAACGAATTATACCTTGGCGCTGTTGTTGACCGTGCTTCACAAAAAGTTGTTTTCATGGCCTCTACCGAAGGTGGTGTTGAAATTGAAACTGTTGCGGAAGAAACGCCTGAATTAATTCACAAAGCTGAGATTGATCCATTAGTTGGCCCTCAAGCTTACCAAGCACGTGAGTTAGGTTTCAAATTGGGTTTAAACCCTACTCAAATGAAGCAATTTGTTAAGATCTTTATGGGTCTTGCTAACATGTTCAATGACCATGACTTTGCTTTATTAGAAATCAACCCATTAGTTATTACAGATGAAGGTAACCTTCACTGTTTAGACGGTAAAATTGGTATCGATGGTAATGCTTTATACCGTCAACCTAAAATTCGTGAAATGCACGATCCATCACAAGAAGATGAGCGTGAAGCTCATGCTGCTCAGTGGGAGCTTAACTATGTTGCACTAGACGGAAACGTTGGTTGTATGGTTAACGGTGCTGGCCTTGCAATGGGTACAATGGATATCGTTAACTTACACGGCGGCAAGCCAGCTAACTTCCTAGATGTTGGTGGCGGTGCTACTAAAGAACGTGTTGCTGAAGCATTCAAAATTATTTTATCTGACGACAACGTTAAAGCTGTTTTAGTTAACATCTTTGGTGGTATCGTTCGTTGTGACATGATTGCTGAAGGCATCATTGGCGCAGTTAAAGAAGTGGGTGTTCAAGTTCCTGTTGTTGTACGTCTTGAAGGTACTAACGCTGAATTAGGTCGTGAAGTACTTAAAAACTCTGACGTAGCAATTATTGCTGCTGAATCATTAACTGATGCAGCGACTAAAGTTGTTGCAGCTGCGGAGGGCAAATAATGTCTGTATTAATTAACAAAGATACTAAAGTTATCTGTCAAGGTTTCACTGGTGGTCAAGGTACTTTCCACTCAGAGCAAGCGATTGATTACGGTACACAAATGGTTGGTGGCGTAAGCCCAGGTAAAGGCGGTCAAACGCACCTTGGTTTACCAGTATTTAACACAGTACGTGAGGCAGTAGAAGCAACTGGCGCAACAGCAACAGTTATCTATGTTCCTGCACCATTTTGTAAAGATGCTATTTTAGAAGCTATCGATGCTGGTATCGAAATTATCGTTACTATCACTGAAGGTATCCCAACGTTAGACATGGTTGACGTAAAAGTTAAACTTGAAGAGTCTGGCGTTCGCATGATCGGTCCTAACTGCCCAGGTGTTATCACGCCAGGCGAAACTAAGATTGGTATCATGCCAGGTCACATCCACAAACCAGGTAAAGTTGGTATTGTTTCACGTTCTGGTACGTTAACGTACGAAGCCGTTAAACAAACTACTGATGCTGGTTTCGGTCAATCTACTTGTGTAGGTATTGGTGGTGACCCAATCCCAGGTACTAACTTCATCGACGTTTTAGAAATGTTCCAAGCTGATGACCAAACTGAAGCAATCGTAATGATTGGTGAAATTGGTGGTACTGCAGAAGAAGAAGCTGCTGAGTACATCAAAGCAAACGTTACTAAGCCTGTAGTATCTTACATTGCTGGTGTTACTGCACCTGCTGGTAAGCGTATGGGTCACGCTGGCGCGATTATTGCTGGTGGTAAAGGTACGGCTGATGAAAAATTTGCTGCTTTAGAAGCGGCTGATGTTAAGACGGTTCGTTCTTTAGCAGATATTGGTGTTGCACTTAAAGAGAAAACAGGATGGTAAGCGGTTAGCTTACAGCTTGTAAATCTTAATAAAAAACCGCACTTTCTAATAAAGAGTGCGGTTTTTTTTGTTTTTAGATAGTTTTATTTATCTGTTATAAATATTTATTATTATATGTCTTTAGATTCGACATAGTTTTTGCATTTGTTGCGATTATATTTAATTTCTACAGCTTCATACTTTCCTTTAAGAAGTGCATATTCAGATGCTTCAACACCATCGCCACCTTCTAAGAAAAATAATGCAGGCCAAAATAATACAAGACCAACCCCCATCTGTACTTTATCTGCGCTAGCTTCTTCGTCAAGTTTACCTGTTAAAATAGCAACTCTACGAGATAATGCTCTCATTTCGTCTTCAAGCTCCTCACATGAGAAGCTATTATATTCATTTGGTGATACGTATGTTGCAGCTATATCTTCAGGAGCACTTGCACACGCTGAAAGTCCTAAGGTTACGGCTAAGGCTATTATTGAGTTTTTCATTTGCTTCCTTTATTATTTATCCATTAATAGTTTTCTTTAATATGCTGCCTAGTTTTAGCTAAATACAGTATAGTGAGCGCTATCGGTGTTTTTCAAGATAGTTGGCACTATTTACCCTAATTT
>ENA-UZWX01003795-UZWX01003795.1-metagenome-genome-assembly--contig:-Day-4---50m-contig-3795_pt1 | contig 18387 bp, 21 predicted proteins | sample MGYA00260347_ERZ794907 | MGnify/ENA metagenome assembly ERZ794907 | reverse complement strand
CTAACGTCACCAATTTGTCTAGAATAATCAGCTACAATTTTTGCACCCATAGAAGAATCGAAAACATTTTCACCATCAGCGAACACAAAATTGTAGTTTAATGGGTGAATGACTACGATTAAATTTTCAATAGGTGTCCACGTTGCACCAGCACCAAGATCTAAATATCCAGGATCATTAAAGTTGTCTAATAATGTTGTTCTGTATTCTGCTAAACCAGATACAGCCCACTTGTCACTCAATTTGCGACCGTAAAGCGATGAGATGTTGAATACATCTGAAGTAGACTCAAAATCTTCACTATCGTCTGGATTATCTTTATCGTCTAACTTTACCCAGGCAAAATTTGTAGTTAAAGCGTTTCTCCAGAAATATTTGTCTTCAATTTTATTAGCAAAAGCATTAAATGAAATACCAATATTACCGGAACTGTTATTAGGTGTTCCTTGAGAATACCACTCACTAAAATTAGATAAACTCCCTCCAATAGTACCGAATGCACCTATTCTCCAACCTGGTAATGCGTCTATTTGTGCTTGTAAAGCACTAGCTTCTTTTTGAAACTTGTCTGCTTCAGCTTGTTTTTCAGCTTTTTGCGCTTCTAATTCTTCTTTTGTTTGCGCAAAACCAAAAGTAATAGCAAGCATTAAGAATGCTGATAAAAGTAATTTATTGTTCATAATGAATAAAATTTAGTGATAAGAATGATTTTTTATTTGCAATATAAGTATTTATTAAATAATGTGAAAGACATTAATTAGCGCAATCACTGGTGTTTAGACAAGGAAATAATAATTAGTCACAAATTTTTAAAATTTATTTTCTTTTGAAAAGGGGAACTGAAGAACAAGCTTCTCCAAACATGATAGATTTTGCGATTGGTTTTAATCTTTGGGATAATAATACCAAAGCATTTGCAGGTACTGGTTTATGAGAACATCCTTTTATAATTACGGGTAAGTCTTTATAAATAGAAAGATCTAATTGGGAAATAATGGAAGTATAATTAATGGCTTCTAATGTTGCTAAAGAACCAATTACAGTGCGTTTAGAAAAGGCTTCTAGTTCTAGAGAAATTAGCATATAAGCCCAATCGGGTACAATTGCATTTGTTGAGCAGTGCAATGCCACATAGCAATTTTGATATTGTGACCAATCATGTCTGGCGACTGAAACTCTAAAGTCTTTTTCTCGAAGAACTAAACCTTCAAGCAACCAGTCCTTAATATCAAATAGAACACGTTTGCCAGTAGGGTAATAGTCTTCTAAGTCTATAACCTTTAATTTACTATTAGCAACTCTATTGATAATTTCATCTGCCATACTAAAGCATGCCTAATTCTAGCTTGGCTTCTTCACTCATTAAATCTTGAGTCCAAGGTGGATCGAAAGTTATTTCTACTTCAGCATCTTTTACCTCATTAAGAGATTTTACTTTTTCTTCAACCTCTAACGGTAAAGTTTCTGCAACAGGGCAGTTTGGAGTGGTTAAGGTCATTAAGATTTTTACATCATAATCTTCATTTACAAAAACATCATAAATTAATCCTAATTCGTAGATATCTACCGGAATTTCTGGGTCGAAAATAGATTTTAATACGCTTACTATTTTTTCACCTAATGCATTTGTATCTATAGTTGTATCGCTCATTTTAATTTAATTGTGTTTGATATGCTATTGCATACATTTTTAATTGTTTTATCATGCTTACCAAACCATTAGCTCTGGTAGGTGATAAATGTTCTTTTAAACCAATTTTATCAATAAAATCGGTGTTAGCTTCTATGATATCTTTAGGATGCTGGTTCGAAAAAACTCTAATCAATAGCGCAATGATTCCTTTAGTAATAATAGCATCACTACCTGCTGTAAAGGTAACTTTATCATCAACCATATTGGCATGCACCCAGACTTTACTTTGGCAGCCTTTTATAATGTTAGCCTCAGTTTTATATTGCGCTTCAATAAGAGGAAGTGTTTTTCCTAAATCAATCATATATTGATAGCGTTCTTCCCAATCTTCAAACATAGAAAATTCATCAATAATATCGTTTTGTACTTCTTCAATAGTCATAGTCTAATACTTTGCTGCAAAATTACAAAATCACTAGTGCTTAACCGCATTTTCTTTTATGGTTAACACTTTATTTACCAGTGCTTCAATTTCTTTAGGTGGAAATCCATGATCAAATGTAGGGCTCATATATTCTACATCACTAATTTGTATTGCTAAAGTCGCATGAGCTGCACCATCTGATAGTCGTTTATCTGTTGGAGCATTCAAATTATGAATCGTTTCTAAATCTACTGCTTCTATTAATTCATTAAGTTCATTCCAGTCTGCTTTTTTGCAGTTGTATTGCCTTCTAACGTTAAGACTTCTATCTGTTGACACTAAAATCTCAGCTTCAGAAACATATGTATTTTCAAATTTACCTCGAGAAGAGATTTGGTAGATAATAGCAGTTCGATAATTGTTTTTAACGACATCATTTTTTGTAGTTGAAACAGATTCAATTCCTTTAATTAAAACAGTATCGTTTTCTAATAAAACCAAATTATTGTCTTGTACTGTAAATGAATTAACCCTACTAATAGCGTTTAGTAATTGTCTTTCTACTGCATTGATTTCTTCGGGACAGAATTTTTTTGATGTAGCCATATTACCGAAACTTAGCGCACTATTATTAATAGTATATGCACCAAAGAAACGATTACAACCAGTAAACCCAGTTACCTTATTTAATTTATCATCGAAGTTAATGGTAAGTTTATTAGAAATGTTATCAGTATTCTCAATCTGAGTAATAATGTAACTACCAGATAACAACAAACGCATTTTATTACTAGTGTTACTATTAGTTGTTTCAGTGTTCGTATTTTCAGCTGCTTTTTTTGATGAATTACAAGATCTTGTATACATCATAAGAGCAAATAAGCTAAATAAAATTCTCATCTTTTAAGTGTTTAATCATGTAAGTTGCACTTTTGATGCCAAAGTTTATGATAGCATTAGAATTGCTTTTTTCAGTGCAATAATAAAGGTATCAATTTCCTCCTTAGTATTGTAAAACATAAAGGATGCCCTTATGGTACCTGGGATTTTAAAATAGTCCATAATTGGCTGTGTACAATGGTGACCTGTACGAACAGCGATTCCCATTTTATCTAGAATAGTACCCATATCGTAAGGATGAATATTACCAACATTAAATGAAATTACAGAAGTTTTGTTTTTTGCAGTCCCATAAATTTTTAAACCTTCTATGTGCAGGAGTTGTTCTGTAGCGTGTTCTAAAAGTTCATTTTCGTATGCAGCAATAGCATCAAAACCGATGGCATTCATGTAATCTATAGCAGCTCCAAAAGCTATGCCTCCACAAATGTTTGGTGTGCCAGCCTCTAATTTATGTGGTAAGTCTGCATACGTTGTTTTTTCAAAAGACACTTCGGCAATCATTTCACCTCCACCTTGGTATGGTGGTAATTTTTTTAACCACGCTTCTTTACCGTAAAGCATACCAACGCCAGTTGGTCCGCAAATTTTGTGTGCAGAACAGACATAAAAATCAACATCTAATGCCTGTACGTCTGGTTTTATATGTGGGCAGGATTGCGCACCATCAACCAAAACAGCTGCGCCGATTTTATGAGCTTCTTCAATAATATATTCAATAGGGTTTATTGTTCCAAGCGCATTAGAAATGTGATTAACAGTAACCAGTTTTGTGTTTTTATTTAATAATGAATCAAATTCGGAAAGCTCTAAGGTTCCTTTTTGATTCATCGGAATGACTTTCAGTGTAGATCCGGTACGTTCACATAACATTTGCCATGGCACAATATTACTGTGATGTTCTAATGCCGAAACAATAATTTCGTCACCTTCCTTTAACAATGATGAAAATCCATTAGCCACTAAATTTATACTATGCGTGGTGCCAGCGGTATAAATAATTTCGTGAGCATATTTTGCATTAAAATGCTTCTGAATTTTAATACGCGCTTGCTCATAAGCATCCGTTGCTTCTTGGCTAAGACGATGAACTCCTCTATGGATATTAGCGTTGTAATTAGTGTAGTAATCTACAATAACATCAATGACTTGCTGAGGGGTTTGTGATGTTGCCGCATTATCAAAATAGATAAGTGGTTTTCCGTTTACATTTCGGTGAAGTATAGGAAAGTCTTTTCTTATAGATTCAAGGTTGAAGCTGGTATGTTTTTGTGATAAACTCATTTACAAATCAAACCCAATATCAACACCTAGTTTTTTGGCAATAATTTTAGTTATTCTCTTTTTAATTCCAGAAATCTTAACTGAACCTAAAACGTTATTACTAAAAGCAAACATTAATAAAGCTCTCGCTTCTTTTTCTGGAATTCCTCGAGAGCGTAAATAAAACATAGCGCTTTCATCTAATTGACCAATAGTACAACCGTGAGAACATTTTACATCATCAGCAAAAATCTCAAGTTGAGGTTTTGTGTTGATACTTGCTTTATCACTAATTAATATATTGTTATTAGCCTGAAAGGCATTGGTTTTTTGCGCTTCTTTTTCTACAATAACTTTTCCGTTAAACACACCAGTTGCGCTATCGTTAAAAATACCTTTATAATCTTGGTGGCTTTCACAATTTGGTTCTATATGATGTACTAATGTGTTATGATCAACATGCTGTCTATTTCCAATGATGGTAATCCCTTTCATTGTAGAATCGATACGTTCACCATTTTGATAAAAATTGAGATTATTTCTTATCAATTTCCCGCCAAAAGAGAAGGTATGCACTTTAGCTATACTTTCTTGTTTTTGGTTTACAAATGTGTTGTCAATTAAAGAGGCGTTTTCCTTATCGTTCTGAATTTTATAATAGTCTACTATTGCACGTTTATTCGCAAATATCTCTGTAACACTATTCGTTAAAACAGCATTGTCCGTTAAATTCTGATGACGTTCTATAATTTGAACATGAGAATTTTCACCGACTACAATTAAGTTACGCGGTTGTAACATTAAAGCCGCTTCGCTACCAGTGGAAAAATGTATTATTTGAATTGGTTTCTGAACCAATTTATTCTTTGGAATATGGATGTAAGCTCCTTCTGCCGAAAACGCTGTGTTTAGAGCTGACAAACTATCTTTTGAAGCAATTTTATTGAAATAGTTTTCAATAACTAATCTGTATTTTGGTTTGGTTAAAGCCGAAGACATTAAACAAACATCTATACCATCATGAGTTGTTTGAGATAAATGTGAAGAATATTTACCATCAATAAAAATGATTTTATACGAATCTATTTCATGAATAAAATACTGCTTAACATCTTTAAATTCTAATGCATTTTCATGCTTAGGGAATACACTGTAATCGTATTTTAAAACCGAATTTAGAGACGTGTATTTCCAATCCTCTTGTTTTTTAGTCGGAAACCCTTCAGTCTCAAATGTCTTTATAGCTTCTGTTCGTATATCATGGACAGGGGAGTTGACATCAACACTGCTCTCAAATGCCATAAATGACGATACCAATTTTTCTTTTAAACTCATGTTTATCAGTTGTTAGTCGTTAGTTTAAAGTCGATAGTTGCTTATTGCCAGCTAAGGACCCTGCACTGCTAACTAATTTATGCGTTTACTTCTTCTTTAATCCAATCGTAACCTTTCGCTTCTAACTCGTGTGCCAATTCTTTTGATCCAGATTTTACAATTTTACCGTTATGTAAAACATGTACATAATCGGGTACGATATAATCTAATAAGCGCTGGTAGTGTGTAATCACAATAACAGCATTGTCCTTGGATTTTAATTTGTTAACTCCGTTAGCTACAATTCTTAGTGCGTCGATATCTAAACCAGAATCTGTTTCGTCTAAGATGGCAAGTTTTGGCTCTAACATTGCCATTTGAAAGATTTCATTTCGTTTTTTTTCCCCACCTGAAAAACCTTCGTTTAATGAACGCGATAAAAACTTACGGTCTATTTCTAGAAGTTCAGATTTTTCTCTGATTAATTTAAGCATTTCATTTGCTGGCATATCTTCCAAGCCTTTAGCTTTTCTAGATTCGTTAATTGCAGTTTTCATAAAGTTAGTAACGCTAACTCCAGGAATCTCTACAGGATATTGAAACGATAAAAAGACGCCTTTGTGTGCACGCTCTTCTGCGGCAAGTTCTTCAATATCTTCCCCATCCAATAAAATATGGCCTTCTGTAACTTCATATTCTTCTTTACCTGCAATAACAGAAGCAAGTGTACTTTTTCCAGAACCATTTGGTCCCATTATAGCATGTACTTCACCAGGTTTTACTTCTAAGTTGATACCCTTTAAAATACTTTTATCTTCTACACTTGCATGCAGATTATTTATCTTTAACATAGTCTTAGTTTGCTAGTTTTATAACGTCTTCATTATTTGGATTAGGCGCTTCCACATTTAATATTTCTTTAATTTCTACTTTATATGGCCACCCTTCTTCACCTTCTGGTTTTTTAAATTTTCTTACGCGCACAGTAATTGGAACCATATCAGTTGCTTCTTTTTTAAATGGCTTTACTTGTTTTTCTAACAGTTGCAAATTGTCGTCAATAACTACACCATAGATTTCATTTTTAGTTTGAAAAACTGCTGCATCGGCGTAATACACGTATTCGCCTTTCATGGTTATTAATCCATCATTTTGATCATATGATTTTGCACGATTTTCCTCTAGTATAACTTCTGCTTTCTTTTCATTTTTACATGCGAAAACAAGTAAAGAAAGGATTATAATTAGATTTATTTTTTTCATTTAAAACAGATTTTTAACCTACAGAGCCTTCAAGGCTAATTTCTAATAATTTTTGAGCTTCTACAGCGAATTCCATTGGTAATTTATTGAGGACTTCTTTACTAAAACCATTCACAATTAAGGCAATTGCTTTTTCAGTATCAATACCTCGTTGGTTACAATAGAAAATTTGATCTTCACCAATTTTACTGGTTGTTGCTTCGTGCTCTATTTGAGCCGATTTATTTTTTGCTTCTATGTATGGGAATGTATGTGCTCCGCATTCATTGCCCATTAATAAACTATCACATTGCGAGAAGTTACGGGCATTATCTGCACGAGAACTTACTTGTACTAAACCGCGATAAGAGTTTTGTGATTTCCCTGCGGAAATACCTTTAGATATAATGGTTGATTTTGTGTTTTTACCTAGATGAATCATTTTGGTGCCTGTATCTGCTTGCTGATAATTATTGGTAACAGCAATAGAATAAAATTCTCCAACTGAGTTATCACCTTTAAGTACACAAGAAGGGTATTTCCAGGTTACGGCAGAACCCGTTTCTACTTGTGTCCAAGAGATTTTTGCGTTTTTCTCACACAAACCTCTTTTTGTAACAAAGTTAAACACACCACCTTTACCTTCGGCATTACCTGGATACCAGTTTTGTACGGTAGAATATTTAATCTCCGCATCTTCTAAGGCAATCAATTCTACTACTGCTGCGTGTAATTGATTTTCATCTCTACTTGGTGCAGTACAACCTTCCAGATAACTTACATAACTTCCTTCATCAGCAATAACTAGTGTTCTTTCAAACTGACCAGTTCCTGCTTGATTGATTCTAAAATATGTTGACAATTCCATTGGGCAACGCACGCCTTTTGGGATGTAACAAAAACTACCATCACTAAAAACAGCAGAGTTTAAAGCGGCATAAAAATTATCTTTTTGAGGCACAATGGTGCCAATGTATTTTTTTACAAGTTCTGGATGCTCTTTGATAGCCTCCGAAATACTCATAAAAATAATGCCTTTTTCGGCGAGGGTTTTTTTGAAAGTTGTTGCAACAGAAACAGAATCCACAACAACATCCATAGCAACTCCGGTTAACTTCTTTTGCTCATCAAGCGATATGCCTAATTTCTCAAAAGTGGCTAAAAGCTCAGGATCAACTTCATCAATACTATCGTATTTAGGTTTGCTATTTGGTGCAGAATAGTAAGATATAGCTTGAAAATCTGGTTTTTCGTAATTAACATTAGCCCATTCTGGCTCTATCATTTCCTTCCAGGCTTTAAAAGCTTTTAATCTCCATTCAGTCATCCATTCCGGCTCTTCCTTCTTCTTTGAAATGGCGATTACTATTTCTTCATTTAGACCAACTGGAAATGTTTCAGACTCAATGTCTGTGTAAAAACCATATTCGTATTCTTTGGTTTTTAATTCTTCCCTTAAATCGTCTTCAGTATATTTGTTCATAAAAGTTGCAATGTTATAAAGTTAAAAGTTATAAAGTTGATGCTCAGTATTTTATTAAGCCACGTATTAACCTTGAAACTTCATTTACTTTTGTTGTCTCTCTTTCAAAACCTTCAGCAATATTTGATGAAATTGAAATACTAGACCTTCTTATTTAATCTCTAAATCCAAAACCTCGGAAAAAGAAATATTACTGTTTATTATTCTATAAATGGCTTTGTTTAATTCTCTAGATTTTTACTAGGCTATGATGTCTTCAAAAGAATTAAATTTAGCCATTACCTTTTATACTTTTTTACGTCCTCTTTGTAGCTACAGCGAAAATGATTCACCACAACCACAAGTTCTATTAGCATTTGGATTATTAAAAACGAAACCAGTTCCGTTTAATCCGCCAGAATATTCTAATGTAGTACCGATAAGGTATAGAAAGCTTTTTTTGTCTACTATAATTTTTACACCATTGTCTTCGAAGACTTTATCGTCTTCAGCCTGTGTATTGTCAAATTTCAAATCATAGGATAGACCAGAGCAACCACCACTTATTACGCCAACCCTAACATAATCTGTAGTTGGGTTAAATCCGTCGTCAGTCATTAATTCAACAACTTTCTTTTTAGCAGTTTCTGAAACTTTTATCATATTCTTATATAGATTTACTCTAAATAGAGTGCGAAGATACAATATATGTCTCTTTTTTCCACATAACCTAACATTATATTAGGATATGATTAGATAGCATTTAGTTATGGAAGAATAAGAATATTAAAGTTGGATTATTTACGACGCTTTTGCGTTTATAACACGTCGTGAAAGACGATACAATTCTTCTAGGGTATCTTTAATTTGAGAGTTAGTCACTGTGTTAGTGTCAAAATTTCCTTCCGGGTCTGTTAATACTTCAATATCGCATTGTGTACATGTTAATTCAACCGAATGATCTAAATTGGTTTTTGTTTTCATGTAATTATGACCATAAATGGCGCATGGCAAGGTTCTTTTTGACATAGGTTGCGTTACTATTAAACTTAGGGGAAAACAATTTAAATAAAATAAAACAAAAACTAAGACTAAACACCTTATATTTCGTCAACATGTATTTACAATACAATAAATTCCTACAAATTGATTATAAAACATAGAATATTCATAAAAAATGGTATTCATACCACGCTATTCAAAAAAGCACAATATTTTTGCAGTATGATAGAAGATAAAAATCCACAACGCACACCATTAAGTGAATTAGGAGAGTTTAAACTCATAGAGCATTTAACAAATCATTTTAAAGTCTCTCAAAAATCTACTGTAAAAAGTATAGGTGACGATGCTGCAGTTTTAAATTTTGGCAAAAAACAGGTTGTTGTTTCAACAGATTTATTGGTGGAAGGCGTGCATTTTGATTTAAGCTATGTACCCTTAAAACATTTAGGGTATAAGGCTATGATAGTTAATTTATCTGATATTTATGCTATGAATGCAGTTGCTACACAAGTCACTGTTTCCATTGCAGTTTCTAACCGTTTTCCTTTAGAGGCATTAGAAGAATTATATGCAGGTATTACTACAGCTGCTAAATTATATAATGTCGATGTAGTTGGTGGCGATACAACATCTTCGACATCTGGTTTAATTATTTCGGTTACGGCTATTGGTGAAGTTGAAAAAGATAAAGTTGTTCAACGATCTGGTGCAAAACCTAATGATTTATTGGTAGTAACAGGTGATTTGGGTGGTGCATATATGGGACTTCAAATTTTAGAACGCGAAAAAGAAGTGTTTAAAGTAAACCCTAACAATCAACCCGATTTAGCAATGTACACTTACATTGTTGAGCGCCAGTTAAAGCCCGAAGCACGTAAAGATATTGTGGAGCTGTTAAAAGAACTCGATGTTATACCAACAAGTATGATTGACATTAGTGATGGTTTATCTTCTGAGGTTATGCATCTCTGTAAGCAGAGTAAAGTTGGAGTAGATGTTTATGAAAACAAAATTCCGTTAGACCCACAGGTAATTTCAACGTGTGAGGAGTTTAATATTGACAGTACAACGATTGCCTTAAATGGTGGCGAGGACTATGAATTATTAATGACGATTTCTCAAAAGGATTTTCCGAAAATAAAAGGGAACCCAAACCTTACCGTAATTGGTTACACGACAAATGAAGATGCCGGAATGCATTTAGTAACAAGGGCAGAAGAAAAAATTCCAATAATAGCTAAAGGTTGGAATGCACTTACAGATCGACCATAAAAAGCTTACGTCCTTTTTCGAGACGTTTTGTATGTACGCGATGTAATACAGAATTAATTTCTTTGAACTTTGGTGTTAAGGGAATAAAGTGACCATTTCCATCAATTGTCATTTCAGACTTGCAATTTTTACACTTGTATTCTTTAACATGGTAAGTCACAACTTTAGAGACTTTATAATCGTGTCCAAATAGTGAGCAATAAACGTTTTTCATTTTTTTTATCTCGTATTCTAAAGGGTTGTAGAAAATTTAGGACTCTAAAGATAATAAAATGAGTTATTCACAAGTTATTAACAATTAATAAATCGATGAACTGAGTGTTTTTTGCTTTAAACGCATCAATTTATTGTTATAAATACGTTCTAGCACTAAATTTATATCCTGGTGTTTTGGTGTTAGCTCAGTGAGTCTTCCATTGCTGTTTGTTGTTAATTGCTTTTTACAACATTTGCAAGTATACTCCTTAACATGATTGGTAACTTTTTTAGTCATGTAGTAATTATGACCAAAGAAATCACAATAAAGTTTAGTAGGTGTCATAGTAGGTTAGTTACATTATTTTTTTTTCAAGATTATAAACTTAGAAAAAAAAGACACATAAAACGTTTAAGTGAATTATTTTTCGATAAAACGTTTAATAATGTAAGATAAATCATATTTATTTTCAATGTGACTCATATGGCCTTCCGAAAATATAGTAAAATCTATTGTTGTATTTTTTAGTTGCTCAATGAGATATTTACTATTTACAAGTGTATCTTTCTTACCAATAAGAATACGCTTTCTTCCTTTAAGATTTTTTAATACGTTAAATCGGTTTGGTCTTGCTTTCATTCCTTCTTGAGCCGCAATGTAACCTTGTACTGAAGTTTGTAATGCTATCTTCAATGCAGAATCATAGTCAGCTTTAAATTTGGTTCTACTTTCTGGTGCAAACAAATTAGCAAAGGACAAACGCACTAAATTTTTGTAATTGGTTTGCGCCATTTTAATAGCACGTGTTCTAATGCGCTGTTTTTCGCTGTCGTCAGCTTCAAATGTGGAATTCATTAAGCATAAGCCTATAAATAGCTCAGGCTTTATGTCCGCTAAAGCTAAAGCTACATAACCTCCCATGGAATGTCCAATTACATAAGCTTTTTTAATTTTAAGATGTGATATTACTGCAAAAACAGCATCTGCCATAGCTTCCATGGTGTGCACATAACCCAAACAATCGGTTTCGCCATGACCTAGCAAATCTATGCATACAACTTTATTCGTTTTCGATAATTCTTGTGCAATCTCATTCCACATCGTAATGGTTTCCAAAAAACCATGTAATAAAATTACAACAGGTCCATCACCGGAAACCGTATAATGCATCGCGCTATTTTTGTAGTCTAATGTCATAAGGACAAAGATAAATTATGAAATCATATGTCGACAAAATCATCAGCAACATTTTAGTATATTTGATTTCTTTCAAATAAATTAAAAAACGCATGATTTTTAAGCGATTACTCACCATAGTATTTATAGTCAATAGTATAACTGTAAATGCTCAAATCGAAGAGCAGCAACTCGACAAACTTATTCAAGAAACCTTAACTACTTTTGATGTGCCTGGAATTTCTGTAGGTATTTATAAAGATGGAAAAGAAGTGTATGCCAAAGGACATGGTGTACGGTCTTTAACTACTAAAAAAGATATGAATGACAACACCTTAGTTGGCGTTGCCTCTAACAGTAAAGGTTTTACCTGTTTTGCATTGGCTATGATGGTAGATGCCGGAAAGTTAAATTGGGATGATAAGGTTAGAAAGCATATCCCAGAGTTTCAATTACATGATGCTTGGGTAACGGAACATTTTACAGTTAGAGATTTGGTAACACATCGCAGTGGCATGGGATTAGGCGCAGGTGACTTAATGTTTTTTCCAGAGGGCAATGATTTTAATGTTGACGATATTATTCATAATGTAAAGTATTTAGAACCAGAAACTTCTTTTAGAAGCAAATTCGCCTACAATAATAACATGTTTATTATCGCAGGTGAAGTACTAAAACGTGTCAGTGGATTGTCTTGGGAAGACTTTATTGAAACTATGATAATGAAACCTGTTGGAATGATAAATTCAAAGGCCTCTTATAACAGGATAACAGATAAATCGAATATCATCGATGCGCACACAAGAGCAGAGGGCAAGGTGATTCAGATTCCTCACGATTGGAGCGAAACTGCAAATGCTGCAGGAGGTATTGTGAGTAATGTGCACGATATGATGACTTGGGCAAAATTCTTAATGAATGCTGCTGTAACGGAAAGTGGTGAACGTTTGTTAGATGCGAGATTATTTCATGAGTTATGGCAATTGCAAACACCATTATTGGTTCGTCCAGGTGATTGGTACAATTCTAATTTTAAAGGTTATGGTTTGGGTTGGTTTGTTACAGATGTAAAGGGCGGACACAAACAAGTCTATCATACAGGAGGATTAATTGGTACTGTGACACAGTTTACTATGATTCCAGATTTAGATTTGGCCATTGTGGTATTAACCAATCAAATGAATGGTTCTGCATTTAATACCATTACCAATACCATTAAAGATTCTTATTTAGGTTATGACGATAGAAATTGGCTAAAAAAATATGGGGCTAGAAATGCGAATTACCTTAAATATAACGACAGCATTAAAGCAGATATTTATACTAAGGTGTCTAAAATAAAAGGCAGTCCTAAGCTTCCAAAGCCAGAACAAATCACAGGCACCTATACAGACGATTGGTTTGGGGATATTATCATTTCTCATGGTGAGAACGGTTATAGTATAAAATGTAAACGATCGTCGAGATTATTTGGCGAATTATTGCCATACAACGCAACAACATATGTGGCAAAATGGAACGATAGAAGTTACGATGCAGATGTTTTTGTACAATTTACCTTTAATGAAAAAGGTGCTGCGGTTTCAGCACGCATGAAATACATTGCACCAATAACGGATTTCAGTTTCGATTTTCATGATTTAGAACTTGTAAAGACCAATTAATTGAACATACAACGAAAAGAACTTGTTGTTACAAGTTTTGCTTTATTCTCGCTGTTTTTTGGAGCAGGCAACTTGTTATTACCACCATTATTAGGCTATAATGCAGGCGAAAATTGGTTTTGGGTCACCATTGGTTTTATGATAACCGCTGTGGTTATTCCAATAATTGGAATATTAGCACACGCCAAACTTCAAGGCACACTTTACGATTTTGGTAAAAAAGTATCTCCAACGTTTAGTCTTATCTATTGCATTATTATTTATGTCATTGCAGTCGCTATACCATCACCAAGAACAGCTGCTGCCACACACGAAATTGCTATTCATCCAGTCTTTGGGACGAGTCCATTATTAACAAGTGCTATTTACTTTTCATTGGTGCTGGTTTTTGTGTTGAACCGTTCAAAAATTTTAAATCTTATCGGGAAGTTTTTAACCCCATTTATTGTAATTATACTTTTGGCTGTTATAGGTATTGGTTTGTCATCAACATCGTTAGCAACAGGAACTTCAGCGATTGAAGCACCTATTGTTACCGGAATATTAGAAGGCTATCAAACTTTTGATGCCATTGGTGCAGTGGTTGTTGGGGCCGTAATTATTATATCCCTGAATTTTAAAAACATGAAGGTGAGTCAGTTTGAATCTAAACGTAAACTCATACGACAATCGGGATTTATTGCTGGTACAGGACTGTTTGTTATCTACGCAGGCCTCATCGCTGTAGGTGCTTATTATGGCTCTCAAATTGAAGTCAATTCAGAATTAAATACAGATATGCAACGTGCTAATTTATTGAGAGGCATTAGTATTTCTGCTTTAGGCACCTTTGGAAATACCGTATTGAGTATTCTAATATCTTTGGCATGTTTTACGACAGCAGTTGGTATTGTGGCTGGTACAGCAGATTATTTTAAAGGGTTGCTAAAGAATTCTCAAATGACTTATGTAGCTGTAGCGATTATTGCTTGTATGGCAGGAGTTGGAGTTGGACAATTAGATTTTAAAACGATTATTCATATTGCACTTCCAGTCCTTATGTTTATTTATCCAGTAACGATAGCACTAATAATTCTTAATGTTTTACCAGATCGTGCAGCGACACCTTTGGTATTTAAGTCAGTTGTAATAACAACACTTATATTTAGTATTCCTGATTTTTTAGGAACAATAGGACAAGGTGAAATAGTATCGCCTGTTGTTGAAATTATTCCATTAGCAAAAGATAGTATAGGTTGGGTCTTACCAGCTTTAGCGGCTTTTATTGTAACATCTCTTGTGCAACCAAAAAGTAAGGTGGCATAATGAAACATCTACTTTTAAATATTAAATTATCAAATGCACATCAATTAACTGTTCCATGCGACGATATTAAAATAATAAAAACGAACGCATGAAGTATATGGGAAGCAAGGCACGTTTTGCCAAAGATTTATTACCAATTATTCTAAAAGACAGACAACCTAAGCAAGCCTATCTCGAACCTTTTGCCGGAGGTATGAATATGATAGACAAGGTGGATGGCATCCGTATAGCCAATGACCAACACCAGGAACTTATGGCGATGTGGCAAGCTTTAATTTACGACAATTGGGATCCACCACAACGCGTTAGCGAAGATGAGTATAAACACATAAAATATAACCAGGACCAATACCCAAAACATTTAGTGGGTTATGTTGGGTTTAATTCTTTTGGCGGCAAATGGTTTGCAGGTTACCGACGCGATAAAGAAGGCAAGCGCGATTATTGGGGCGAACATTACCGCAACATTACCAAGCAGGTGCCAAAATTAAAAGATGTGATTTTGTCTTGTGAATCCTATACGGAATTAGAGATTCCAAAAAACAGCATTATCTATTGCGATCCTCCGTATGCTGCAACTACAGAATATAGAGACACTTTTGACCATGCCCAATTTTGGGATTGGTGCAGACAACAAAGCAAAGCAGGTCACCAGGTTTTTATAAGCGAATACAATGCACCAGACGACTTTAAATGCATTTGGGAAAAAGGAGCCAAAACCACCTTTTCCTGGCATGCTGAGAATTTATCGACTAAGGTTGCTTTGGAGCGGTTGTTTGTTTTTGGAAAGTAATCTTCTATTCTATTTTGTGGTTATTTACGAAGTATGCAATATTATCTTCAATTTTAGTACCTAAATAGTAAGGTAAATTCATAAGTAAATACGGTTTTTTACCTGTAGAAGTTGTATGTTTTTCAATACTAAATTTACCTGCATACATACGTATAGCATACTCATGATTACAGCGATCTATAAATTGATGCAGCGATTTCAATTTCCCTTCTTTACCGGATTTTATTTCTATTGGAATTATCTTATCCTTATAAGGCACAACTATATCAACCTCAGAAGATGCTTGTTTTTTTTCTCTCACCCAAAAGTTAGGTTTAGAATAATTTATAGTGTTAAGCGACATTAATTCTTGTGCAATTAAATGAGGAATAATTGCTCCTTTGTAAGCAGTACTTAAATCTTCTAAAGCCAACATATCTGCCTGTATGTTTAATTCATAATTTATTAAACCCGTATCTAAAAATTGCAATCGCGGCGATTTTTTTAAATCTGGTTTTATAGGAGGCTCAGTAACTGTAGTCGGATAAATTAATTGAATAATACGCGCATCATTTAAGTTTCGCATAGCCTCTCCGACTTCTCTAGATTTATAATTTGAGTTCCCGAAATTTTGAAACTTTATACGTTGGTCAACAGATAGATGTGCTACATCCATGACATGTTTTATCACTCTTGCATCTGTTGCGTTATTAGCGTAATTTTCTACATCGTCTTTATAAGTGGCCCAAATACTTTCATACACTTCTGGTAAATTTGCAACATTTAGGGTCTCTAAGTAAGTATCAATAATCTCTGGCATACCACCAATAATAGCATACTCATGAAATAAATCTTTTAGTGTTTGATGCGCAAAATCCTTTACAGGGATTTCATCTAAAGCCTCTAGTGCTAATTTATTTTGTTTAGCATCAAGATACTCTACAAAATTTAAAGGATGCACATATAAATAAGACACACGACCAACCGGAAAACTCTTTACTTTATCCATAACATGCTCAAGTAGAGAACCAGCTGCTATAACATGCAATTGTGGTAGGTCTTCATAAAAATAACGTAATAAGGCAATAGCTTTAGGGGACTCTTGTATTTCATCAATAAATAATAGTACTTGGGTTAAGTCTTTTGTAGCGATGTTATTTGCTAAAAACAAAGCATCTACTATGGTTTTTACATCAGTATAATCCTCAAAATACCTTAAGTCTGATGGACGCTCTAAATTGAGCGAAATAAAATACTTATAATCTTTAGAAAACGTATTTACCAAAGTCGTTTTACCAACTTGCCGTGCACCTCTCAGTATTAGTGGTTTTCGTTTTGCATTGGCTTTCCATTGTTTTAGCCCTTTATTTATATGTCTTTTAAACGTCAAAGTAGTGGTAATAAAGTATGATTTTGTAACAAAGTAAAGGTAAATATAACATAATATTGTAACAAAGTAAGGGTAAAATATATAAATATTTGTAACAAAGTAAGGGTAATTGTGGTTTTATAATAAGATCTTGCTTCTTAAAAGCTCAGAAAGTGAGGTTGCAATTGTCTTGTGAATCCTATACGGAATTAGAGATTCCAAAAAACAGCATTATCTATTGCGATCCTCCGTATGCTGCAACTACAGAATATAGAGACACTTTTGACCATGTCCAATTTTGGGACTGGTGCAGACAACAAAGCAAAGTAGGTCACCAGGTTTTTATAAGCGAATACAATGCGCCAGAGGATTTTACCTGCATCTGGGAAAAAGGAGCAAAAACCACCTTTTCCTGGCATGCTGAAAACTTATCGACTAAAGCAAGTGTAGAGCGGTTGTTTGTTTTTGGTGAGTGATTCTTATTTTATAACAAGGTTTTATTTCTTAATAATTATGTCTTCATAGCCAACATCACATCAAAACACGCTTTCACATTCCTTTTCGTTAATTGCTACAGTGGTTTCTTGCTCATCGATTTTGATGAAATGCCACGCATAATAAGCCGCTTCATTAGTAGATCCTCGTGCTAATAGTAGCGCATTAACTGGCGACAAGTCAATTTCGCAAAGGGAAATCGCTCCATCATAATACACCTTATCTACAGTGTAGATTTCTAATAATTCCGGGTCATTTACCGGCCAATTTGTTGACCAATTAGTGTCAATACAGAGAATGATGTCTCCTTTTTTAAATCTTGCCATGTCATATTTTAGTTTTAGTTAAAAATGACATCAAGTTGAATATGTAAAGTGATTACTCATCACATTTGGGCGGTTGCCCCACATTCTAAACCACCGTGTCGTGAGCCGATCGGTTGGTACGCATAATTGCGTTCCTGATGTTGTGTAAATATAACGCTTTTTTCGGGTATGCTGAGAATTTATTGACAAAGGTTAGTTTGGGACGGTTGTTTGTTTTTGAGTATGATTTTATGAAATAACAGAGATAAACTCACCAATTATTCTCATCTCTTGACTATTCTCTTCATCAATAATAATGTCTACATACCCATCATCGTATGAATTTGGTTTTAAAAGAATTGAAGTATGCGTCCAAGAATCTTTATTAATGTTTTTTTGACTTGAATAAGTTTTTACCGTAAAAGCGGAGTTAAAATCAGGGTCAAAGGAATCTCTATTTTCAATTAATAGAATTTTACCACTTCTTGAACCACCAGAATATTTTTTAAATAAACAAATAGAGTTATTTGGTATTACTCTATTCATTGATTCACCTTTAATTTGACAAGCGAAGTAATCTTCGGTTGCGT
>ENA-UZWX01010106-UZWX01010106.1-metagenome-genome-assembly--contig:-Day-4---50m-contig-10106_pt1 | contig 18551 bp, 20 predicted proteins | sample MGYA00260347_ERZ794907 | MGnify/ENA metagenome assembly ERZ794907 | reverse complement strand
GAGACGGCGATTGGCATGGGCTTTGCCACCACCTTTGTGCTAACTTTGGCAAGTGTCAGTAGTTATTTGATTAATACTTATATTCTTGTTCCTTTTGAGATGGAATATCTGCGCACGATTGCCTTTATTGTAACCATTGCAGGTGTGGTAGGGTTTACTGAGTTGGTGGTAAATAAAACATCCCCTGTGTTACATCAATCCTTAGGTGTGTTTCTACCGTTGATTACCACTAATTGTGCAGTGTTAGGCGTTGCCTTATTAAATGTCAATCAAGACAATGGGTTTTTAGCATCCATTGTGTATGGCTTTGGTGCGGCGGTTGGTTTTTCTTTTGTGTTGGTGTTGTTTTCAACGATTCGTGAACGACTTGAAGGGGCTAATGTGCCATTAATTTTCCAAGGTGTGCCGATTGCACTGATTACTGCAGGGTTGATGAGTATGGCATTTATGGGCTTTATCGGACTGGCATAGTGCTTGAATCAGTGCTTATTTTCTCTGTCTTAGCTTTGGCTTTAGGGTTAATCTTAGGCTATGCTGCTATTAAATTTAAAGTAGTAGGCAATCCTGTGGTTGATCAAATTGACAGCATTTTGCCGCAAACACAATGCGGGCAGTGTGATTTTGCAGGCTGTCGCCCTTATGCTGAGGCCATTGCTAAAGGGGAGGCGCAAATTAACCAATGCCCGCCCGGCGGACAAGAGGGTGTAGACGCTTTGGCAGAGCTTTTGGGTGTGGAAACATTACCACTTAATGAGGAATTTGGCGAAAACAAAACCGACCATGTGGTCTATGTTGATGAGCAGGTTTGTATTGGCTGTACTTTATGTATTCAAGCGTGTCCAGTGGATGCTTTTGTCGGCAGCTCCAAAGTCATGACAACGGTTATTGCAGACGAATGTACTGGCTGTGATTTGTGTATTCCAGTATGCCCTGTGGATTGTATTCATATTGAAGAATTACCCACAACTTTAAGCAATTATGTGCCAAATTTGCAGGAGGTAGGCCGTGGCTAGTTATACTTTTAAAGGCGGCATACATATCCCTAATCCATATCCAGTCAAGGAGCCAGAGGTTAGGCAAGTTGCACCACCAGAACAGGCAGTATTACTATTACAACAAAGAGTTGGCGGTGAAGCAAGTCCTTGTGTGAAAATAGGCGACAGGGTATTGACTGGGCAGGTTATTGCAAAAACAACCAGCAAATACCCAACCCATGTTCACGCTTCTGTTTCAGGGGTGATTTCAGCCATTGAAAAGCGTCCAATCCCACATCCATCAGGCATTGAGGCCATGTGTATTGTGATTGATTCTGATGGTAAAGATGAATGGATTGAGATTGAAAAATGTGACAAAGATTTTTCAAGGTGTACCCCTGAGAAGGTAATTCAAAGAATTCGCGAGGCGGGTATTGTTGGTATGGGGGGCGCTGGATTTCCAACCCATGCGAAAATATCTAACGCACAAGGTACACATACCTTAATTGTAAATGCCACCGAATGTGAGCCAGGCATTATGTGTGACGATGCCTTGATGCAACACTATCCCCGTGAAGTTATTCGTGGTGCGGAAGTTTTGATGCATGCCTGTGGCGCAAAAAAAGCCATTATTGCCATTGAAGACGATAAGCAAGAAGCGTGTAATTCATTGTTGATGTATAACTTTAATGATCAGATTGATGTCGTTCAAATCCCCACCAAATATACCTCCGGTGCTGAGAAATTACTCATCAAGACCTTGCTTGATATTGAAATACCTGCTGGAGAGTTTGCCTCAGATCATGGTGTCTTATGTCAAAATATTGGCACAGTGAAAGCGATTTATGATGCCGTCATTGATAACAAGCCTTTGATTTCACGTATTGTGACCGTGACAGGCTCTGCGGTGCAAGAACCCAGAAATTATGAGGCAAGGCTGGGCACATCTTTTGCTGCAGTTGTCGCTCAGTCTAATCCAAACAACAATCCACATCACATTAGAATGGGTGGCATGATGATGGGTATTGATGTGCCAAATGTAGAGCATTCAATTTGTAAAATCACCAACTGTATTTTTGTCAATAATGTCATACCAGCCCCAGAGGTGCAGTCTTGCATTCGTTGTGGGCAGTGTAATACAGTTTGTCCAGTGGGTTTATTGCCACAGCAACTATTTTGGTATGCTAAGAGTGAGAACACCGACAGAGCAATGGACTATAATTTAGGTGCTTGCATTGAATGTCGTTGTTGTGATGTGGTTTGCCCCAGTCATATTCCGCTTGCACAATATTTTTTCTTTGCTAAGGCGTTGCACCATAAACGCACCGTGGATCAACAAAGAACAGATATGGCGAGAGAGCGTTTTGAATTTAAAGAATTTAGAATTGAGCGTAATAAAAAAGAGCGTGCTGAGATGATGGCAAAAAAGAAAGAAGAACTCAAAAAGAAAATGGCGCAAGACAAAACCCAGAAAGATAAAATAGCACAAGCAGCAGCAAGGGTTAAAAATAAGGAATCTTCAGAAAGATGATAGCAGCATTTAATTCAACTTCGCAAATAATGCGCCAAGTGATTGTTGCACTCATATTGGGCATTGGCGCAGCTTACACTTTTTTTGGCTGGGGCATTATTGTGCAAATTGTTTTGGCAGTATTGGTTGCGATTGTCGTAGAGGCGGGTTTTTTAAAAATCAGAAAACACCCCATTAAACCTTCAATTGCCGATGGCTCTGCTGTTTTAACAGGATTTTTATTAGCGATTTCTATCCCTAGTATTGCCCCTTGGTGGGTGATTGTTGTTGGGGTGAGTTTCGCCATTATTTTTGGCAAGCAATTGTATGGCGGTCTAGGGAATAACCCTTTTAATCCAGCGATGTTGGGCTATGCTTTCTTATTGATTTCTTACCCATTGCAAATGACCACATGGGCAGGTGAATTTGTCAATTTTAGTCAAGCATTGGATGTAATTTTTAATTTAAATCCGGTAGATGCACTGAGTGGCGCAACACGATTAGACGATGTAAAAACCCAATTAGCATTAGGTAAGATGATGAGTGAATTGAATGCACACTCAAACGCTCAGGCGTGGATTAATATGGGCTTCTTATTGGGCGGTTTGTACTTGCTTGCTAGGCGGGTGATTTTTTGGCACATACCCAGCGCTTTCTTATTGGGTATTGCCGTGAGTGCGTTTTTGCTATCTATTGGTGGCAGTGAATACTACTTACCTGTGCAAAATCACCTGATGTTAGGCGGCACAATGTTGGGTGCATTTTTTATTGCTACCGACCCAGTGACTGCCAGCACCACACCCAAAGGGCGACTTATTTATGGCTTTTTGATGGGCGTGTTGGTGGTTGTTATCCGCAGCTTTGGTGGCTACCCAGATGGCGTCGCTTTTGCAGTATTGTTAATGAATATTATGGTGCCGTTGATTGATTATTACACACAACCTAAGGTATTTGGAAAATGAATATAAAGCCTATATTCAAAGCGGGATTTTTGTTGTTTGTCTTTACCTTGGTTAGTATATTTATTACCTCTCTTGTGCAAGATTCTACTAAGGATCGCATCAAATATAACGAAGAGCAGTTACTGATTAAGCGCCTTAGTGAGCTGGTCAAGAGTTATGATAATGACATTTTGCAGGATAAAATACTAAAACCAACCATCTTGCATAGCATACAACAAACACTAAGCATTTACCCCGCTAAAAAGAACAATCAAACATTTGCTTATTTGGTTGAACACACCTACCCGAATGGCTATAACGGCAATATTCGTTTATTAACAGGTGTTGGTGTTGATAAAAAGTTGCTGGGTGTGCGAGTGATTGCCCACAAAGAAACCCCAGGATTGGGCGACAAAATAGAAACCAAAAAATCAAATTGGATTGAACAATTTGTTGGTTTGTCTTTATCCAATCCTGTTATTAATCAGTGGAAAGTCAAACCAGATGGCGGCGCTTTCGATGCATTCACGGGTGCGACCATTACGCCACGTGCGATTGTCAGTGCAACCTATCAAATATTGGAACTGTTCAGAAAGCAAGGCTTTCTGAATGATAAAAAGTAATGCAACTCAGTGATTTTGACTTTGACTTGCCCAAGTCATTGATTGCCCAACATCCACCAAAAAATAGAACAGATTCACGGCTTTTAGTTTCACAATATCCAATTATTGATACAAAATTTAGTCAAATAGGCGATTTTGTTCAACCGGGAGATTTATTGGTAATGAACAATACACGGGTGATTCCAGCCCGTTTATTTGGACATAAAGCATCAGGTGGTAAGGTTGAAATACTGATTGAGCGTTTGCTAAATGATAAGCAAGTGCTGGCAATGATTCGCGCCTCTAGAGCACCACAAATAGACAGCAAGATTATGCTTGAAAATGGTGAAAGCGCAACAGTTTTGAGCAAAGAAGGGGGCTTTTATACGCTTGAATTTCAAACAGATTCACTGCTCGGATTACTAGATGATGTGGGGCATATCCCTTTGCCACCTTATATTGAACGTGCAGATGAAGCACAAGATTTGGCACGCTACCAAACCGTGTATGCCGAGCAAGATGGCGCAGTGGCTGCGCCGACAGCAGGGCTTCACTTTGATGATGCTTTACTGAAAGATTTAAAAAACCAAGGTGTTGACTCAACTTTTGTGACTTTGCACGTCGGTGCAGGCACTTTTCAGCCGGTCAAAACCGATAACATCAAAGACCACACTATGCACAGTGAGTATTATGAAGTGTCTCAAGCAGTGGTTGATAAAATTCAGCACACCAAACAAGCGGGTGGACGTGTTGTTGCGATTGGTACAACCGCAGTGCGTTCTTTGGAATCTGCTGCCAAATCTGGCACACTCAAAGCCACGCAAGAAGAAACCGATATTTTTATTTACCCAGGGTATCAGTTTAAAGTTGTGGACAAGTTGGTAACCAATTTTCACCTGCCTAAGTCGTCTTTATTGATGCTGGTCAGTGCCTTTATAGGGCGAGAAAGAATGTTAGAGATTTACCAACACGCTATAGCAAAAGAATATCGATTTTTTTCCTACGGTGATGCGATGCTTTTAGAAAAAAATAATGACAGATAAAAAGCAACAAGTTTTACAACAAACTTTTGGATTTGATTCTTTTCGTCCATTGCAAAACCAAGTTGTTGACAAGATTTTAGCTGGCGAAGATGTTTTATTAATCTTACCCACTGGTGGCGGAAAGTCTTTGTGTTATCAATTGCCTGCGTTGTTAATGGAGGGCATTTTGGTTGTTGTATCGCCCTTGTTGGCATTAATGCAAGACCAAATACTGGGCTTGAAAAGTAAAGGCATTAGTGCGGCAATGTTGTCTTCCATGCAAAATATAGAGGAGATTCGAGCAACCGAAGATGCTTTAAAAAATCAAGAGATTAAAGTTTTGTTTGTTGCACCAGAGCGTTTAAATAATGCGCATTTCTTGTCATTTTTAACATCATTAAAAATTGCATTTTTTGCTGTAGATGAAGCGCATTGTGTGAGTGAATGGGGGCATGAATTTCGTGCAGATTACCGAGAGTTGGGCTTATTGAAAACGCATTTTCCTAATATTGGCGTTGCCGCTTTTACTGCCACTGCAACACAACAAGTAGAAAAAGACATTGTTAAACAACTGAATTTTAGGCAAAGAGACAATATTGTTCGTGGTGCAGTTTTTCGTGATAATTTGTACATTAATGTTGTTGCCAGACAAGGAAATGGATACCAACAAATACTAGATTTTTTAGAAAAATACCCCAAACAACAAGGCATTATTTACGTTCAATCACGTGCCAAAACGCAGTCTTTAGCACAGTTTCTGCAAACACAAGGTTTTCAAGCACAAGCTTACCATGCAGGACTCAGCAACCAAGATAGAAAATCTACTTTTGCCAATTTTATTGGAGAAAAAACCGATATTATGGTGGCAACCATTGCTTTTGGCATGGGCATTGATAAAAGCGATATTCGTTTTGTATTGCATACTTCTATGCCTAAAACCATTGAAGCGTATTATCAGGAAATTGGTAGAGCGGGGCGAGACGGGTTACCAAGTGAAGTTGCTCTGTTTTACAGCACTGCGGACATTGGTGTATTAAGCGGGTTTATCACTGCAATAGAAAACGAAGATTATCGCAATTTAGCTTTTAAAAAATTAGATATTGTCAAACAATATGCCTTCTCAGAAGGCTGCCGTCATCAAGCAATTAGCCGTTATTTTGATGACGATATGTCGCCGTGTAAAACGCTTTGTGATAATTGCAATGAACCTGATACCGAGCGTCAAGACATTACTGAATTGGCTCAAAAATTCTTATCTGCTGTTTATCGCACCAAGCAGTTATTTGGGCAAAACCATATTATTGATATATTAAGAGGCTCAAAATCCCAAAAAATCCTAAACAACAAACATCATGAATTATCGGTTTATGGCATAGGAAAAGATTACAGCAAAACGCAATGGAAAGTGGTGGTCGGTAGGTTGTTAGAATTAGAACTTGTTCAAATAAGTGGCGAATTCAGCAGTCTGGTACTCACTGATAAGGCGGACGCAGTTTTAAAATCTGAACAAGTGGTGGATATTCGTGCGGTTAATTTTAATATTAGCAAGAAAAGTACAAAGACAGCAAAAAAATCCATCCCGCCTGAGTACGACTTTGATGAAGTAATTTTTGAAGCCTTACGTGCATTAAGACTAGAAATTGCAAGTGAAGTAAAAATGCCACCCTATATTATTTTTGATAACAAAACTTTGCAGGCAATGGCGTATTTTTTACCTAATACCAAGGAAAAATTTTTACAAATCAATGGGGTAGGTGAGACGAAATATGAGAAATATGGTGAGCGTTTTCTAGCATTAATTAACACCTTGCGTTCTGAGGAATTTCAAGAGCCAACACCTGAAAAACCCGTTCAACCTGAAGTAGTAAAACCTGAACAAACACCTTCTAAATTAGGAGAAACTTACCAAACCACACTAAATTTAATTCAGCAAGGCTTGTCAATAGAAAAGATAGAGGCGCAACGCAGTCTTGCAACCTCAACCATCTTAGGGCATATCAATAAACTGACAGAAGTAGGGCTTATTGATAACACCCAAAGGCAAGCTTTATTCTCAGAAATCCCTTGTAATCCAACATTGGATGAATGGATAAAACAAGGTATTGACCTTGTTGGCTCAATTGAGAGTATCCAAAGTTACTTATCAATACAAAATCAATTAGAAAAAGGAAAAAACCAATCGCATGATTTATGAAAATAATTTAGTCTATTTAGAGACTGAGCCCAGTGAAATACCTTGGGTTAAAGTTTTTACACAACGAAAAGTGAAAGAGTTTAGTCAATGTACAGCGCAAGAAAAAACTGAAATATTTAGAATACTGGATATAACTGAAAAGTTAATGTTAGATTACTTCGACGCAGATAAAGTCAATATCGCCTCTTTTGGCAACATATTGCCACAAGTTCATTGGCATATTATGGCGCGTTTTGAGGGCGATAGCTATTTTCCAGAACCCATGTGGGGGCAAAAACAAAGACAGAGCGCGTTAGATTTACCGAGTTTTGAAGTGTTTTTTGAGCAATTAAAAGAATCGCTATGAATACATTACAAAACCAACAACAATTAGAAGATTTAAAGCATGGCAGTGACGTTTTACTGGTGCTTTTTGGCGGGGAACATTGTGGTGTATGTCAAACTATCAAGCCGCAAATTGAACAGAAATTTTCAGCCCAATTTCCAGATTTGGTAATGGCGTATATTGATTGTGAGCAGCTACAAGAAGTTTGTGCGCAATGTGGTGTGTTTTCCTTACCTGTGGTGCAAGTGTTTTTTATGGGGCAGAAATTTATCGAAGAAGTGCGTGGCTTTAGTTTGCTGGATTTACAACATCAAATTGAGAAAACATTGGCTAAGATGCAGGCTTAATTCAACACTTGCCAATTTTTATTTTCTCTTATACAATGAGAACTTTGCATAAATATGAATAATCATAAAAAACCCACTGCTTACCAACTTAGCAGTTTTTTAAACCCTGCCTTAGCCCTGCTAGGACTGGATTTAAAAAACTACCAATTCGGCAAGCATTGAATTTTTCTAATCATCCCTATTTATGCAAAGGTCTCACAATATATTTTCGTTTTATTACTAGAGGAGTGGTTTATGAAAAAGTATCTTTTTTTATCAATGTTTGTTGCTGGGTTTTCTGCACAAGCAGCAGATGTGGTGTCACAGAAAAATATTGGTCTAGATTTGGCGACTGATTTGGCGATGCTGTCTACTAAAAAATGCCAAGAAGACGGTTATCAGGTCTCAACCGTTGTTGTCGATAAACACGGTAATGTACGCGCTGCACTGCGTGATGATTTGGCAGCGCACTTTACTTTAGAAATTGCGCAACGAAAAGCAAATATGACGATTATGTCAGGGATTAGAAGTGGGGATTTTAAAAAAGCACGTGAAGATATCCGCCAAGAGTTAAATCATATTAATGGTTTGATTGTTATGGATGGTGGTGTGCCTGTCGTGGTAGCAGGTGGTGTGGTTGGTGCTATTGGCGTAAGTGGTGCACCTGGGGGTCATTTGGATGCCGCTTGTGCCGATTACGCCATTAAAAAATTACAAGAACGCATTGACTTTGCAGACGATGATTAGACTGATAAAGTTTTAATTTTTTCTAAAGTTGGCACGTTTAACTGAAATTCTTTAGCAAGTTCTAACGCTCTGTCTAATCTTGCAGGCGCACTACGCCCCATACAGCTGTGATTTAAATCGCCTTCAAAGGCGTGTATCATGCCTTTTTCTAGCGCATCTTCAGAAAAGGTCGCGTCCGTAAGTGCGACTTGTAGCTTTAGCACATCGCTGGATACATCACGCATCAGTTCCAAATGCTTGTTGCGTAAATCATCAACTGTGCTGCCAGTTTCGATTGCCAAACCAGCAATATTGGTGGTGAGAATATAGAGATTTTTTAGCACCAGTTCAAATAATAGTGCGGCTTCATCGGCAACGCTGTGTGCTGGGATATCAATCAGCGCTAAGGAATCCACCAAAATTTGTGCCTTGGGTCCATACGCAGGCGAGGAAATTAATACCTTAGAATCCATGCCTTTTTTCTTCTCAAACCACACTGAGATAACGGTTGGGTTGATAAAGTTATGCGCCGCCCAATCGCGTGGCAAAAGCTCGTTTTGCATCATTGCCACGCGGTCTTTCCATTGATCAGGGATAGATTTCAGCGCATCTTGCAAATCTCTCTCAGCGGTGCAAATTAAAATCAATTCTGGGTCAATGGAGTTGGCAAGTTCTGCCACATCGCTCTGACGTGTGATTGGATAAACAGGATAGTTATTCTTTAAAAAGGCACGCGCAAAAACGCTACCTAATTCGCCAATTCCTAAAACAACAATTGGTTTTTTCATTATATTTTTCCTTGTTAAATTACCAATTAGAATGACCAGAATGTGTTTTCAAGTCATTGTCATCTCTATTTCTATTAGGTGTATAAACGCTTTTATCGTATAACCAATTTTGAACAAATTTTGGAATAAGTGAGTAATGTAGCTTGCATTCTTCCGCTTGTTGGGTAAATCTCAGAATCATTGCAAACCCAAGAATTGGCATTAACCAAATAAAAGTAATACGCGCTATTTTTATCCAAATATGACGAATGTCTTTTTCTTGCACAGCAATAATTGAAGCGGCTATATTTAAATACAGCACAAAGATTACAAATAATGCAATAAATCCAACTAACAACTCTTTCATTTAAGTATTTCTAATAGTGTTTCACCCATCATAGCAGGGGTTGGTGAGATGGCAACACCGGCTTTTTCCAAAGCTTTGATTTTGTCCTCTGCCTTACCTGAGCCACCACTAATCACTGCGCCAGCGTGTCCCATGCGTTTGCCTGCGGGTGCAGTTAGCCCTGCGATGTAAGACACCACAGGTTTGGATACATTGCTACGAATATATTCTGCCGCTTCTTCTTCCGCCGAGCCACCAATTTCCCCGACCATAATGATAGACTGGGTTTGTTTATCGGCTTCAAATAGTGCCAAACAATCAATAAAATCCATGCCATGAATTGGGTCACCGCCAATGCCAATACAAGTGCTTTGCCCAAGCCCTGCTTGGGTGGTTTGGTGCACCGCCTCATAAGTCAGCGTGCCTGAGCGTGAGACCACACCCACACTACCTGCTTGATGAATATTACCTGGCATAATGCCGAGTTTGCATTCATCAGGGGTAATCACACCTGGACAATTTGGACCAATCAGAATTGAGTCTGAATCTTTTAACTGTGCCTTGACTTTAAGCATATCTTGCACTGGAATACCTTCAGTAATACAAGCAATTACTGAAATCTCGGCTTCAATGGCTTCAACAATTGAAGCGTAAGCAAAACGTGGCGGCACATAAATCATTGTTGCATTCGCCTCCGTTTCTTGCATAGCCTCAGCAACCGAGTTAAACACAGGCAAATCCAAATGGGTTTGCCCACCCTTGCCTGGGGTGACGCCACCAACAAACTGTGTGCCATAGGCAATCGATTGTTCGGAATGAAACGTGCCCTGCTTGCCGGTAAAGCCCTGGGTAATAACTCTGGTATTTTTATCAATCAGTACACTCATCGGCTCATCTCCACAATTGCTTGAGCGGCTTTGGTTAGGTCAGATTCTACGTGTACGTTATAGTTTGAGTTATCCAACATTGCTAACCCTTGAGCTGCATTGGTGCCCTCTAAACGCACCACGATTGGCAAAGACAAGCCCACTTTTTCAATCGCCTGTAAAATGCCTTCGGCGATTAAATCACAACGCACGATACCGCCAAAAATATTCACCAAAATGCCTTTGACATTTTCCTGTGTTTGAATGAGTTCAAAAGCTTTGGCAACACGCTCACTGGTGGTGCCACCACCTACATCTAAAAAGTTAGCAGGTGAGCCACCATGATGTTGAATCAAATCCATGGTTGCCATTGCCAGCCCCGCACCATTGACCATACAGCCAATTGTGCCATCTAGGGAAATATAGTTGAGTTGATATTTACTCGCCTCAACTTCTTTTTCATCTTCTTGAGCCTCATCACGTAAACGCGCAATGTCTTCATGACGATACAGCGCATTGTCATCAAAATCAATCTTACCGTCAAGTGCCAATAAGGTATTTTGCGAGGTAACAATCAGCGGGTTAATCTCAATCAAACTGGCATCTTTACTGGTAAAAATTTTAGTTAAACCCAGTAGGGTTTGGCTAAATTGTTGGGCTAAATCTGTATTTAAATTAAGTTTTTTAGCAATTGAATTGCAATCAGATTCCTCCAATGTGCCTAGTGGATTAATGCCCAACTTAATGATTTTATCAGGACTTTCACTGGCAACTTTTTCAATGTCCATACCACCCTCAGTAGAAGCTAAAACCGTGATTTTTTGACTTTGTCTATCCACCAACAAACCTAAATATAACTCTTGTTCAATGGCTTGTCCCGCTTCAATAAGCAGTTGGTTAATTGGCAAACCTTTATCATCGGTTTGCGGGGTAATAAGTTGTGTGCCTAATAATTTCTCACAAGCAGCTTCTACCGCTTCAACTGAATGACAGACAATCACCCCACCCCCTTTACCGCGACCCCCTGCATGCACCTGTGCTTTTACTACCCAAACACTACCACCCAGTTGCTCGCAAGCGCTTTTAGCTTGTGCAACATCATTCAGCAAAACCCCCTCAGGCGTTTGAATGTTATTTTGGCTAAATAATGTTTTAGCTTGGTATTCGTGTATATGCATAAAAAGTGCGTAAAATAAGATGACTGAATTTTACACTTAATAGCAATAAATAATGGCAAATTACTCTACCAGTCAGTTCAAAAATGGCTTAAAACTTATGTTAGGCGGCAACCCTTGTTCGATTATCAGCAACGAAATTCGCAAACCAGGAAAAGGGCAAGCGTCTAATCGCGTTAAGCTTAAAGATTTAATTACCGGCAAGACTTTGGAAAAGACTTTTAAATCTGGCGAGTCTGTGGAGGGTGCAGATGTGATGGAGTTGGATTTGCAATATCTGTATAACGATGGCAGCACATGGAACTTTATGGACACAGATTCTTTTGAGCAATATGCCATTGATGATACATCCATGGATAATGCCAGAGGTTATTTGGTAGAGCAAGATATGTGTGTGGTAACGCTTTGGAACAATAATCCAATTTCAGTGACCCCGCCCAACCATGTGTTGCTTGAAGTGGCAGATACCGACCCAGGACTTAAAGGCGATACTGCGGGCACCGGTGGCAAACCGGCAACCATGAATACAGGCGTGGTCGTGCAAGTGCCATTGTTTATCAATATTGGCGACAAAATCCGAGTTGATACACGCACTAATGAATACGCAAGTAGAGCTTAAAAAACACCATCAACTGATTACAAAAATTCGTCAATTTTTTGATGAGCAGGATCTTATCGAGGTGCAAACGCCACAACTGCTTGATTGTCCTACAAGTGATGTTTATATTGACAGTATTAAGGCACAACTGAATACAGACATTGCACCTGAGTTAAAGTATTTACATACTTCTCCCGAATTGGAAATGAAAAAACTGCTGGCACAGGGCAGTGGGGATATTTACCAAATTTGCCAAGTGTTTCGTGATAACGAGCAGGGTGCACAGAATTTTAATGAATTCACAATGTTAGAGTATTATCGTTTAGGGTTTGACAGTCATGCGTTGATGGACGATATAACGAATTTACTTAAATCATTGGGTTTTACGCAATCTGCAGTGCATTTTTCTTATGCGCAAGCATTCAGTGAATTTGCAGATATTGATATTTTAAATACAGAGTTTGATGCTTTGAAAAAAATCGCCAAATCGCACGACCTATGTATCGATTTTGAGTGGATTGAAGATTTGCAGATTTTGTTGTTCACCGCATTGTGTGAACCAAAGTTAAAAGCCTTTCCGCTTTGTTTTATTTACGATTACCCAAAGAATCAATCTGCTTTGGCAAAAGTAGAGGGGCAGGTGGCACGGCGTTTTGAGATGTATTTGTCAGGCGTTGAAGTGGCAAATGGTTATGAGGAGCTGCAAAATGCCCATGATTACCAAGCTTGTTTTGAGCGTGAAATTAGCAAACGCTTGGTTTTAGGCAAAGCGCTTGTTGAGTTGGATAAAGATTTTTTATCAAGCTTACAAACACCCTTACCACAGTGCTCAGGCGTTGCTATTGGGTTAGAGCGATTAGCGTCAAATCTGTTAAAATAAGACCATGATTAAATTATTGCTTTTATTGTTATTAAGTTTGAATGTGCAAGCCTTGCAGTTTTTACAACCCACAGACGGGCAAAAAACCGTCAAACAAAAGTTGGGACATTCTGAGCAAACACTCTCAAGCACACAAATTTTAACGCAATTAAAAAGAGACGCTAAAAGTGGCGATGCAAGGGCACAATTAAGTCTGGCAAAAATGTATCATCGAGGCATCAATGCCACAAAAGACACCAAGCTGGCATTTTATTGGTATTCTAGAGTTGCTGAGGCTGGCTACGCAACAGCGCAATTTGATTTGGCAGAACTTTATTACAACGGTGTTGGTACTGAAAAAGATTTTAAGCAGGCAGTATTTTGGTATGAAAAAGCAGCACAGCAAGAATTTGTTAAAGCGCAGTATAAGTTAGCCACCATGTATCACCGTGGAAACGGTGTAGAAGTTGATGATGAACGCGCCTATTACTGGTATAAAAAGGCTGCCAAACTTCGCTTTACTGCCGCTCAGTTGGCATTAGCAAAACTTTATGAAAAAGGTCAAGGTGTTGAAAAAAACTGGACTTTGGCACAGCATTGGTATGAAGCTGCAGCGCTAAGTTCAGACGCTGAAGCGCAGTATCGTTTAGCATCATTGTTTGAGCGTCAAGAGAAGTTTTTTCAGGCATTGTTAATGTATCAGCAATCTGCAGAACAGAAATTTACCAAAGCACAATTGCGTTTGGCACAGATACATTACCAAGGTCGCTTGAGTGAGAAAAATGATGTTAAAGCGCTTAAATTTGCATTAATGGCTGCCGAACAAGGTAATATTGACGCACAATTTTTAGCAGGGCGTATTTATCATAATAGTACCCAAGTTACACAAGATTTAGCAAAAGCAAGGCATTGGTATGAGCAAGCTTTTGAGCAAGGGCACACATCGGCAGAATCTTTTTTAACGCAGGTAGATGCCAATACAACAAATGAAGAAGACAATCAGACAGTAGAAATGTCGGACAAACCCGTTGATGAGTCTTCAAAAAAACCAGTTATTGCAATGCCTGACGCAGAAAAAATTGAGCGCTCATTGTTAGACAACACAAAAGCGATAGATGAAAATATTAAAAAATTAACCCTTAGTGCTGAGCAAGGCGACCCAACCGCACAGCACAAGCTCAGTGCTTTGTTTAGTATTGGCGCATTGGTACCCAAGAATGATGAAAAAGCTTTTTTGTTAATGCAACGTTCAGCCAGGCAAGGATTGGCACAATCGCAAAATTCTTTGGCAATTATGTATTTTAAAGGCATCGGTGTTAAAGCCAATTATCAGCTGGCAATTTTTTGGGCGTCTTCTTCTGCCAAACAAGGCGACCAAGAGGGCAAGAAAATTTTGTCATATATTAAGAGACCTTTGCATAAATATGAATAATCATCAAAACGCCACCTNNATTTGTCATTTTGCTAATCACCCCTATTTATGCAAAGGTCTCATTAAAAGGCTGTCTTACCATGCTGAATAATTATCAAAATACCACCTTTCACCATCTTGGTTATTTTCTTAAAATCAGTCTCATCAAATACAAACAGTGACTCAAGATAAATTTTGGCAAACGCTGTCTTTATCCAAGATGACACGTACACAGTGGGAATCATTGTGCGATGGTTGCGGACGCTGTTGTTTGCATAAAATTGAGGATGAAGACACCAACGAAGTGTATTTTACCGATGTTGCGTGTCGCTACCTTGATGAGGAAACTTGCCAATGTCCACATTATCAGACACGCCAACAGTTGGTGCCAGATTGTTTAACCATTTATCCCGATTGGGGTGAGAAATTTAACTGGTTGCCAAAAACTTGTGCGTATCGCTTATTGTCTAAAGGTGAACCCTTATTTGACTGGCACCCCCTGATTAGTGGTGATGTTAATTCAGTGCATTTGGCAGGTATTTCTGTGCGTGGACGAACTTTTAGAGATGATGAAATTTCACCAGAAGAAGTTTATAAACATGTGGTTAATTGGGTAGAATAATAACCTTTATATTTTAGTGTTAATGAATAAAGAGCCTTATGAGTAATAATTTTAAAGTTTTAATATTGGCTTGTGTGTTTTTAACAGGTACTGCATTTGCATCATGGCCACATAAAAACATCTCTCAAGCCGCATTTGCTAAGTCGGTAGAAAACAGAGCCCCTATTGAGATAATAACAGAGGCTGACAATTCTTTAGGTAAAATCTATTTTTTTACCAATATTCGTCATTTGAAAGGTGACAAGATTACGCATAGGTGGTCCTATAAAGGTAAGGTTAGAGCGGAAATTGATTTTGATATTAGAGGGAACCGTTGGCGTGTGTGGTCAAGTAAAAACTTATGGCACACATGGACAGGACAGTGGACAGTTGAAGTGCTAAATCAGTATCAGCAGCTATTATTAACAAAAACATTTGAGTATAAGAAAAAAGATGAATAAAGTAGTACTTGCCTATTCGGGCGGATTAGACACCAGTACAAAGCAAGGCTTTGTACCAACAATGTAAAAGGCATGTGAAAAACTTCAGACAATGGCCAAGTTTGATAAAAAGATGAAATCTAAAAAAGCCTTGCCTTTGAAGAAAAAAATAATAATAAGTCAAATTAAAAACTAAAAATGAAAAACAAACAAATCAACAAAGTTGTTCTTGCCTATTCAGGCGGGTTAGATACCAGTATTATTGTTAAATGGTTACAAGACACTTACCAGTGTGAGGTGGTCACTTTTACCGCTGATATTGGTCAAGGTGAAGAAGTTGAGCCAGCACGTGCCAAAGCAAAAGCCGCAGGTGTTGAAGAGATTTATATTGAAGATTTACGTGAAGAGTTTGCCGCAGATTTTGTTTTCCCAATGTTTCGCGCTAATGCGATTTATGAGGGTGAATATTTACTCGGCACCTCTATTGCTCGCCCACTGATTTCTAAGCGTTTGGTGGAAATTGCCAATGAAGTGGGTGCAGATGCAATCAGTCATGGCGCAACAGGCAAAGGCAATGATCAAGTGCGCTTTGAACTCAATGCTTATGCCTTAGACGCCGATATTCAAGTGATCGCACCTTGGCGTGAATGGGATTTGTCCTCTCGTGAATCATTGATGAATTATGCTGAAAAGCACGGCATTGAAATTGATTACCAAAAACAAAACAAAAAATCGCCTTATTCCATGGATGCAAATTTATTACACATTTCTTACGAAGGTGATATTTTAGAAGACCCTTGGGCAGCGCCGGAAGACGATATGTGGCGTTGGACGGTTTCACCTGAAGATGCACCTGACAAAGCCGAAATTATAGAACTCACTTACCAGAAAGGCGATATTGTTGCTATCAATGGCAAGGCAATGACCCCCGCACAGGTGATGGAAGAGCTTAATCAGCGTGCAGGTGCACATGGTATTGGTCGCGACGATATTGTAGAAAACCGTTTTGTGGGCATGAAATCACGGGGTTGTTATGAAACCCCAGCTGGCACAGTGATGCTAAAAGCCCACCGTGCAATGGAGAGTTTGACTCTGGATAGAGAAGCCGCACACCTCAAAGATGAACTCATGCCAAAGTATGCCAATATGGTTTATAACGGTTTCTGGTTTGCGCCAGAGCGTGAGATGCTACAAGCCGCTATTGACCAAACACAAGCCGTGGTAAACGGCGTGGTGCGTTTAAAACTTTACAAAGGCAATGTTATTGTGGTGGGTCGCAAATCTGACAATTCACTCTTCAGTGAAGAAGTTGCCACTTTTGAAGACGACCAAGGTGCTTATGATCAAAAGGATGCAGCAGGTTTCATCAAACTGAATGCCTTGCGCTTGCGCCTCAAGTCGCTGAAGCAATAAATCATAAATATAGTTTTACAAGTATTTTTACATTTTACAAGGCGAACCAAAAAATACTCGATTGAGCATAAATATAACACTATGATTGAGAGTATTTGTTTGCTTAACGCCGTACTTTTTTAGTACTTCTTTGAAGACCCCTGCATTAGAGTTAAATATTGCCTAAAAGGCGATTTCCACCCATTTGATAACTTTTATAAAACCTGCCTTAGCCTTGCTAGGTCTGGATTTATAAAAATTATCAACTGGACAAAGCCCATCATTTATCCAACATCCAACCCTAATGCAGAGGTCTTCTTTGAGGGGTAGAATGCAAAAAGGCGCCATTAAAAAATTCAATTTAACCAGCATTTTTGCTTCTCACAAGGCGAATTGCCAAACCCTTGATTGAGCATATTTGTTATATGTGATTGAAAGAGTTTGGTGATTCAACGCCGTGAGAAGTGAAAAGGCGCCATTAAATTTGGAGGCCGGAACCAGAGTCGAACTGGTCTATAAGGCTTTGCAGGCCCCTGCATAACCGCTTTGCTATCCGGCCAAGGTTGTGTAGCGGTAACAAAAAAGCCTGTTCTCACAGGCTTTCGAATTTGGAGCGGGAAACGAGATTCGAACTCGCGACATTCACGTTGGCAACGTGATGCTCTACCAGCTGAGCTATTCCCGCGTAAGTGGTAGATTATAGTGTGTTTTTGTTAGGTGTCAAATGTTTTTATGCCTTCTTTTAAGTAAATAAACCCTGAGTATAAAGTCAGCAAAGTTGCAAAGAGTAACAGACCAATGCCAATCTCAAAACTTGGTAAACCAAAGAAGGGTTGCTGGTACAGTAAAAATAAAATTGCAAAGATTTGCATAAAGGTTTTTACCTTGCCAATAAAAGAAACATTAACGCTTGAGCGCTGACCAATGGTGCCCATCCACTCCCTAAGTGCCGACACCAAAATTTCTCTAGAAATAATAATCATAGCACAAACACTAATATACCAATGAGAGTCGCTGGGATAAAAATCAACCAGCAAAACCAACGCAGTCGCAACCATCAACTTATCCGCAACAGGATCCAAGAAAGCACCCAATTTTGAAGTCATGTTCAACTTTCTCGCCAAATAGCCATCCAAATAATCCGTAATACTGATTAACGCATAAACCCCAGTTAACCAAAAATTGACCCAAGTAAAAACAGGTGTGTCTGTATAAGTAGGTTGCAAATAATACAAAACCACAAAGACTGGAATCAGTACAATTCTTGATAAGGTTAAGATATTGGGCAGCGTCATCATAAGTAGGTTATTCTATCAGAAGACGAAAGGAATATGGCGCGCTCGGCAGGAGTCGAACCTGCAACCGCTCGGTTCGTAGCCGAGTACTCTATCCAGTTGAGCTACGAGCGCTTATTTTTTTAAAAAGCGTGAACTACTGTGTTATTTTTTATCCGCCGTATATGTAATACTGTCTAAT
>ENA-UZWX01006325-UZWX01006325.1-metagenome-genome-assembly--contig:-Day-4---50m-contig-6325_pt1 | contig 18983 bp, 20 predicted proteins | sample MGYA00260347_ERZ794907 | MGnify/ENA metagenome assembly ERZ794907 | reverse complement strand
GTCAGTGCATAAGCCGTAGTGACTGGCGGATTTCTAAATATTTGGAAATGACTGTTATGGGTGTTGGCCGGCTTCTGTCTTGACCAATTAATACGGGTGGAGTGCGCACATTCGTTGCAGATTGGGCTACGGTCAGCTATGCGGACGTAGCGCTCTTTCGCTGCTAGTGCGCCAATGGCAGCTCATTGCGCTTCGCTGACGTCGGAACCCGCGTGAGATTTGTGACATTTCCGATCACGAAGGCATTCGCTCCGATCCAGTGATCACTGCCATCCAGTCGAGGAGAGAGTCCATCGATCTCGCACAGTGGCATTCAGCGCACGCCTTCCGCTGCGGCGGTCGCAGCGCTGCCGAGCGCGGGACGCAAACGCTCCAGCGCCTCATCCGAGTACCCCAACTCGCGCGCGACAGCATCGTTGTGCTCGCCGATCTGCGGTAGGTCGCGATAGAGCCCGGGCCGGGTGCCGCCGTATTCAATCGGGAGTGCCGGAACCTGCGTCCGCACGCCGTTGCTCAAGGTTACTTCGACCGTCGCACCTGTGTGGTTTACATGAGGGTCGTCGAAAAGCTGGTCCGGTCGTAGGATCGGCGCGAAAGGAAGGCCGATGCGTTCGCAAATCGTGGCAGCTTGCGACAGGTCTTGCCCTCCGAACATTTCGTGCAGGCGCGGCATGAACGCGTCTCGGCGCGCCACCCGCCGCGCGTTGGTCTGAAGTTCTGCATCCTGAAGCAGTTCGTCCAGGCCGAAGGCGTTGCAGAATTGATGCCACTGCTTGTCGCTGACCACGCCAACAAAGATCTTCTCTTCGTCGGCCGTCTCGAATACATCGTAGACCGCCCAGGCAGATACACGCTCGGGCATCGGCACCGCGGGAACTCCGGATTGGCGGTACTGCAACATGTGTTGCGCGACGAGGAACATGTTGTTCTCAAACAGACCCGAGCGGACGAAGGTGCCTTTGCCGGTGTGCTGGCGTTCCCACAGCGCGGCCTGAATGGCAATTACTCCGAATAGCCCACCCATCACGTCATTAACCGAAGCACCGGCACGCAGCGGGTGCCCTTCGGGCCCCGTCATGTAAGCCAGCCCACCCATCATCTGCACCACTTCATCAAGAGCGGCACGCTGTTCGTAAGGGCCACTGAGAAAACCCTTCAGCGCGCAGTAGACCAAGCCAGGGTTGATCTCTTGCATTGCATCATAGCCAAGGCCGAGACGATCCAGCACGCCTGCGCCGAAGTTCTCAAGCAGAACATCAGACTCGCGCACGAGGTGAGTGGCGAACTCGAGGCCCTCAACGGTCTTCAAATTCACCGAGATGCTCCGCTTGTTGCGGTTGTAGGTTCCGAAGTAGCCGGAGCCCGATCCAGGCAGGCGGCGGGTGTGGTCGCCCCCGGGAGCAGGTTCAACTTTGACCACATCGGCACCGAGGTCCGCGAGGATAAGGCCGCAGGTAGGGCCCATCACCATGTGGCTGAATTCGACGACCCTGACACCATCGAGAGGGCGTGGCGCACTGGTCACGTTGCGATCTTTTCAACGGCGTATGTAAAGCCCTTGGGCAAGCCGGCCTCGGGGACGTTACCATAGATTTTCTCATCTGGCAGTCCGCGTAGCAGCACCTCGCGTGCGGCGATCAACGCATCTACATCGACACCTGTGCGCAGACCCATCGCTTCCAGCATAAAGACAAGATCCTCAGTCACAATGTTGCCGGTTGCACCCGGCGCATATGGGCAGCCTCCAAGTCCGCCCAGCGAGGAATCGAAGGTGGTCACGTCAACCTCGAGGGCGGCCACGACGTTGGCGAGGCCCTGGCCACGTGTGTTGTGCAGATGAGCACCTGCCATTTTCTCCGTACCGATCTTGCTGCGCAAGCGGGGGAACATGCGTTTGATCTGGGCTGGGTTGGCATAGCCGGTCGTGTCCGAAAGACCAATGCTGTCCGCGCCCGCCGTTGCCAGTATGCCGGCCATCTCGATCACCCAGTCCTCCGACACCGTGCCCTCGAGTGTGCAGCCAAACGCAGTCGAGATGCCGACCTCGACATCCGGGCGCTGCTCGACGGGCAGAGAGTCGCGAAAAGCACAAACTCGGCGGACCTCTTCGATCGCCTCTTCGGGGGTCTTGCCGATATTACTGAGGCTGTGCGCCTGCGAGGCTGATATCGGCATGGTCAACTTGCGCGCACCCGCTGCAATGGCGTGTTCTGCGCCCTTAAGGTTGGGAACCAGCGCCAGAACCGTGAGACCTTCAAGTTTGTTCGCTTCTCTCACGAGCGTAGCGCAATCGGCCATTTGCGGCAGCAGGCGCGGGGACACGAAAGATCCTACTTCGATCTCCCGAAGCCCCGAGGCCGCCAGCGCTTCGATCCAATGGAGTTTAGCCTCTGTCGGCATCGTGCGTTTGATGCTCTGTAGCCCGTCCCGCGGGCCGACCTCACTCACCAGTATGTCAATTTCCTGAGGCATGGCGAATCCCTCCGTCGTAAATTCTGCACTGACTGGGCTCTATCCAGATAAGGGCGAGCTGCCACCATTCATCGGCATCTTTGCCTCCTGAGGGGTTCGTCATATCGCGCCTTCCTCTTTCAGGTCCGAGATCTGGGCCTTGTCATACCCAAGCTCGCTCAGGATATCGGTTGTATGTGCCCCCAGTGTCGGTGGCGGCGCATCGACACCAGGGGCCGTGCCATCAAGCTTGGCGCCGATCCCCACCAGTTGCAGATCCTGCGCCCCAATGCGGTGGGTTTGCAGCAGGCCCCGGTCCGCAAGCTGCGGATGCGCCAGCGCCTCGGGCACTGACCAGACAGGCCCTGTGGGAACGCCCTGCGCGGTCAGTTTCTCGACCCACTCATGGGTGGGGGCCGTGGCAAAGGCCGCCTCCAGTTCGGCGGTAAGGGCGGGTCGATTGGCCAATCGGTTCTTTCGGTCGGCAAAGCGTGGATCCTGCACCAGGGTCGGGTTGCCGATGATCTCACAAAGGGCCTCGAACTGTTCTTGCTTGTTGGCGGCGATGTTCATCACCCCATCTGCGGTTCTGAACGTGCCAGACGGGCTGGAGGTGAAATTATCATTGCCATTCGGCATGGGATTCTGCCCGGCAATCAGATGGTTCGACACCACCCAGCCCATCGTCGCAATGACGGCCTCTAGCATCGAGACGTCAATGAACGTGCCGCGATCTTCGGCTTTATTGGCAAGCGCGGCGGCAACGGCGAAGGCCGCAGTCATACCGCCAATAGTGTCCGCCATAGGGTAGCCGACCCTGTATGGAGCAGTGTCGGCAGCGCCGGTGATCGACATCAAGCCGCTCATCCCTTGTACGATTTGGTCATAGGCGGGCAGTTTCGACAGCGGGCCATCCTGACCGAAGCCGGAGATCGCACAATAGACAAGGCGGGGGTTTTCTTGGCGGAGAGTATCATAGTCAAGGTTCAGGCGCGCCATCACCCCGGGGCGGAAATTCTCGACCAGAGCATCGGAGTTTTGCACCAACTCCTTCAGGATACGTTTGCCAGATGCCGATTTAAGGTTCAGCGTGATGGACCGTTTGCCCGGATTTTGCGCCAGAAAGGACACACCCATCAGATCGGCGTTGCGTGCCGGATCAGCCCCAAGCTGGCGCGCAAGATCACCGGTGCCCGGCGTTTCGACCTTGATCACGTCGGCCCCCATATGGGCCAGTTGATGACAGCAGAACGGACCGGCCAGCACATTGGTCAGATCAAGAATGCGAATGCCCTTAAGTGGTGCGTGCGACATTATCCGCGCCCCGCATGTACAACCTTGGCTGCCGTAAAAAACTCCCGGCAATAGCTGCCTTTTTCTGGCGCGCCATAGGATGATCCTTTTCGGCCCGTAAATGGCGCGTGGAAATCCATACCAGCGGTGGGCAGATTGACCTGTATCATGCCTGCCTCAGCATTCTGCGAGAAATGGTCAATCTTGGCGGCATCCCGCGAGACGATGCCGGCTGACAATCCAAATTCGCAGTCGTTGGCCATGGCCAGGGCGGCATCATAATCCGGCACGCGCAACACAGCGGCGATAGGTCCAAAGATTTCGTCACGCGCGACTGCGGCCTTTGGTGATACATCCGTAAACAAGGCCGGAGCAAAGTAATGTCCGGGGGTATTTAATCTGACTTCGTCGCCACCTGTGGCAAGAGTAGCGCCGTCTGCCACTGCCTGAGAGAGATATTGTTTGTCGATGGCCAGCTGCGCCTCACTGGCCACAGGGCCAATCTGGGTTTCCGGCGCGCGCGCGTCACCAATTCTAAGGTCTTTCATTGCCGCACAAAGACGGTTCACAAATGCGTCGTGTATTCCATCTGTGACAATCAGACGGGATGAGGCTGTGCAGCGTTGGCCGGTAGAGAAAAAGCTGCCTTGAAGGGCGCAGTGAACGGCCATATCCAGATCTGCATCATCCAGCACTACCAGCGGGTTCTTGCCCCCCATTTCAAGCTGCATTTTTGCCCCACGAGTGAACAGCGCGGCACCGATCTTGCGACCGACAGGTGTGGAGCCGGTGAACGTGACGCCCGAGATCTTGGGGTGTGAAACGATCGCCTCTCCGACTTCACGGCCTTTGCCCATCACAAGATTGAACACGCCCTCGGGCAGGCCCGCACGGGAAATGATGTCAGACAACATCCAGGCCGATCCGGGCACTAGTTCGGCAGGTTTGAACACAACTGTATTGCCATAGGCCAGAGCGGGTGCAATTTTCCATGCTGGGATTGCCAACGGGAAATTCCACGGCGTAATCACGCCCACAACGCCAATTGGCTCGCGCAGAACCTTAAGCGACACACCTTCGCGCAGAGACTGGTAAACATCGCCGGTTGTCCGATAGGTCTCGGCCGCAAAATATTTGAACAGATGCCCAGCGCGATGCGCTTCTGCCTCGGCCTCGGACAGGGTTTTGCCCTCTTCGCGGGCCAGCATATCGCCCAGTTCGTCCACACGGGCTAGGATTTCCGACCCAATCCGGTCCAGCGCTTCGAACCGTACCAGCGGCGATGTCGCGCGCCAATTTGGATAGGCGGCGGCAGCAGCTTCGATCGCTTCAACGGTCTGGTTGGTATTGGCCTGCGCATAATGACCAATCGTGTCATTCAGATCAGATGGGTTGATATTGGGCGCAGCATCGCTGCCAGCGGCCCATGTTCCGGCGACATAGTTGGGAAAAGGGTTCGCGGTCATAAAATTTCCTCAAGAACAGGTCGCCAACCGATATCTTCGTGTCGATGATCCACAGTGTTGACGTAGAAATAGGTCGGGCCGTGATACCCCCGGCAAACACGACCATCGGTCCGACTGGCGACGGGTTCAGCCGTCCAGCTGACTGCACCGAACCAGTTCCACAATTTGTTATGGGGCGAGGTCAGGTGATCCGGGCTTAACGGAGCAGCGCTATCGGTCGGGTCCGGTTGAGGCGCGTTTGACCCACCATACCCACCCACCAAGGCATCCCATTCATTGGGCCGGGTTGCGCCCTGATATGGGTCCTCACTGGGCGTATCACCACCGGTTAACAAGCGGCAACGAAACTGCCTGCCTTCAATCGTAACTTCCGTTCCAAAGACATACCCGGCCTCATCCAAGTCCTGCCAGCTGACGCGGGACATAAGCATTCGCTCGGCGACCATAAGCCGGGTCCTCTGACCCTCAAAAACGTGCCAGTTTAGGCCTTGCGTCAGGTCCGCAGGACTGTCGGTCAGGGTCCAGTTGTCCCAATCGGGGTCACTTTCAAATTCCGGTAGGTTGCCAGGGCGCAAACCTTCGTAAGGGTTAAGCATCGACAAGTCCGAGATCCACGGACGCGTCGCGGGCGCAAGTGGTTTCCCTGCATGGGAAAACCCACCCAATTGTTTTGGTCCTATATATTTCATCATTGCTCGGCTACCGGTCGTGTGCGATATCTGCGCAGGATCCGAAACAGCATTTCCGCGGCCAGAAATTCCGTACGTTCTGACGGATCAAGAGGTGGTGAAACCTCGACGATATCCAAACCGCCCAAGGGTGCCTCGGACAGACCATCAAGCAGATCGTAGTACTGACGCGGTGTAATGCCACTGTGCACGATGGACCCAGTACCGGGAAGGTACCCGGCGTCCATCGCATCAATGTCGATCGACAGGTAAAGTTCGTCACAGCCCTTCATGGCATGCTCAAGCGCTTGCCGCATGACCTCGGCGGCACCCATTTTGTGCACATCGCCCGCTGAAAACACCCGACCACCTTGTTCTTCGATCAAGGCGAGATCGCCCCCATCGACCCAACCGGTAATGCCGACCCAAACCATATTGGACACATCGATGTTAGGCAGTTCAGAGATCCGACGCGCATTTGTCGCGTGGTTGTGGCTGCCCCATGCGCCCAACTGGTCGGAAAAATCCAAGTGCCCGTCGATCTGGATATAGCCAAAGCGCGCGTTTGGCGCGCGCTTGGCCAGCCCGCGGGAAAATCCCAGACATGCAGGGAAACTGTTGTAATGATCACCACCAAGCGCCAGAGGAATGGCTCCCGCAACCGTCAACGCTTCGGTCATTCCAGCGATGGCTTCAGTTGTTGCATCAACGTTTTGCGCCGTAATTTCTGCATCTCCGCAATCTATTAACCAATCGGTTACAGGCGCGGTGCGTAATCCTGTGTCTGGATCAACGCTTACCCCATTGGGTCGAATTGATTGCAGCAGAGTAGTCGCACGGCGCAGGGCGTCGGGGCCGAACCTGGTTCCTAGACGGCTGGAATGTGTCCAGTCGCTTGGCATGCCGACAACGCCGATTTGTCCCGCTGTGACATCCGCGACATCGCGCAAAGGCCCTTCAAACAGCCGATGTCCAGGTTGGACCAGATGCGGGTTAAGAGTCGTCGCTACATTCATACCAGTACATTTTCCTTGGAAGTTTGGCGGTTCGGATGATCTTTTGCAAAACCGAGGCGCGCGTAAATAAATGCCAAAAGTGCCGTGACCATGAGCCGTTGACCGACCTTCACCACACCCATGCCGGGGCGGCTCGGGTTCAGGCCGGTCAACATGATGGCGCTGACCTCATGCTTTCCAAGGGCGCCGAGCCATTGCACGACAGTATCCAGATCACAGCCCCCCAAACGGGGTCGATCACAAAGCGCGCTGATCGATGTTTCAAAGACAGAAAGATCAAACCGGACAAACAGCGGCTTTGACGGTTCTCGCCATTCAGAAAACGCTGCGAGATTGGCGGAATTATCTGGAGAGCAACTCGTGCCGTCTTCCTTTGGCAAGGGGGCGATGTGAAAATTTCGCACGTCATCTAAGCGACCGCCGAGCTGCGCTGTCTGGCATCTGGGGAGCGCACTTTCCACCGTCTTTGACAGATGATCCGACCCGCCCAATATTATGGCACAGGCACCCTTGCCGCTGATCTGATTAGTTGCCGCCTTGAGTGCGGCGTGAATCGCATCATCATTGTCGGACGAGATATCCCCGAGGTCGCACAACCGTTCATGCAGGCCGTCGGTCGAAATGTCTTGGCGTGCATCAATATCAACTGGATGGCTGAATTGCGGGTTTGCATGCCACCCAAAATAGACCGAAGTTTCGCGCAAGGCGCGCGGTGCAAGCGATTGCCCGGCGTGCGGTTCGCCCGTGTCCTCAAACGGGATGCCGATCACTGCCAGGTCACCAGATCTGACGTCGCTGATTGATTTGGCCTGAGAACGCATGAACGACAGATGTCCTGCCATGCGCGGTAAAGGGGATGACCGTAAAGGCATTAGGGCGCTCCTTTTTCAAGGCGTGCGGCCAAAGTTTGCAAGATCGCCAGTGCAGCATGCGTTTCTGTTTGGCCACGGCTGTCCAATGCCGGGGCAAGTCCAAAGAGTGCCGCACCGATAATATTGCCGGGAGCGGCGTCAATTAGCGCGATCATCTGTGCGGGCGACAACCCGATAAGGCGCTGCGGATGAGACACCCAAGTTCCCGCAAGTTCATGTAAATCGATTGAGAGGATAACCGGTTGTTTTTTATGCAAATTTCGGGTGTTTCCTTCCGCGACCGAAACGACAGTAACATCTGCGCCGCTGACATTTCGTGCGGCAACCCTAAGGGCCTTCAACCCGCTGGAATCGCCGCCAATTAGCACCATTCGCGCACCGGTTTTCAAAACTGCAGCGCATTGCGATTGAACCGCAGAAAAATGCTTGGCCGGCTCAAGGGGAAATACATTCACATCCCCCAAATCAATAGCATTCGCGGGTGCCATTCCGGGCCGCGAGGCATATCGCAACTGCCTTGCAAGGTACCGTTGTTCCGGCGCGGGCCGGTCAAGATTATCACAAAAATACCCCGCCAGTGCGACTTGTCCGGGCACGATGTCTTCCAAATCACCCACGGTTGCGCCCAGAAAACTTGGGATTGCATCAAACTGAATTTGCGCGGCTTTACCCATGACGCAAGGCCGTGCTAAGTGTTTCAATCACTGCTAATTCTGACATGCCTCGTGTGTCGTGCGCGGACGCCAGGCCAGAGACCACAATCGCCTGCCAGCGACAGGGCATCGCTCCGATGGCGGAAACCAGTGTTTCTGGCTTCATCCCGCCTGGGTTTAGCCCTACGGCACCGGCGGCATGCCCAAGATCAATGACCGATATGTCGATCCAGAGAATGGCACGTTCAGGTATGTCGGCAAATTCGGTTTGTCCTTCGTCCAACTGCCGCGCGGTGCGCCAAGCCATCCTGCGCTCTTCTATCTGATCCCAGACATCGGCAGGTTGCCCGCCGTTCAAACCCAACCAAGTTGTGTCGGCGGTTCGCGCAGACAGATCAGATTGGGCGAGCGGCATCGCGGCGACAACCGGCAGATCGGGAAGGGTTCGCAAAACTGTAATAGCTACATCCGAAGCGCCGCCCAAAACAACTGGCATCACGTCGTTATCCACCAATTGCGTCACAAGCTGTTCCAAGACGCCAGACCAATCAGCGGACATATCCAGATTTCCCAAATCGCAGCCATTCGCGCCCAACTCGGTTCCAAGTTGACCGGCCATCTTGCGCAACGCATCCGGTGCAAGAGACGTGCCGGAACGTGGCCCGCATTTGACTTCGCTTGGAACACCCAGAACCGCGATCTGGCCAGCGCCGCAGTCGGAAACCTCGCCAAATGGCAGACCGCCAAACCCGCCTATCATCGATTGTCTTTGCGGGTTATTCATTGCCAATTGCTTTCATTGATTCAGATTTCCAAATGGGTGTGAACTGGTTACAATCATTCACGAATTGCCGTCGAAAGGACTGCCCATGCCTGACAAACCCCAAACTCCGGACACCAATGGTGGTGTCGAAGCAGTTGAACGCGCTTTGCGTGTTTTGGACAGCTTTGAACCCGGCGATACGGGACTGTCTTTGAAAGAGGTTGCGGACCGCAGCGGGGTCAACAAAGCGACTATCCTGCGGTTGAGCGTTTCGCTGGAAAAATTTGGCCATATCACACGTGACGCCGAAGGTTTGTTTCACCTCGGGCCGTCTTTGTGGCGGCTCGGGTCGATCTTTCGCCAGAACCTGCGCATGGGACCAATTGTGCGTCCGGTGTTGGCCGATCTGGTAAGCGCGACCGGCGAAAGCGCGTCCTTTTACGTTCAGCGCGGGACGTCCGGCGTTTGTCTTTATCGTGTCAATTCGCACAGGCTTGCGCGGGATCATGTCGAAGAGGGTGAGATCATTCCGCTGAGCATGGGGTCGTCCGGCCAAGTGCTTGATGCCTACTCTGTCGGGGAAGGCAAAAAGGCCGCCAGCATTCGTAAAGCCGGGTTTTACCTTAGCCTTGGGGAACGCGACCCGGACGTCGCGGGGTTGTCGGTTCCAGTTCTTGGGCTTGAGGGTGAACTGCTGGGTGCTGTCAGCCTGTCGGGTCTGCGCGTTCGCTTCAGCGAAACCGCGGTCGAAGGATATCGCGTTGCGGTCCTTGATGCCGCCCGTCAGATCCGGGCCGAAATTGGAGAAATCTAATAAGCCCATCATTTGTCGGAATTCTTGCTACGGCCAATCAACTGAACACCGATGAGCATCCCGACTGACACGACAATCAAACAAGTTGAAATCGCGGCAATAGTCGGATCAAGTTGATCACGAAGCGAATTAAACATACGCCGTGTAATCGTCGCGTTGTCCCCACCCGAGACCAGCATAGAAATCACCACTTCGTCCAGCGATGTGATGAAGGCCAAAAAGGCGCCTGTTTGGATCGAGAATTTGACTTGCGGAACCGTCACAGTCCACAATGCATAAGCCCGAGACGCCCCAAGGCTTCGCGCGGCCAATTCCTGATCGAAGTCATAGTTCTGCAAGCCCGACATCACGGTCACGATCACAAACGGCAGCGCCAGCGCGGTATGAGCGATCACAATCCCGGTCAGCGTGTAGTTCAGCCCTAGCTTGGCATAGAGGCTGAACACACCAACAGCGATCAGGATCACCGGCACTACAATGGGCATGATCACAAGGATCTGCGCCGAGCTCCTGATCCTCGGGGTGGAGCAGTGCAGACCATAAGCACAAAGTGACCCCAGAGGTGTCGCAAACGCCGTGGTCAATACCGCCGCAATCAACGAGGTCTTCGTCGCGCTCATCCACTCAGGCGAAGTGAAATAAGCCTCGTACCAGCGCAGCGAGAATGACGTTGGCGGGAACTCTAGAAAAGAGGCCCCCGAAAACGACATCGGGATCACGATCAGCGTGGGCAGGATCAGAAAGAACAGCACCGCGATGCCGACCACCGTCAGCCACAGTCCGTCAATTTTGCGTTGTCCGAGTTGTTCCATATCTCTGCCCTCAGCGCATGAATAGTTTGTCGAGACCAAAGACCCGGTTCATCAGCCAGATCATCGCCAGCGCCAGCAACAGCAGGACAACACCCAAGGCTGATGCAGCCCCCCAATTGGAATAGACTGTGATGGTGCTTTCGATCCGCTGCGCGAGCATCTGCACGCGCCCCCCGCCCAGCAAAGCAGGCGTGACGTAAAACCCAAGCGAGAGGATGAAGACCAGCACGATACCGGCAAAAAGACCTGGCAACGACATTGGGAAAAACACGCGCCAGAAGGCTCCGCGCGGGGACGAACCAAGGCCAACAGCCGCACGCACCAGATCGGTGTCGATGCTGCGCATCGTGGCATACAGTGGCAAAACCAGAAACGGCAGCATGATATGCACCATGCCAATGATGGAGCCTGTCAGGTTATGGGCCAGTTGCAGCGGTTCTTCGATAATGCCCACCGACATTAGCGACGAATTTATGATGCCATTGCGCTGCAACAGGACCAGCCAGGCGTAGGTCCGCACCAGAACCGACGTCCAAAACGGAACCAGCACAAAAACCATCAAGATGGCCGCAGTTTTGTTTGGCAATCTGGTCAGCCAGTAACACAGCGGATACCCCAGAAGGACACAAATCACCGTCACGGCAATACTGATTTGAAAGGTGACCACAAAGGTCCGCCGGTACAAAGCGCTTTCAAAAATACGTGCGTAGTTTTCTAAGCTGGGTTCGCCTGCCGCATTGTAAAACGACAGCGAGGAAAGCCAGAAAATCGGTAGAAACACGACAATCAAAATGGCGAGAACGGCGGGCAAAGATAGCCCCAAAAACGTCAGGCGTTCACGGCGTTCTTCGGATTTCAGCGTGGCCGCGTTCTGAAGTTCCACGACGCTCATGCCACATGCTCCGGCACGATGATTGTGTCTTCGGGATGAAGGGCAAGGCCGATGCGCTCACCCTTTGAGGGCAGACCCGTCTGACCCGCGCGATTGGCGGGGACGCGTACGTTGATCTGGCCTGCGCTGTCGTGCTGAACGATGACCAGCACGCTGTCGCCTTGATAGATAATATCGTGGACATGGCCGGATAAATCGTTGGCAGTTTCAGGCACTGCGCCCGGCGTGACCTCCAGCAACTCTGGTCGGACTACCAAACGATGACCACCGCGACCGACGGCAATGGGCAAGTCAGATTTAAGCAAGCGCCCACCCAGTTGCGCCTTATCGTTGGCCACCTCCACCGGCAGCGAAATCGACTCTCCGATAAAGTCCGCGACAAAGAAGCTGTGCGGCTGACGGTAAAGCCGCTCTGGCGTTTCGACCTGCTCAATCCGCCCGTGATTGACCACGGCAATCCGGTCCGACATCGTTAGCGCTTCGCGTTGGTCATGGGTGACATAGACAACGGTCGCATCCAGCTTTTGGTGCAGCGCCTTTAGTTCAATCTGCATATGTTCGCGCAGCTTTTTGTCGAGCGCGGACAAGGGTTCATCCATCAGGATAATCTGCGGCTCAAATACCATGGCGCGGGCCAGGGCGACGCGCTGTCTTTGACCACCGGACAATTGAGTGATGCGCCGATCCCCGTAACCGCCAAGCTGTACGGTATCTAGCGCCCGCTCGGCGCGGGCCTTTTGATCGCTCTTGGAAACGCCGCGCACTTTTAATGGATAGGCCACGTTTTCAGCCACGGTCATGAACGGAAACAGCGCATAGCTTTGAAACACCATGCCAAGGCCGCGCTTGTGCGGTGGTGTTGCAATCATTTCTTGGGTCCCAAATTGGATTGACCCACTATCGGGTCGCACAAATCCGGCCAGCGCCATAAGAAGCGTCGTTTTGCCAGAACCCGATGGCCCAAGCAGAGTCAGGAATTCACCTGCAGCGATATTCAGCGACACATCGTCCAGCGCTTTGACCGATCCGTAGGCTTTGCACAGGTTGGAGATGTCGATGGGCAGGGATTGGGCAGCAGTGGTCATTTGATTTCCTGACTTGAGAACATTGGGCGCAGCACAAAATGCACCGCGCCCAATTGGATTATTGCTGGATCAGCGTGTCAAACTCTTCGGTCAACTCACCCAATTGGCCGATGTAAAAGGCCGGGTCGACAAGAAGCTGCTTATCGTAGTTGCTGGGATGCGTGTTAACCAACAAAGCCTGCTCATCTGAGATAATGCCGGTGTCAAATGCACCAGTATTCACCGGACCCAAGGGCATCGTGACCGCCAATCGCGCCTGCGCTTCAGCACTCAGCAACTCATTGATCAGCTGCATGGCATTGTCCTTGTTCGGCGCACCTTTGGGCACCAACAAGCAATCGACATCCATCGTGCCACCATCAAATGCGTACGCCACTTCAATGCCGGAACCGATCACGCTTTCTACACGGTTATGGCCCATGTGGATCACGTCCACCTCACCATCCCGCAACAATTGTGCGGATTGTGATCCACCTCGATACCAGACGGTGACTTCGGGTGCGATCTCTCCCAGTTTAGCCCATGCCCGAGCCTTGCCTTCGTTCGTCGCCAGCACGTCATAAACGTCGTCTTTTGCAACGCCGTCAGCCATCAGAGCGGCTTCAAGATTGTAGTTCACCTTGCCATGCATGCCGCGCTTGCCAGGGAAATTTTTCAGATCCCAGAACTCTGCCCAATTGGACGGGCCGTTGTCGCCAAAGGCATCCTTGCGATAGGCGATCACCTTGGTGAAGTTGATGAATCCAATGTAATTTTCGTGGATCAGCTCTTCGGGAATGCCCGTTGTATCGACGATCGAATAGTCAATCGGCTCCAGGCTCCCTTCTCGGCTGAGCGTTTCGCACGAGGGCAAATCCTGCTCTGTCACATCCCAAGCCACAGCACCTGCCGTGATCTGTGCGCGCACGTCTTGAATGCCGTTGGTCGTGTCTTCCTTGACGGTGACATTCAGCGCTTTTGCGGCAGGGTCCAGCATGGCGGAACGCAATGCATCCTGAAAGGAGCCTCCCCAGGATGAAAATACCACTTCACCATCCGCAAATGCGGGGGCTGCTAACCCCATGCTGCCAGCGATTATGCTGGCGGTTAGCAGTCGTGTTCTCTGTTCTTTTTTCATATCCGTTTCTCCCTTTAGTGTTGGTTGGTTAGGTGTTTGATTTTGCCTAGATGAGTGTCGTGATGAGCCTGGGCGGTCTTTTCGATCCGATCAGAGACCAACTGAGGTTGTTCAAGCATCAGGAAATGACCGGCATCCGGTACCGGGGTAATTACCACCCGAGGAACGCGCGCGCGCAAAGCATCTAGCCAGCGCGATGATGGGTGGGATGTCACAGGGTGGCGCAGTTCGTTTTCGTCCAGCGACGTGGATTGCATGACCGTGACAGGGCAGGTCACCTTCTCGATGGCTGCATCAAAATGATCGCGATCCCATGCCGCCATCGCATAGTAATAGGCCATCAAAACATCCGCCGGATAGTTAGCCGCCCGGGCCACAAGGTCACGCGTTTGATCTGGGTCGAGGGTGTCGACCATCATCGTCTCGATAGCCGCTTGTGCCCATTCCCGTGGGCCAAGCTGCTCAAGCTGTCCTGCCAAACGTGCGACAGCCTCATCGGGGTCTTCCGGCACAAGGCTTCCATCCACTAATAGAAGGTGGGACACACGATCTTGCCAATGTGCCGCAACTTCGATCGCAATTCTTGCGCCCATGCTATGCCCCACGAGAGCAAAGCGTTCAAAACCCAGGTCATTTGCTTGCGAAATCACATGGGCCGCGCAGTCGCTTAAACTGATCGCTCCACGAAGTGGGACGGCATCGGGACTTCCCGGTAGTTTGGCAAGGCCAATGCGAACATTGTCTGGCAAGATCGATGTAACGCAGCTCCAGTCCTGCCATCCGCAAGCCCAGCCATGAACGAAAACGACGTTCAACGGGTCTGCGGGTTCGGATGGGGGGGTGGAGAACATCAATCAGGGCCTACTGCTGAACCAGCGTGTCAAAACGCTCTTGCAGTTCGGCAAAGTTTTCGACGTAAAAGCTCGCGTCGATAACGACCTGAGTCTTCATGTTGTCAGGTGCGGCATTGTTTTTGGCGGCCAGTTCAGGCGAAATAAGTCCGGTTTCAAATGCATTCGCATTAACAGGACCGTAAGAGATGGCCACCGCCATACGCGCCTGTGCTTCGGCTGATAGGATTTCGTTAAGAACCAACATGGCGTTCTCGCGATTTGGCGCACCCTTTGGCACCAACAAGCAATCCGCATCAGTTGTGGATTGGTTCCACGTATAGCCAACCGTTTCAGAATCCGCGTTTAACGCTTCAGCACGGCCGTTACCTATATGGATGTAGTCTATTTCCCCATCTGCCATCAGCTGCGCAGCTTGTGAACCACCGCGGTACCAAACCGTGATATCAGGCGCGATCTCTTCCAGCTTGGCAAAGGCCCGGTCTAAACCACCTTCACTTTGCAGTTCTGAATTTACATCCGCTGGAGCTACGCCATCCGCCATCAATGCAGCTTCAAGAGCGTGCGAAACCGAGTTGAACATCGCACGGGTTCCTGGGAACGCTTCTGTGTTCCAGAAATCCGCCCAGGACTGTGGGCCTCTTTCTCCGAATTTCTCTGCTTGCCACCCGATGACCAACGAATAGGTCAAAAGACCGACCCACTGGTCGTCCACAAGACTTTCTGGAATGCCATCGGTTGAGACGACACCGTAATCGATGGATTCAAGAGCACCTTCTTGTTTAAGACGAGCGCAATCCGACAAGGCTTGTTCCGTGATATCCCATGCAACCGCACCCGCAGTGATCTGCGCACGCACGTCCGAGATACCGTTTGTCGTGTCTTCTTTGATGGTAAGCCCCAACTTTTGCGCCGCCGGGGCCAACATGGCCTCACGAAGGGCATCTTGGAATGAGCCCCCCCAAGACGAAAACACAACTTCGCCCTCGGCATTGGCCGCCGAAGCAATTGCCAAACTGCTGGCAACGAGGCCAGCTATGACGGGCAGTCTTTTCTGTTCTCTCTTCATGATAGGTTCTCCCTTGGTTTTTGTTTGGCTGGAGGTCGCTAACTTTTGGGACCGCTACTTCATTGTGGTTTGCGTGCGTTTCGTTCAGTGAAATTAGATTTCATTTTTAATATGATTGAAGATTGATCCCGTCAAGGATTCTTTTGAATCGCACCGAGATCGGGTCACTTGCTCTCAAGTGTCTGACGTCAGACCACGACGAGGATCATGTGTCGTCCTCGCCGTAGTGAATTCTTTCTGTTTCAAACTTGCGTGCTCGGTTTCGAAAACGGAGTCGATTTGTCTTCAAACTCAACGGTACAGCGGGAATTTTCCTGGGGACAAGTTGGAGTGAATCGTCGCAGGCCTAGAGTGTTATTCAACAGGCTCGAGTGACAGCTTCATAACAGTTTGCGCCCGTTGATCACGACCGCAGCATCGCGCAAAATGGGCTCTTTCCGGTCATTTGCTGCGTTGTGCGCGAATGTCCGGATGGGCTGGGAAGTTAACAGTACTGGTTAAGTCTCCAACAGCTTCAATCCCTAACAAACCGCCTCTTGTCCCGATCGTCCGTAATTCAACCAACATGCTTTGCAGACATTTCCACTATTTTCCCTAGAATAGCGCGTCGATTTTATAAGACGCGCTACTTCAACATTTATCGCATGGGCTGGCTTCTACGGCCCCTTTTTTGTGCTACGAGATCACCGTATCTAGTTGAGGTTTCCCATGCGTTTTCGGTTTGCCATTGCCGCTGTCCTAGGTCTCGCGTCTTGCGATATGATTGTTGTCTCGGCCCTAAATTTAGTCACGACGACTGAGTTTACGGTTCAAGGTGACACACTGTTGATGAACGGCGAAATTAACTCAAAAACCCCTGAGCAGTTTGAAGCGGTCATTGCTGAAAACCCGAATATCGACACGCTGGTTGAACTTAATGTGCCGGGGTCTCTGGATGACGAGTCGATGATAGAACTGGCGTATCGCGTGCGTGCGCTTGGCCTGAATACCTATCTCAGATCGGACAGTGAAATTCATTCAGGTGGTGTTGATCTGTTTTTGGCTGGCGTTAATCGCACGATTGAGAGCGGGGCCATCATCGGCGTGCACTCGTGGTCGGATGGGTCGAAAGATGCGAAAGAATATCCGCGCAGTTCACCCGAACATGAGGCGAACCGCAAGTATATCGAGGATATGCTGGGATCGGATGAGTTCTACTGGTTCACGATTTATGCGGCACCTGCGGATGATATCCATATCATGACCGCAGATGAGATCGCGCAGTTCGGCTTGGCGAACTGATAGGCGGTCTTATTAACCGCAGTCTTCTTTGCAGAATAGATTGTACAGCAGACCAATGACCTGAACCGTGTTGTCGTCGGCGAGGCTGTAGTAAATTGTTTTGCCGTCCCGACGAGGAGCGACCAAGCCTTCGTCGCGTAAACGTGCAAGCATCTGGCTAACAGCCGCTTGACGAATGCTTAGAAGATCTTCGAGTTCGCCTACAGATTTTTCCCCGCTACCAAGGTGGCAGAGGATCATCAGGCGTCCTTCATGGGCCAGTGTCTTAAGATAGGCTGCAGCGCTTTGTGCGCTTTCTGCCATTTCGTCAGCCGGTGGCGCGACATGGGTGTTCATCGTGTATTCACTCCTTCTCGACGCTCATTAGCACCATTTTATAACATATGCGAGTTTCGCAAAGCGTTATTTTGCGGGTGCTCCCCCTTGAAATGCGTTCCCGTTGACGTAATCGCAAGGATCATCGCGCATTTCGAGGTGAAGATTGTTGCCAGTGTAGGGATGGGCGCGGGCAAGGTCTTCGTCAATTTCTATACCCAAACCGGCTGCGGTTGGGGCAGCAATGAAGCCGTTATCGACTTTTATGGACCCGTTGATGAGATCGTTGTGGAACGGAGTTTCGATCGTTTCGGCGATCAACAGATTCGGGATCGCAGCAGCGAGATGAATGTTGGCGGCCCATTCAACAGGACCCGCATATAGGTGGGGGGCCATTTCAGCATTGTAGCTCTCGGCGAGACTGGCAATCTTGCGGGCTTCCCATATGCCGCCAGCGCGACCGAGGGCAGGCTGCAAGATACGTGCGCCTGCTTTCAGAACGGCATGAAATTCCGAACGGGTTGTCATACGCTCGCCCGTGGCGATGGGGATACGCACAGCGTTGGCGACGCGTTCAAATTCCGCAAGGTTGTCTGGTGGGATTGGTTCTTCGTACCAAAGCGGCAGATAAGGCTCAATTGCTTGACCGAGACGGATTGCACCGGGCGTTGAGAACTGACCATGCGTCCCGAACAGAAGGTCGGCTTTATCGCCCACCGCTTCGCGGATGGCTTTGCAGAAGGCGACGGATTGCGTGATGTCCGACATGGCAGGTTGGTGGCCGCCGCGCATGGTATAGGGGCCCGCGGGATCGAATTTGACGGCTGTGTAGCCTTGGTCAACAAGATTGGCAGCAACCTCGGCCGCATCATCGGGCGAGGTCCAAAAGTCGGCCATTGAGTGATGTGGCATCGGGTAGAGATAGGTGTAAGATCGGATGCGCTCATTCATGAGGCCACCGAGTAGCGCCCAAACTGGGCGGTCGCGGTCTTTGCCCAAAATGTCCCAGCACGCGATTTCAAGCCCTGAGAAGGCGCCCATCATTGTTAAGTCGGGTCGCTGCGTGAAGCCCGAGGAATAAGCTTTGCGGAACATACGCTCGATGTGTTCGGGGTTTTCACCCTGCATGTGGCGCTCAAACACATCGCGGATTACGGGTTTCATGGCCTCGGGACCGACCGAACTTGCGTAGCACTCACCCCAACCTGTGATGCCGGTATCGGTGGTGAGTTTGACGAGGATCCAGTAGCGGCCACCCCAGCCAGGTGCTGGGGGAGAGGTGACAATGATGTCGAGGTCTTGCAGCTTCATAATGTACCTTCCAGTCTGATTTCACGATGCGATTGAGAAAACGCTGTGGCAAGCCAGAAAACGACAGGGCAGGGGGAAACCTTCGGAGCCTGCATTAAAATGCAGGCACGCCTGCGGCGGGCAAGCCGAGGGGGCGCTGCCCCCTCGGACACCCCCGAGGTATTTTCGGAAAGATAAAATTGAAGATGGATGGTTTGGTTGATTGCTACTGAGCCTAACCAAGATGCGCATCGACAATCCGTTGCACCATAGGA
>ENA-UZWX01028692-UZWX01028692.1-metagenome-genome-assembly--contig:-Day-4---50m-contig-28692_pt1 | contig 19000 bp, 20 predicted proteins | sample MGYA00260347_ERZ794907 | MGnify/ENA metagenome assembly ERZ794907 | reverse complement strand
GTTTGGCTGCAAAGTCCGGGGCTGGCCAAACAAGCGCAGGCTTTGGGTCAATACGCGCGCTATGATAGCGTTTTGCCGCAGGTTTTGTCAGAGCTCGCGATCTTGGTAACGGCGCGGTATTGGTCTTCGGGTTTTGAGTGGTCGCATCATGTTCCGATTGCCTTGGACGCAGGTGTGCCGAGCGACGCGGTCGACGTAATTTCCAGGGCAAAGCGCTACGCTTTCGAGGACGCAGAGATGCAAGCCGTCTTTGACTTCGCAGTGGAATTGCATTTGTTGAAAAACGTGAGTGACGCGACATATGACAAGGCTTCAACCCTTCTTGGGCAGCAGGCCTGTGTCGATTTGGTCGGCATTTGTGGATACTACACTCTGATCTCGATGACGATCAATGTGTTTGATGTGCCGAATGGCGAAGGCCCTGACTTGCCCGCGCTGGACGTGGGTTTGAGCGACTATTTTGTCGCCTAAATCACTGCTGCGGCAGTCTTTTCCATGATTTCCTGAATGTGGCAGTGCGACGAGCCATCTGCGTTGTTCGGATCTGGTTCCATCATCCATGATCCTAATTCTCGCGCTTGCATGTGCGCGCGCAAAGAGGCCGGAGCACGTAGGGAAGAATAGGTCTCTAGCGACGTCGCTGCATGCTGTGCCAAGCACAACGCATCTTCGGCAGCTTTGGTTACGCCCATCCCAACATGTGGTCTTGCGACGCAAGCGGCATCGCCAGACAAAGCAACGCGTCCATCGTGCATCGTTGTAGAATGATGATCATAGATCGGTGTGAAGAAAGGGCGCTCCGAGTGGTGCAAGATCTCCACGAATGCTTCTGGAAGTATTTCTTTCGCACGTGCGAACATTTCCTGCAAAAGATCGCCGCGCACCAACGGAGGCGGGATTGAAATCGGGTGATGCTGACCTGTTTCATCCGTCAACATATTGCGTAAGACAACCGCTGGGGCAGGGGAGTACCAAACAAAATTATAGCGCCGATGCCCCTCGCGCAGATCATTGTTTGGCCCTGCAATTGGATAGCCGATGATCTGGCTTTGCGCAGGCGTGAAGAAAGCGAAGTGCTCAAAGACGGCAGCGTGCACATTCTTTGGAATATCTCGCTCATGCGCCAGTGCTCGCCACACAACGTAGCCCGCGTATTGCGGAGTGACGTCGGGCAGCATCTGCGCACGAATGGCAGAACGAAAGCCATCGGCGCCTACAAGCAAGTCAGCGGTGCGCGTGGTTCCATCGCTTAAGAGGGCAGTTACATCGTCAGCAGTTTGTGTGTAACCCGTAATGTGCGCCCCAAGATGATATGACCCCTCAGGGATTAAGCGCCGCAGCATTTGATGGATGCAGTCCCAAGAGGTCACGACTTGTGCAAACGGCAACGTCGCAACGCGTCCACCGTTTTTATGAAATGCCACACGATCGTGCACATGAACGCCAAGATCTGTCAAATCAGCACCGACTGCGCGCAATGCCTCGATCAAAGCGTCGTGTGTTACGATGCCTGCGCCGCGACCAGAAAGTTCGACGTCGGTGCGCTCGTAAACGTCAACGTGCCATCCTGCTTTGATCAAGGCAGCCGCTGTGAACAGCCCACCGTTAGAGCCACCACTGACAATTGCACGTTTGTTCACGGGATTGCTCCATACTTATTTATCAACTTATAAATAGTATGGTTCGCGCAGGATCAAGCCTGTTGAAGTAGATCACCCAGAGAGCTTGCTCATTTCTTCCCTGTACCAGTCACCAATCTCGCTGGCTGTCATCCACGCGACGCCTTCGTGGCTGCCGACATAATCGAGCAGTTCTTCGAGATAGCGAATGCGGTGCGGCACGCCTGTCACGTAAGGATGGATCGAGATCGCCATGACGCGCGCATTGTCCGAGCTTTCGGCATAGAGACGATCAAACTGATCACGCCCACGGCGCAGGAATTCATCAGAGCTATGTTGCTGAAGCGCGTAGACCGCGATGTCGTTCATCTCCACAGTGTAGGGGACCGTCGTGATCACGCCGTGCGGCGTATCCACTTCTTGCGGAAGATCATCAAGCACCCAGTCGGCCACATATTTCACACCTGCTTCGCGCAGCAGATCAAGGGTCTCTTCGGTCTCGGTCAGCCCCGGGCTTTCCCAAGACGTAGGGCGCGTGCCAGTGAAGGCCTCAATAGTGTCCATAGCTTGATGGATCGCGGCGCGTTGATCGCTCAATTTGTGCATCGGACCTTGTAAATGGCCGTGGCCCATAAACTCCCAACCCGCCTCACGCCCAGCTTGGGCGACGCGGGGGTAGCTGTTACAGACGTTGCCATTGATCGCCAAAGTCGTTGGAATGTCGCGTGAGGTTAGGGCTTGGTGCTGTCGCCAAAAGCCAGAGCGCATACCGTATTCATGCCAAGACCAATTCGGAACATCCGGCAACAAAGGCTGGCCCATAGGCGGTGGCAAAACGGTACGTGGCATAGGGCCTTCGATGCCCCAATCCTCGACGTTTACAATGACCCAGACCGCAAGCCTTTTGCCATCGGGTAAGGTCAGCTTGGGACGATCCACGATGGCTTGGTACGGCAGGCGATCTGTAAGGCGCATTAGAACTCCAAAAACTGTTTTAAGGCTGCGTTGAACGCATCCGCTTGGTTAAGGTTCGAGATATGTGCACAATCAGGGATGTCCACGTAACGCGCGTTGGGTGTCGCAGCCGCCATACTCTCCATCTCAGCCGCAGGTGCACCAAAGTCATCCGCGCCCGAGATAAACAGAGTGGGCAGGATCATGTCGCCCAAGCGGTTCTTGAAGTTTAAAGTCTGCAAAGCGCGTGCGCAGCCAGTGTAGCCAGCGACTGTTGTCTGCGCGAAATCATCGGCGAGCTTGGCGACAAGATCCGCGTTGGCGTTCAGGAAATCAGGGGTTAGCCAGCGCTCAACCGTGCCGTTCCAGATCGCAGTTATGCCCCCTTGGGTAATCGCCGCGATGCGATCATCCCAACTGCTGACAAAGGGCAGGGGATTGTCTGCACGCGCGCAAGCGCAAACAATTTTGTTGAAACGTTCTGCATGATCTAGCCCCAGTCCGAGACCTGTCATACCGCCCAAAGACAAACCTATGTAGTCTGCCTTTTCGATCCCAAAGTGATCAAGCACAGCAAGCGCGTCTGCGCTCAGATTGTCGAAACTATACTCGCCTTTAGGGGTGCTTGATTGTCCATGACCGCGCGTGTCGTAACCGATCACATGGTAGCGCGCTTCAAGCATGGCCCTTTGCGGTGCCCACATATCAAGACCCGCCCCCAGCGAGTTTGACAGCAAAATCGCTGGCCGGTCTTTACGTCCAGTCGTTAAAGCAGAAAGCGTAACGCCACCGCGTTTTATCTCGACACGCGCGTTCATTACGATTTGCCAATCGCAGCGTTGACGATTGGCATTGTTTTCTCGGCGAGCTTGATCATCGAGTTGCGGCCAAGTTCCACATCGGTCCAGTCTTTACCTGCGTAGAGCAGTTTGCCAAAGTCACCAACCTCTTCGCGCAAGGCGAGCAGATCATCCGCGACTTTGTCGGGTGTGCCCCAGATCACGCAGTCCTCAAGAACCCCGTCTAGTGTGACCTCATCATCAGTCATACTTTGGTCCGCTTTGAACAGGTTCGTGCGACCATGCTTTCTCATCTTGGTGAGCAGCTGCGAGTAGTAGTAGCGATACGGGCTTTGCGGTCCGAGCGCATATTCTTTCGCTGTTGCCATATCGTCTGCGACGAAAATGGATTTCGCCACACGCCAGTTCGCAGGATCCGCGGTGCGACCCGCTCGCTCGCATCCCTCTACGTACTTTGGCCAATGAGTTTTGGCCCATTTTCTCAGAAGGAAGTTCGCCGAAATAGGATCCCAGCCGCGCGCAGCAGCTTCGGTTACACCTTTGGAAAACGGAGCAACTGCTGTCACAACGATAGGTGGATGCGGGCGTTGCAACGGTTTGGTCATCATGCCTTGCCCGATCGACAGCTCCATTTGTGTCTCGGTCGAAATGTTCCAGAACTCGCCTTTGATGTTGTAGGGCGCTTCGGATTCCCAGATTTTCAGGATGTGGTTGATGCCCTCAAGGAACATCGCAGGGCGATCCGCATGCAGGCTTTCAAACACTTCCGCATCCGTCGCCAATCCACCCGGAGAAATGCCAAAAATAAAGCGCCCATCCAGCATATGATCGAGCATCGCAACTTGGCCCGCGATGGCAGCGGGGTGTGTGTTGGGCAAATTAACAGTGCCTGTGCCCAAGTTAATTTGTTTCGTAGCAGCTGCGATCCAGGCGATGAAGCTGATGCAATGGGTGATATTTTCAGCTGCGTCGGTCGTGTGCTCGCCCACATACGCCTCAACAAACCCTAGCTCATCCGCGAGCAAGAAAGCCGCGCGATCTTCGTGCAATGAGGCGCGCCAATCTTTCCCAACAGGGTGAATCGGCATTGTGAAAAATCCAAGTTCCATGTTCGTCTCCATCAAGTTACCCCAAACCTAGTGCTCAGCAAGCATTGGGGAAAATTATAAAAACTATATCTGAATATCACTAAATCAGATAAGCGCTTTTGGGAGAAGCGTCGCCAGAATCGGGAAGGTCAGCACGAGGAAAGCTGCGACCAAGATCAACACAAAATACGGTGCGGAGCCGATGAATATCTTTTTCAACGTCGCCGTCGGGTCAGGGACGGAGCCCCTTACAGTATAGACCAAAAGTCCGAAAGGCGGCGATAAAAGGCCAGCTTCGATTATCAAAATACCAAAGATTGCGAACGCAATCGGATCGTAGCCCATCGACATCGCGAGTGGGGCAAAGATCGGCACGGTCAGAAGTATGATCGAAATGCTGTCGATCAGCATACCAAGGATCAACCAGATAAAGGCCATCAAAAGGATCAGCATAAATGGCGAAAGCTGACTGTCGATAAAGATTCCTTGGATGTAGTTCACGCCGCCGCCAAGTGCGAGCAGACGGGAATACATTTGCGCTGCGATCAATAGGAACATGATGGGCGCAGTTGTGCGCCCTGCTTGATAGAGGCTCTGGATAATGTCATCCATGCGCATGCCTTTGACGACGCCAATAATCAGCGCGCAAATAACACCAAACGCAGCGGCTTCGGTCGGTGTGAACCAGCCAAGCCAGATACCACCAATAACGACCATAATCAGTGCCAAAATTCCGAGACCGCCGATGAGTTCAGAGCGTTTTTCTGCTTGCGTCGGCTCTGTCATTGGCTTGTCGTAAGGCGGTGCGATCTCAGGGTTCATTTTCGCGGCGATGATCACATAGCCAGAAAACAAGAGCGCCAAAACCATACCGGGAATGATGCCTGCGACGAACAATGCGCCAACCGACATCTCGGTCAGGATCGCCCAAACGATTAATAGAACTGACGGCGGGATCAACATGCCAAGGCAAGCAGAGCCCGCGACAGCGCCCAAGGCAAAGGTTTGCTTGTACCCGAGCTTCATCATCTCGGGATAGGCGATCCGGCTGAAAGCAGCAGCAGAGGCGATGGAAACGCCTGTTACAGCGGCAAAAACTGTGTTGCCCGCGATTGTTGCAATAGCTAATCGGCCTGGCAGACGGCGCAGCGTGCGGTCGCAAATGCGGTACAAATCGCCTGCGGCCCCGCTTCGCCAGACAAAATCTCCCATCAGCACAAAGAGCGGGATCACCGCAAACACATCCTTTCGGATCGCCTCGTAGGCCGTGTTGGACATGATCGCCAAAGCCGCTTCTGTGTTGCCGCGAAACATGATGTAGACGCCAACGCCGGAGCACAGGGCAAGGGCGACGCCGATGTGAACCCCGAACAGGATCAACACAATCAACACGCCGAGCATCATTAGTACAATATCACCGCCCATATCGTGCGCTCCTAATCTTCTAGCCGTAGCAGAGCGCCGGGCGCTTCGTTTTCGTGGATCAATTCGCCGCGCCAATCGAGCCATATCATGTAGCCGTAAGCAAATGCGCCGAAGGCGGACATCAAAGCGATTGCGCCACGTACCGGCCAAGTTGGCACGCGAAGCGAGCCTTCACCTTCGTATTCGCCAATGCGGTAGGCATCCCAAAACGATGGGATCGAGCCCCAGATCAAGGCCAAGAAAAGCGCCAGTCCTAGCAGCGAAGCAAAAGTACGCAGAATGCGGCGCATTGTTGGTGGAACAGCGTCTGAGAGGATTGTCGTGCGCAGCATCGAGCCGGAATAAATTGCCAAAGGAATTTGTAAGAAGGTTATCGTCACAATCGAATTTTGCAGAATTTCTTTTGTTCCTGGGATCGGGCGGGACAGAAAAATACGTCCCATCACGTCGCCAAAAATTAGAAACGCCAGCGCGAGGGTCCAGAAAGCAGAAAAAATATGCAGCAAACGTGCGCCGCGGATGTGTAGCTTCATTTTGCCCTCCCCGACGCAACAAATGCCAATCATCCGAACGCTAACCGATGCGACGAAAGGATCAAGCGCTTATTTAGCGAGTGATAAATTAATCGAGTTCCTGAACGCAGAGTTTCTTGACCGATGCGGCGCGATGTGTAGTGATTGCCTTAGTTAGCAACTGATAAATAAGCCGTCCTGATCGGTGAACAGTGCTTGTTTTGCGGCAAAGTCCGCGCATTCTGGGAGGAATTAAAATGAAACAAAAGGTAACCCTCAACCTCGGAGCGCTCGCGATCACTGTGCTGGCTGCTCCGCTTGCGGCGGAAACTTTCACATTGCGGGTCGGTTCGGGCCACCCCAATGGTCCTGCGATCTATGTGACTGATACTGCAAAGTTTTTCGTGCCCGAGGTCAAGCGACGCGTGGCGGAAGAAACAGAGCATGAGATTGATTTCGTAGAAGGTTATGGCGGCGCGATTGCAGGCGTCGCAGAAACTTTGGAAGCGGTCCAAAACGGCATTCTCGACGTCGGAGCATATTGCATTTGCTTTGAACCAGCAAAATTGTTCCTGCACAATTTCCCGTATTACGCGCCGTTCGGATCTGAGGATTCGGCGCAAGCGATGACTGCAGTGCGTTCGGTTTATAACGACGTGCCATGGTTGGAAGAGCAGTTCACGAGCCAATACAAGCAAGAATTGCTTGGTCTGCACGGTTGGGACAATTATCACTTGGGTACAACGGACCCATGGGACACGGTCGCTGATTTGAAAGGCGTCAAAGTTGGTGGAGCGGGTCCAAACCTACCTTGGCTTGAATTTGCGGGTGCAATCCCTGTGCAATCGACTTTGCCGGATGGTTATTTGTCGCTGCAAACCGGCGTCTATAACGGCTGGCTGATGTTCCCATCTGCCTATCTTGGTTTCAAGTTCCACGAGCCTGCGCCGAACTACACGCTTGTTGGTTTTGGTGCGATGCCTGTCAACGCGTTGACAATGAACAGCCGCACAATGGCGAGCTTGCCTGAAGATGTTCAAGCTATCATTCGCGAAGTCGGCGCTGCTTATGAAGCGCAATCTGGCGCGTCTCTCAATGCCGCGCAAAAGCGTGGTCTTGACGGTTTGGCGGCTGCAGGTGCAAACGTGAAAACACTGCCTGCAGAAGCGAGAGCGGGTTGGGCGGAATCGCTGGTTGGTTTTCCACAGTTGCAAGCTACTGAAGCAGACGGTCGCGGCATGCCTGGAAGCGAAGTGATGAAAGCGTATCTCGCCGCAGCAGAAGCCGCTGGTGTTGAGTGGCCGGTTGCTTACGCAGTCGAATAAGCGACGCATCACAAAGATAAAGAAAGGCGCGCTCGTTATCGAGCGCGCCTTTTTCTATGCGAGGTTGGAGTTAGTCAGCTTGATCAAGTGCAGTCAAAATACGTTCGGGCGTCATCGGCATTTGCCAAACGCTCGCCCCCATTGGTGACAAGGCATCATTCACAGCATTCAATATCGCAGCTGGCGCACCACCTGTGCCAGCTTCGCCAGCACCTTTCGCCCCAAGTACGGAAGTTTTGGTTGGCGTCTCAATATGCGCAATCGTGATGTCCGGCATCTCGCTCGCCATAGGCACCATATAGTCCGCCATAGTTGCGTTCAGGAATTGACCGTCGGGTGAGTAGTGGCACTCTTCATAAAGCGCGCCACCGATTCCTTGGACCACACCGCCTCTGATCTGTTCATCCACTAGCAGGGGGTTAATTACGCGCCCACAGTCTTCAACCGCCCAGAAATGGAGCACCTTCACAAAGCCTGTTTCGATATCCACCTCAACATGGGCAGCCATTGCGCCATTGGTGAACACGAAGGGAAAATCCGTGACGCGGTAGTGACGGGTGGCGACCAATTCGGGGTTCAGATCATTTGGTAGTTCATTCCCACGATAATACACGGTGCGCGCGAGATCGGCCAAAGGCAGTCGCTTAGTCCCATCAAGATCGGTCACTGCGCCGTTCTGAATATCAAGGGTTTCAACACCCGTTTGCAACATCACACCTGCCACTTCGAGCACTTGATCCTTGAGTGCTTGCGCTGCTTGCAGCATGGCTTCGCCGCCAATCCCTGCGCCGCGAGACGCCCAGGTGCCGCCGCCATAAGGCGTCGTTGCGGTATCGCCTGTGGTGACTTTCACGCGGTTGAGATCAGCACCGAACACACCCGCTGCGATCTGCGCGAGAATGGCGTTAGTGCCTTGGCCTTGTTCCGTGATCGAAGAGGACACATGTAAAGCGCCCCCGGCATCAAGGCGCACTGTCGCGCCATCTTGGGATGCAATCGGCGCACCACCAATGCCATAAAACATCGGGCTTGGATTGGTCACTTCGACCATTGAGACAATGCCAACGCCGCGATAGACACCGTCCTTGCGCGCTTCACTCTGATCCGCGCGCAGACCATTGTAATCCATCAACTCCGTCAGTTTACGCAACGCGCGTTTATGGCTGAGATCATCCAGTTTCATACCCGTCGCCGACGTGCGTGGGTAGCTGTCATCTGCCATTAAGTTACGTTCGCGCAGTTCGACAGGATCCATGCCAATCTTGCGCGCGGCATCCTCTAGCAAGCCATCCGCAATCGCCATCGCAATCGGGTGCCCAACGGCTCGATACTGGCACATAAGCGTTTTGTTTTGAAACACGACACGCCCTTTTGCGCGGTAGTTTTCCATCACGTAAGGCGCACCTGTGAGGTTGAGAACTTGATTGCATTCAATCGCCGACGTGCGCGGGTACATCGAGAAGGGGCCAATTCCTGTTAGGTCATCAAAGTCGATGCCGACAATCGTACCCGCCTCTGTGATACCCAACTTGGCGTTCACAATGTGATCGCGGGCGTGAATATCGGTGACGAAACTTTCAAAACGATCCGCAATGAACTTCACAGGGCGCTTGAGCAGTTTCGCGGCGGCTGCCGTCGCGATTTCATCACCGTAGGTATGGATCTTGATCCCAAAAGACCCACCCACATCGTTGGAAATAACGCGTACGTTTTCTTCGGGTAGTTCAAGATGCTTGGAGAAGATCACCTGCATCATATGCGGCGCTTGGCCAGAGTAATAGACGGTCAATTGATCCTCAGAGGGATCATAGTCGCAAAGGGTTCCACGCGATTCCAAGGTGACGCCTGTATGTCGCCCAAAACGAAACTCCCGCTCCACCACATGTACACCTGGCGCGGCAAACGCCGCATCAATATCACCTGCGATGACATCACGCTCCCAAGCCAGATTGCTCCCGAACTCGGGGTGGATAACAGGGGCATCTGGATCCAACGCGGTCTCGGAATCAACGGCTGCGGGACGTTCATCATAATCTACGTAGACCAGCTCACACGCGTCTTCCGCCAAAGCGCGCGATGTGGCGACGACCATAACAACAGGCTCACCCTGCCAACGTGCGACACCTATCGCAAGCGGGTGTTGCGGCAAAGAACGCAGGCCTGGGAGATGGGTCAATGTGCCGACATAGGGCGTGACATGCTCGACCAGATCTTCGCCAGTATAGACTGCAATCACTCCGTCTGTGGCGCGCGCTTCGTCCGTATCAATCGAAAGGATATCTGCATGTGCGTGGGGCGACCTTACAAACGCGGCGTGTACCATGCGCGGTAGTTTTTGATCATCCACATAGCTTCCGCGACCATGTAATAAACGCGCGGCATCTGCACGGGGTTCGGGCTTGCCGATGTAGCGATTTGGCTTGTCAAAAATGTGCGCAGGACCCGTCATATCTTTGTCTCCTCGATCACATCGCAGATCGCGTTGACGATGGATTGATAGCCCGTGCAACGACAATAATTGCCGGAGATATGTTGGCGAATAGCATCGCGATCCGCAGCGCCGCCGGCGTTAATATATCCAAGTGCGCTGGCGAGCATACCGGGGGTGCAAAAGCCACATTGCAAAGCGTTGTGTTTGGTAAAAGCCGCCTGCAAATCTGCGCTTTGACCACTTTCTGCAAGGCCTTCAATCGTGGTGACGTCTTTACCGTCGGCTTGCGCCGCGAGCATCAAACATCCCCGTACTGTGTCACCATCAACGCTCAAAGTGCATGCGCCGCAAACGCCGTGTTCGCAGCCTACATGACTGCCCGTCAGTGACAATTCTTCACGCAGAAAATCCACAAGGTTCAGCCGAGATGGCACTCTGGCGCTGACGTCCTCGCCGTTAACGCGCAGTTTAATATCGAAGGAACGGCTCATGTTGACATCCCTTTTAAGGCGCGTTTCAGAGCAACACCTGCAAGGCGTTGTCGCGTAGTATGATTGGCTTTGAGATCATCGGTGAAATCGATGTGATCAAGATGCGTAAGCACGGCTCCGATATCGTCTTGGCGCGCTAGTGCGGCTTCAAGTTCGGGCACGCGGGTTGCGCGATCTGCTACTCCGAAAAATGCGGCGCGATATGTGTCAGCGGATTGAGCGACAGCCACACCCGCAAGGGCGTAATCGCCGTGGCGTTGTGTGAGTTCATGAAAGCCGAAGCGCTGATCGGATGTGGCGATTGGGACGTGTATGGCTTTGATGATTTCACTTTCCAAAGCTGTTTCAAACATACCAAGAAAGAATTTATCTGCGCTGATCTTGCGGGTGCCATCGACTCCGACGACTTCAATTCGAGCGTCCAAAGCAAGCATAAGCGCGGGCATCTCAGCGGCAGGATCAGCTAGCGCCAAAGAGCCACCAATCGTGCCACGATTTCGGATCGCATCATGGGCAATATGGGGCAGCGCGCGCGCAAAAAGCGGTATGTGTTGTTGTACAACTGTGTCGGCCATTAATTCGGCGTAGCGTGTCATCGCGCCAATGCGGATGGTGCCGTCAATGACAGAAATACCGCGCAACTCGCTTAGATCGGCAAGGTCGATCAACGCCCCGGGCGCTGCGACACGAAAATTCATCATCGGCATCAAGCTTTGCCCACCCGCAAGTGGCATTGCCTCGCCATCATGCTCGGCGAGCATCGCGAGGGCAGCATCCAAGCTTGCTGGACGCAAATAGTTAAAGTCTGGTGCTTTCATGATGTCCCCCTTGCAGGTCGGATTCGTGATCCGATCTTTTGCGCCATCTGCGATCTAATTTATCGAGTAATAAATAAGGATCAAGTGAGGAAGCAGACCCGCGCGCCAAAAACTTGCGCCAGAGGATCAATCCTGCGGGAAAAACAATTGCTTAGGTTTGGTTGGGACGGTTCAGTTTGATCTCTAATCCGGCGATAAACGCGGAGATTGCGTCGGCGATCACGCGTTCTTTGTCGGTGGAAATTGCACTTTCATAAATCAAATCGCGCACACCATAGTAAAAGATTCCCCCATGCATCACCCACGCGAATTCAACTTCGCAGTCTTTTGGTGGAACGTCTGGCAGTCCAAATTCAACGCGCGCTTCGATCAAGATCGGTTCTAGAATGCGCTGACGCACAAGTTGCATGTAGCGGCGATTTATATCGACGCCTTTCAAACCTGAGAATAGGAAAATCCGCATCCATTCCCGATTAAAGATCGCATCAGTGTATACGTTGTAAAACGTGTTCAAGCGATCCGCTAATGGTCGCGAGCGATCCCGCAAAAGCGGCTCCCACTCAGGTTGCCAACGTTTGACGTAAACCGCGTCGTAGACCTCTGAAACCAAGTTATTCTTGGACGGAAAATAACGGTACAAAAGCGGCTGTGTGACCCCAAGCTTTTTGGCCAAGCCGCGCGTTGAACTTTCAAAGCCTTCTTCAGCAAAGAACTCAATCGCCTTATTGATAAAGTCCTGACGCCGCGCCTCAGACGATAGTCGCTTGCGCTTTGGTTGGTCTTTTGGGGTTATCGCAGGATCACTCATACGCCCCTTCTATGCGTCGTGCCAATCGCCGTCAATTTGAAGTCTGTGCCCCACTTCAAGCCCCTGCATCAAGGTAGTTTCGATGAAGCAACCCTTTTTTGCGGCGGCCATCAAACGCATTTGATCGTCTTTGCTTGCAGGGCTGTCGAAATCGATATCTAGGTCGAACCCAACAGGCGCAGTCGTGTAAGGATCACGCCCCATTTGTTCACCCCGCCAGTGCAGACGTGCGTTCACTTTGACCTGCCCAATCGGAATTTTCATACGCTTCGAAAAAGCTCTGATCTGGGTCATGATGCATCCTGTCAATGCGGCTGTGAACAGTGCTAACGGGGGAGGCGCGGAAGCGTCACCGCCATGAAACGGACCTTCATCCGTCGCAAGTTCGTATGTCTCATTCATAGTTTCAAAATGAACTTTAACGTCGTTGCGCATCTTTCCAGACATGGTCCCAGTGCCTTCAAAGATAATGTCGAATGTCTTCATTTCTGGATCGGCCATGACGTCTGATATCTCCAATTTAAATTATCGTTTGATAAAATCACGAGACCCAAGGTGTGGCAAGTCCATTGACTCAAGCGCGAATTTAATTTGTCATTCGATAAATAAGCAAAGCACATCGGGGATAGACACATGACCAAGCTAACGCGCCAGGATATTTACGACACCGCCAAAGAACTTTCCAATTGGGGCCGTTGGGGGGACGATGATCAGATTGGGACGTTGAATAACGTGACGCCTGAGGATGTTGTTGCAGCGGGCCGTTTGATCAAAAAGGGCAAGACATTTGCACTTGGACTGGACCTGAAGGAGAAGATCCAGTCGGGCCTGTTTGGTGGTCGTTGGAACATGATCCATCAAATGCTGGCGACGGGAACGGATGCCGTTACGGGTGAGCAAGACGGCGATGGCAAAGCCTATTTGCGTTATGCGGATGATGCGATCAACTTGCCCTGTCAGGGCAGCACGCAGTGGGATGCTCTGTGCCACATCTTCCTTGATGACAAGATGTACAACGGATTTCCTGCGACGGATGTGACGGTAAATGGTGCCAAAAGCCTTGGGATCGAAAATGTGCGTGACAAGATGGTCGGGCGTGGTGTTCTGCTTGATATCGCGCGTTGGAAAGGTGTAGACAGCTTGGACGATGGCTATCCAATCACCAATGACGATCTCGATGGATGCGCAGCCGCGCAGGGTGTTGACATACGCAAAGGTGATTTCGTGATCGTGCGCACGGGACATCAAGAACGCTGCCTCGCGGCTGGAGATTGGACAGGGTACGCGGGCGGCGATGCGCCGGGGCTTTCGTTTGAAACAGCGCATTGGATCAAGAAACACGACATCGCGGCGATCTGCGCAGACACTTGGGGCTGCGAAGTGCGCCCGAACGAATCCGAGGAAGCCAATCAGCCGTGGCACTGGGTCGTTATCCCAGCCATTGGCATTTCCATGGGTGAGATTTTCTACCTCAAAGACCTTGGTGAGGATTGCGCGGAAGATGGCGTGTATGAGTTTTTCTTTACTGCGCCACCGCTCCATATTCCGGGCGCTGCGGGATCACCGATCAATCCGCAAGCGATCAAATGATCCTTTGGGGACGCGCGAGCTCGGTCAATTTGCAAAAGGTGCTTTGGGCTTTGGGCTTTGGAAGAGCGCGAGCTTCCTCATGAGCGTAAGATTGTCGGCGGCATATTCGGGGGAAACGATGATCCTGAGTTTGCAGCACTGACACCCGTGCGCCGCGTCCCTGTTCTACAAGATGACGATGTCACGCTTTGGGAAAGCCACGCGATTTTGCGTTTTTAGAGAGGGGACAAGTAACCCCCGTCGCAGATATGTGGATGGAGTTTGGTTCCACAACGCTGCAACCTCCTTTTCTTGGCTTGTTCTGGCAACAAGTACGCAAGCGCAAAGCAGAGCAGGACAAAGCGACTTTGGAAAAGCATATCAAAGCGCTCTATGCGGCCTTGGGCGTTCTTAAAGCGGGTCTCGATGACGGGCCCACTTTTTTAGCTGGTGATGATTTTTCGATGGCAGATATCGCCATTGGCAGCTTGTTTCACCGCATCATGGATTTACACCCGACCATCTTGGATGATTTCCCAAAGGTGGATGAATGGCATGCCAACATTGCAGCGCGCGCAGGATACCGCAAATGGATTGCGACATCCTACGAAGAGTTGCGCGTGAAAGAGTGATTACATCCGCGTTTGATAGCTTGCTGGGGTCCAGCGATAGCTGTCTTGCGTGTGTTCTACATAGCCAAGCGATGGGAACGGCATGTGAAAGCCGCTGACCAAAAGACCTTCAGTGGCGACCATATCTAGCACGCGGTTTCGCGTTGCAATCGCCATATCTTTATCATCGTCATAGCCAACAAGACTATCAGGATATTGCAATGAAAAGACGAAGTGATTGGTGACGTCGCCCCAAACCAATAACGACTTACCTGCGGTTTCAAGACGATACATCATATGGCCGGGTGAGTGCCCAAAGGCCGCTTCGGCTGTTAGGCCAGAGACGACACTCTCGCCGTCCTCTAAAAATGTCATCCGATCCGCCAAAGGCGGGATAAGTTTGAGGAAAATGTCACGCGTCCCTGCACGTTGCTCTGGAATGCCCTCGCCGCTGGACCATGCATCAAATTCTTTGCGTCCAATCACGTAGCGCGCATTTGGATAGGTGGGTTTATCCCCATCCATCACTCCAAGGATATGATCGGGATGGCAATGCGTGAAAGCAACAATGTCGATGTCCTCAGCCGCGTAGCCTGCATAGGCCAAACGTCGACGCAAGTGGCCAGTTGGTTCGTTGGCACCAAGATGAGCGAAACCAGTATCAAACAGAACTGTTTGGCCACCGATGCGAATGATCGTTGGGGTGTAGCCACTTTCAAAGCCATGTGCCGGAAGATTATTGCGGGCGGTAATTTGTGCGATCTCTTCATCGGACTTGTCGAGCGCGAAGGGCGGATTGATTGGCTCGCGAATATGCGCGCCATCTTGGATTGTGCTTACCACTGCCTCGCCCAAGGTGAAGCGGTGGATGCTTGATTTATACGTCTCGTTTGTTGCGCTCATGGCATTGGCACCTCTGTTGTGAAGTTCGGGACCGAATAACCCGCTTGCACGGCTGGGCGTTCTGCAATGCGCAGATACCAGTCGCGCACGTTTGGAAAGTCGTTGAGGTCAATCTCTTGCCACTCAAAGCGTGATACCCAAGGCCAGCAAGCTATGTCTGCGATAGAATACATGCCCGCGTCGTCACCCGCGATGTAGTCTCGACCTTCTAAGCGTCTGTTCAAAACACTATACAAACGACTCGCCTCTGTTGAATAGCGCTGCTCGCCGTACTCGGATTTGCCTTTGTTGTACTTCACGAAATGATGGACCTGTCCCAACATTGGACCCAAACCACCCATTTGCCACATAAGCCATTCCACCATGCGCCAGTATTCGTTACCCTCGCACTGGAACCTTTTGTGCTTATCAGCAAGGTAGAGCATAATAGCTCCTGTCTCCATCAGATGCGTGCCTGTTTCGTGATCGACGATTGCGGGAATGCGATTGTTGGGGGCGATTTTTAAGAAGTCTGGCGCGAATTGTTCGTCCTTAGAAATGTCGATGGCATGAGCTTTGTATGGGACACCGAGCTCTTCGAGTAGGATAGACACCTTGCGCCCATTCGGTGTGGTCCAAGTGTAGAGATCAGTCATCGTGCGCCCTTTTTTCTGAGGTTCGTTTTAACAGCGGTCAGGCGCAGCATCGGTTTCTATTGCGTTTATAGCAAGTGCAGGTTTTGATAGGTCAAGCTGACCCTTATGAGGAGAAGAGACATGAGTGATCACGGACCCCACCATATCGCGACCAATCCTGATCCTGCGGCCTTCGCGCATTGGCCTGAAGGACTTTATGAAGAAATGCTGAAAAGCCATGAAAATGGCTGCGTCGGCAGTGTGCTTGTATCAGAGACGGACCGTGTGCGTGTGTGGCATTTGCACTTGCCCGTGGGCGCACGTTGCGCATTTCATCGCCATGTGAACCCCTACTTTTGGTCAGTGTTGAGTGCCGGCAAAGCGCGCAACTATTTTTCTTCAGGGGAAGTCACTAATGCGGAATATACGGTGGGAGAGACCAAGCATTTTCACTACGGGACAGGCGATTACATGATGCATTCGCTTGAGAACACTGGCAACACGGATCTTGAATTTGCGACCGTTGAATTCATGGATGGAACGAACCCACCTTTGGAAATTCCCGCGGAGTTCCGCCTCGCCTAAGGTGATGCTCTAAGCTGAACAGCTTCTCCGGTTTCAGCGGAAAGTATAATCGCGTCGAGCACTTCGATGTTATGCAAAAGCTCGAAGTCAGAGTAGGGATAGGGCGTTTCACCCCGGATCGCAGCCCCGAAGGCTTCTAGATTGGCGGTCACACTATCGGTCCAATCAAACACTTCGATCTCAACATCTTCAATTGAGCGATACCGTTCCATCGACGCTTTGCCACCGGGGGTGTCTGGATGGGTGGAATTACGGATTTCCACCCACATATCAGAGCCGAACACATGGGTTCTGATGAAGTGAGGTGTATGTAGAATAGCTTGTAATGTAGCTGTCATCCCCGCTTCAAACTGCAACTGTACAGTCACCACATCGCCCGTTTCCCAACCTAAACTACGATCGGCTGTGAGTGCATGAAGGGATGCGACAGGCCCGTAAAACGCAATAAGAAGGTCAGTCAAATGTATGCCCATCTGGGTCATACCTGCAGCGGGTGCAAAAGCTTTAGTTGTTCGCCAACTGTCTGAGGTGAGCTCTTTCAACTTGTCATGACTGAACGCCATTTCGGTGTGCATGATCGTGCCAAGCGCTTGTTGATCAAGCATCTCTCGCAACGCCAATATTGCTGGCTCAAAGCGGCGCTCATGGCCCACGCCCAGCACAAGGCCAGCGTTGCGACACGCCTCGATGCTCGCGCGCGCGCCTTTGGCATTCAGCGACAATGGTTTTTCGCAAAACACATGCTTGCCAGCGGCGACTGCTTCAAGGATTTGACTGTCGTGCAGATCGTTCGGAGACGTGAGAATGACAGCTTGCACGCTCGGATCGCTCAGCGCTGATTCGTAGCCTTGTGCGACTCTGAAACCAAGTTCTTCGATCTGTGTATGAAGGTCCTGCGCGGGTTCGATGACACTGCGAACATCAAAGCCTGGATGATCTTTCAGACGGCACGCTATGTGCTGGCCCCACCATCCAAAGCCTATAACTGCTGTCCCAATCATCGTGCGATCCTTCCATGTTTGCGCTACTCTATCCTAAGATTTTGGCACCAGCATATCGAATTCTTTGGACCACTCGTTCAGGACGTCGCTCAAATGCTGAGTCAAACACTGGGCTAATAGTTGGGCGGCGCGCTGTGGAGCCGACTCAGCTTTTTCGACCAAAATATAATCCAAACCGATAGGAGGGTCCTTGATCGGATTGAGGTGTCGAATGCTGCCATCTTTGTCAGGATAGCAAATTGCGCTGGGCAACATAGCGACCCAATCGGTTGCGGCCACCATTTCAAGAGTTGCGAGCATCCCGTCCATCTCCAGCGTCTCCGCGAGCTGGATGTTATGGGTGTTGAGCAATGTATCGATGCTTTTGCGGCGCACGTTTAGACGGGATGGAACGATCAAACGTTTGCCTGTTAATGCGCTTAGAGAGACTTCTCGCAAGTGCTTATACCCAATTGTTTGCGCCGCGCCCGACACAAGCATTTCGCGGTCATGGCCGATAAAGCGACCTGTTAAACCTGTGGGTAGTTCTGTCGAAGGTACCAAAGCAAAGTCGAGTTCACCGTCCAAAACGCGCCGCATTAAAGAATGGCTATATTCCTCGAGCAACGAGAGTTCGACATCAGGAAACTCCGCATTGAACTGATCTAATGCGGGGATCAAAATGGATCGCGTTAGGGCAGGGATCATCCCGATCCGCACCAAACCACTCACGCGACTGTGCATTTCGCGCACAGACTGCTCCATCGACATTAGCGATTTTAATATACTTTGACCTTCGCGATATATGATTTCTCCCTCTGGGGTGAGAAGGAATTTTTTGCGTTCGCGGATCAAAAGCTGCGTTTCTAGAATATCCTCTAAATTTTTGACTTGTGTCGACATGCCGGACTGCGTCGTATTCTCGCGCTGGGCGGCGCGGCTAAACGATTGCTCTTCATAAACCGCAACAAACGCCTGCAAAGCGCGGATTTTTACACGAGGAAATGCCATTTCGATCCATTGGATATTTGAATATTATAGCCACAATAGGATCGCAAAAATGAATTGCAAAACCTTTTGTTTAGGGTCAGGACCCATTAATTGATTGAGCCTGTCGCGCAGTCATGATTCACGATCCCCTGTTTCAGGGGGATATCATGAGCAACTTATACTGGCTTACGGAGACGCAGATGGAACGTATCCGGCCTTACTTTCCAAAGAGCCGAGGTCGTGCTCGCGTGGATGACAAGCGTGTGCTGAGCGGTATTATATTTATTAATCGCAATGGCTCAAGCCGCTATGATGTCCAACTTTATATGAGGACGGACATCTAATGAATATATTTTTTCACCATAGACGGTGCATTAGAAAAAAGCGTCACAAGCGTCACCAGGAAGCGTTTTGTGACTGACCGCGATGGCCTTTTCATGCAGCGGACTTCTGAGCAAGCTTTATGAGCGAACCAGC
>ENA-UZWX01015033-UZWX01015033.1-metagenome-genome-assembly--contig:-Day-4---50m-contig-15033_pt1 | contig 19010 bp, 18 predicted proteins | sample MGYA00260347_ERZ794907 | MGnify/ENA metagenome assembly ERZ794907 | reverse complement strand
AAATCACCTATTTTGGCCCCGATACCGGCGGTGTGATTGCGCTGGATGATATCACCAAAATTAGCCTCATATATTATCAGAACCAGCAACTGTGGAAACTCGAGCAACCGGCCCAGCCGGCGCTGTTTATTCCCACCGGTGCAACAGGCGCAGAGCGGCTGTTTGATGCTTTTACCCAGCTAGATAATTTTCAAATCGAGCCGATGCTTCAGCTTTTGGCGCAGCGCTTGAACACCCCTCAAACGATCTGGCAAAAAGACTATTTTTTAGACCCCCAAAATTACATCCATTGACAGCTTGGTTAATCCACAGCACATCTGCATATCTGAAACTTCGGAGTTCCCGCAATGTCTATTCCCCAATCGGGTGGTGGCCCCATCGAGCACCCAGAGCAAATGGCGGCCTATCTGGCGGCAGGCTGCAAGCCGGAAAGCAAGTGGCGCATCGGGACCGAACATGAAAAATTCGGCTTTTGCCAGGCAAACCAGATGCCTTTGCCCTATTCCGGGCCCTGTTCAATCAAGACCATCCTCGAAGCGCTGCGCGACCGCTTCGGGTGGTCGCCAGTTTTGGAAGCGGATAAATTAATCGGATTAACCCGAAATGGCGCAAATATATCCCTAGAGCCAGGTGGCCAGTTTGAATTATCGGGCGCCCCTTTAGCGACCATTCATGACACGGCCAATGAGCTTAACCAGCATCTAGACGAGCTGCGCGGCATCAGCGATGAAATTGGCGCTGGATTTATAGCGCTGGGCGCGGCGCCCATATGGTCTCACGAGACGATGCCCGTTATGCCCAAAGGCCGCTATACTCTGATGACCGATTACATGGATCGGGTCGGCACGATGGGAAAATTTATGATGTATCGCACGTCTTGCGTGCAGGTAAATTTAGATTTTAGCTCTGAAGCGGATATGGTTCAAAAAATGCGCGTAGCAGTTGCGCTGCAGCCGATTGCAACCGCACTTTTCGCCAACTCACCGTTTTTCGATGGATTGCCCAATGGCCATAAAAGTTGGCGCAGCCGCGTTTGGCAAGATCTTGATGCAGATCGTACAGGCATGTTGCCCTTCATATTTGAGCCGGGGTTTGGCTTTGAGGCTTGGGTCGAATACGCCCTCGATGTGCCAATGTATTTTGTCTATCGAGACGGCCGATATATTGATGCTTTGGGGCAATCTTTCCGCGATTTTCTACAGGGAAAATTGCCCGCCTTGCCCGCAGAGCGGCCCAGCCTAAGCGATTGGGCGGATCACTTGACCACTATTTTTCCCGAGGCCCGGCTGAAAACATTTATTGAAATGCGCGGAGCAGATGCGGGGCAGACAGATCATCTATGCGCGCTTTCAGCGTTTTGGGTGGGCTTGTGTTATGATAAAACCGCGTTGGATGCGGCTTGGGATTTGGCTAAAAACTGGACGGCCGAGTTTCGCGAAACGCTGCGGATAAACAGCGCCAGAAGCGGCTTAGCGGCACAGGTCGACGGGGTTAAATTGATCGACCTGGCCAAGGAACTTGTTGATATCTCGCGCAAGGGCCTGATCGCAAGGGGCCGCGCCAATGTCGAAACAGGCGCCGTTGATGAAAGCCGTTTTCTAGACCCTCTCTTCGAAAATCTGGCAACCCAAAAAGCCCCGGCGGATCGATTGCTTGGTCTTTACAGCAAAGAGTGGAACACAGATTTACAGCCAATTTATCGCGCCGCGCGTATCGGCTAGGCCGGCTTACGCGCAAAAATAGGTTGAACTTTAAACGTTAAGTCTTTCGCCAATTCTACCTGCTAAATCTTACTGCGGGTAAAGGGGAAATAAAATGAGTGGGTCAGAAAAGACTGTTGTTCAAACTATTATCAAACGCAAAATAAGAAATCCGGAAGAACCACAAGAAAATGGCGGATGGAAAGTGGCCTATGCGGATTTCGTAACAATTTCTAAACTTGCCAGTTTGCAAACCATTGAAGAAATATCGCAACCCGCTGATGACATACTGGTCACGCTTGGAAATGACCAAACCCTTCCGTGGAAAAACCTTACTGGCCTACGCTAACGCAGAAAACTTGCGCCTGCCAAAGACATCCCTTAATCGATCGGGCAGTCTGAAAGGATAAGCGCCCGTGCCCATAGCCAGTTTAGAGACATCTTTGCGCGAGAAAGGGCTATTGCAAATACCCGCGCAATGGGACGCGCTTTCGGGGGGGCGCTCAAACCGCGTTTGGCGCGTTTCACAAGCTGGCGCGCAAGATCTCTGCGTAAAACTATATCCACAAACCGCATGGCAGAATCCGCTTTTTGCAAATGATCCTGCGAGCGAATATTATTGCCTAGAAAATCTTCACGCAGAAAAGCTTTGTCCAAAGCCATTGGGGTTGGTAGAGACGCCCCAAGGGCGCTGCTTGGTTTATCACCATCACCACGGGGTCAGTTTCAGCGATCAAACCGCGCCAGTCGGCCAGTTGCTGGCGCGCATCCATAGCCGGCCCACGGTTCCGGCCGATTCAAAAGCCATAAGACACGCGCCCTGTGGATCTAGTGAATTAAACGCCCATACTATACAAATTTTGCAACGATGCGAGGGGCCAGAGCGCGCGCTCTTAGAACGCCTAAGGCCGACCAAATCTGTAGAAAAACCAACAAAAATAAGTCTCATTCATGCAGATCCAGTGGCAAATAATATCGTGATATCAGGCCAAACGGCCCTGATGATTGATTGGCAAAGCCCTGCTTTGGGTGATCCAATGGAAGATCTAAGCCATTTCTTATCCCCCGCAATGCAACGCCTTTATCGTGGCAAAATACTAAACGCAAAACAGCAAAAGCAGGTTTTAAACGCGTATCAAGCGCAATATCCCCGTTTCGACTTTGCGCGTTTTGAACGATTATACCCGCATTACAGCTGGCGCATTGCCGCCTATTGCCTCTGGCAAAAACTGCAAGGCAATTCAGATTATTTAGATGCGTTTGATCAAGAAGTCACGGCATTGAAGGTTAAAGCATAAGCGGCAAACAATAAACCAAGGCACCGCCCAAAGCCATCGCTCCAGAAAACAACGCCACCCGCAATAAGGTTGAGTGTGGCGCGGCCTCCTGCGCGGGTGCAGATTGCTGGATCAACGCCGCCTCAACCAAACCCGGCAGGCGGGGGCCAAAGCGCGCCAAAACGCCCGCTGCTTTGGACAAATCGCGCAATAACGCTAGCGGCCCGATACGTTTGCGAATGTAATCCTCAACCACTGGCCGCGCGACTTGCCAAATATTGATTTGCGGGTTCAAAGAGCGGGCAACCCCCTCAACCACCACCATGGTTCGCTGCAATAAGATCAGCTCGGTTCGGGTTTCCATGCCAAATTTTTGTGTTACTTCAAATAAATAACTCAGCAGGCGGCCCATCGATATTTGCGTTGCATCCATGCCAAAAATAGGCTCGCCGACGGCGCGTAATGCCCGCGCAAATTCATCGACATCCCGATCGGCGGGCACATAGCCCGCTTCTTAATGCACCTCTGCCACGCGTTTGTAATCGCGGCGGATAAACCCATATAAGATTTCGGCATAGACCCGGCGCGTATATTCATCAATATGCCCCATAATTCCAAAATCATACGCGATAATATCGCCATTTGCGGCCACTTTTAAATTACCCTGATGCATATCCCCGTGAAAATACCCATCGCGCAGCGCATGGCTGAGAAATAATTTTAGAACCCGATCCCCCAACTGGGCCAAATCATGCCCCGCGGCCAGCAGGGCCTCATTATCGCCCAGCGGTGCCCCTTCGGCCCAATCCAGCGTCATCACCCGGCGCCCCGATAGAGGCCACTTCACCGCAGGCAATTGAAACCCTGCATCAACACCCTGCGTATTGGCGGCAAATTCTGAGGCCGCCGAACTTTCGAGGCGTAGATCCAATTCGCCCATCACAACGCCTTCAAAATGTGAAATCACGTCCACAGGGCGCAAGCGGCGCGATGCGGGTGACAAAAGCTGCACCATGCGGGCCGCCAAATAAAACGCATCAATATCTTTGCGGAAGGCTTTTTCGATTTTGGGACGCAGGACTTTCACCGCAACATACGCACCAGTTTCAAGCAAACGGGCTTTATGAACCTGCGCGATAGAGGCCGCGGCCACAGCCTCGCTGAATTCCGAAAACACCTGATCGGGATCTATGCCGATTTCCTCTGCAAAGCTGGCTTTGGCCTCTGCGATCGAAAATGGCGGCAGCTTATCCTGCAAAACGCGCAATTGTTGCGCCAAATCATGGCCCACTAAATCTGGCCGGGTGGATAATATCTGACCAAATTTAATATAGGCCGGCCCCAAAGCAGACAGGGCGCGCGGGGCAGGCGGCATGGTTGCATCCCCCTTCAACCCCAACCAGGCGAAGGGCCAACCCAAAATGCGCGCGGTCACGCGCAGCACGCGCGGAGCCTCCATAGCGTCTAACACTGCGCGCATGGCGCCCGTGCGCTCAAGCGTGGCGCCCGTGCGCACCAGACGCCATATATTATGCGGGCCCCGCATCTAGATTTTCCAACCCGAATGCAAACACGCAATTCCCATGCTCAGATTGCGATATTTGGCATTTTCGAACCCCGCTTTGCGCAGCATTGATAGAAACGTGTCTTGATCGGGAAATTGCCGAATCGACTCGACAAGATATTGATAGCTGTCGCGGTCATTCGCGATAATCTGACCCATCACTGGAATGACATTAAATGAATAGCGATCATACGCCCATTGCAGCGTGGTATTGGGAATATGTGAAAACTCAAGCACCGCCAAACGCCCGCCCGGTTTCAGCACGCGAAACGCCTCATTTAAAGCCTCTTGCGGGCGGGTAACGTTGCGAATTCCAAAGCTGATCGTATACACATCAAAACAGTTATCTTCAAATGGCAGATGCATCGCATCCCCAACCACCCAATCCAGCTGGTCGTGCATTTGCGCGGCTTCTGCGCGTTTACGCCCTTCAATCAACATCGGTTCGGTTAAATCTAAAACCGTGGCATGGGCGCGCCCGGCTCTTTTCAAGAAGCGGAAAGAAATATCGCCCGTACCGCCCGCCACATCCAGCAGACGTTGGCCTGCGCGCGGCGCCAACCAATCCATCATCGCATCTTTCCAAAGACGATGTACGCCCCCCGACATCACATCATTCATAATATCATATTTCGAGGCAACGCTGCCAAAAACACCCTGCACAAGATCGGCTTTATCCGCCTCAGATACGGTTTCAAATCCGAAATGGGTTGTGGTTTCGCCCTGATCATTCATCGCAACTGCCTTTACCTTAACAAGTTGTGTTATATAGCGGAACAGCTTGAATACAATGCGGCACTTGCGTCTTTGACCATCGCGTTTTTACAATAGAGCTTATGCGCAGGGCGATCAGCGCCGCGTGCAGATTCGTAACTGCCCCAAAAGGGGCGCAACAGAAAAGCAATACCATGCCCGAACTGCCTGAAGTTGAAACCGTCATGCGCGGATTGGCGCCCGCGATGGAGGGCGATGTGATAAAATTAGCCCAGGTAAACCGGCCCGATTTGCGCTGGCCCTTTCCAACACAAATGGCAAAAAGGCTCACAGGGCAAAGAATTCAACGATTGCGCCGGCGCTCAAAATATATTCTGGCGGATTTATCTAGCGGAGAAACCCTTTTAATGCATCTGGGCATGTCGGGGCGCATATTGGTTTCAGGTGACCCGTTGGGGCGATTTGTGCAAAACCACGCGGCCATTGGCAAACATGATCATGTGATCTTTCACATGGAAAAAGGCACCCGCGTCACCTTCAACGATCCGCGGCGCTTTGGGGCTATGGATTTGATGCAAACCGCGGCCGGCGAAAGCCATCGATTGTTGCGCGATATAGGCCCAGAACCTTTAGGAAATACTTTTGATGAACCCTATTTCTTCAATCACGTAAAAACGCGGCGTGCCCCGATCAAATCCTTAATGCTGGATCAACGCCTGGTCGCGGGTTTGGGCAATATTTATGTATGCGAAGCGCTCTTTCGTGCGGGTATTGCCCCGCATCGTGCGGGGTTTCAATTGGCCCCAAAGCGGATAAAATCGTTGGTTCCAATTATTCGCGATGTCTTGAATGAAGCAATTGCAGCCGGTGGGTCGTCTTTGCGCGATTTTCGTCAGGCTGATGGTGAATTGGGCTATTTCCAACACCAATTTGACGTTTATGGGCGCGAAGGCGCACCGTGCAACGCATCGGGTTGCAAAAGCTTAATTCGAAGAATTCAACAATCAGGGCGCTCAAGTTTTTACTGCCCCTCCTGTCAAACCTAGAAAGAACGCATTCTGGACATGGTTTTCTTACCCATGCTATGCAGGTCATCTGTGGAAACAACCGAAAGCCTGGCGCATGGCCTATGAAACGATCATTGTAACCGTTGAAGATCACGTTGCCCTGATAAAGTTAAACCGTCCGGATGCGCTGAATGCGCTGAACAATCAATTGATGCAAGAATTGGCTGAGGCGCTTGGCGAGGCACAAACCAGCGATAAAGTTCGCTGCATCGTTTTGACTGGGTCTGAAAAAGCATTCGCCGCTGGCGCAGATATAAAAATGATGAGCCAGAAAAGCTTTGTCGATGTGTTCACCGAAGATCTCTTCGCATCAGAGGCGCATAAAATCACCGCGACGCGCAAACCAATCATCGCCGCCGTATCAGGCTATGCGTTGGGCGGCGGCTGTGAATTGGCAATGATGTGTGATTTCATCATTTGTTCGGACACTGCGAAATTTGGTCAGCCCGAAATCAACCTAGGGGTATCTCCTGGGATTGGCGGCACACAACGAATGACCCGCTCGATCGGGAAATCAAAAGCCATGGATATGTGCCTGACGGGCCGGTTTATGGAAGCCGAAGAAGCCGAAAGATGCGGGCTGGTCAGCCGCGTCGTTCCCGCAAAGAAACTGCTTTCTGAAGCGATGGCCGCCGCTGCGAAAATCGCGGAAAAATCCCAAATAACAACAGTGGCTGTGAAAGAAATGATCAATCGGTCATACGAGACAACGCTTAACGAGGGGCTACTCTTCGAACGGCGCGTTTTCCATGCCTTATTTGCCACCGAAGATCAAAAAGAAGGGATGGCGGCATTTCTAGAAAAACGCGAACCACAATTTCGCGACAAATAAGGGATTTAACGGTTTTTTATCGCCCGAGATGCCATTGCCCTGTTGACTCACCGCAGAAGGCAGCCTAAAGACGCCGCCTGATACTTAACAACCCAAACCATGGGAAATTTATTTATGGCCAATACGCCTCAGTCAAAAAAACGCGCCCGCCAGAATGAGCGTCGCGCTGCTGTTAATAAAGCACGCCGCTCACGCATCCGCACATTCGTGCGCCGTGTGGAAGAAGCGCTCGAAAGCGGTGATAAAGATGCAGCCTCAGAAGCGCTTCGTGCAGCCCAGCCAGAAATGATGCGCGGCGTGACAAAGGGGATCTACCACAAGAACACGATCGCTAGAAAAATGTCGCGCCTGACAGCACGCTTGAAAGCGATTGCTTAAGCCTCCTACGCTTAATCATTAATCGGCGAACATGTCTAATGCACTGCTTTTTGCGGTGCATTTTTTTTGCATAAATCGCTTCAAGAGATTCTTTTGACAAATCTCTGAGTCAAGTCCGAAGTTCTGTTGCCGCCCCCGTAAGTCTGTTGCTAAAGTCTAAATGCGAGTCGTGAGACCCCGGGGGGGGACTGAACAACCGCAGCAAAGCAATTATGTTAGTGGAACCATTTGGTTTCATGCTGGGGTGATATGCTGTTTGAACAGCACACCACCAAAATGTGGCAGCGTAGCTCTGCCTCAAAAAATGGCGAAGTGACTTCGCAATATTCTGTCTGTGAAAAGGCGGATGTGGTGAATTTTCGTCGTAGGTCCACGGTTTAGCTGGTGGAAAGCGGCGCTTGGGAATGTGGGAAGCAAATTAAATGACTCCAGAAAAATGGCGCGACTTACAATCCTCAATCAAACTGACAATTGGTAATAATAACTATCGAACNNAGCGCAGGCGCAGATCCGCCGCATTCGGTTTCAAGTTGCCGCGCGTCAAACCGATATCAAAAAGCCGCTGGAAGCACCGGCACGCCAAGACACGCCAAAATCCAGCGCTGCAAAGAATGGTGGTTTCTCGTCAGAGTTTACAAGCGCGCCAATTGATGCGCGCTTCACCTTCGACACTTTTATCGTTGGAAAACCAAATGAGCTGGCATATGCGGCGTCAAAGCGCGTTTCCGAAGGTGGAGAGGTCACGTTTAACCCGCTGTTTTTATATGGAGGTGTGGGCTTAGGTAAAACGCATCTGATGCATGCCACGGCCTGGGAATTGCAAGCCCGGCGGCCAGATCTAAACGTTCTATATCTTTCGGCAGAACAATTTATGTATCGGTTCGTGCAAGCGCTGCGCGAACGCAAAATGATGGATTTCAAACAATTGTTCCGGTCGGTGGATGTTTTGATGGTGGATGATGTACAATTCATAGCCGGAAAAGACAGCACCCAAGAAGAATTTTTTCACACGTTTAACGCTTTGGTCGATCAAAATAAGCAAATTATCATTTCGGCGGATCGTGCGCCGGGTGAAATTAAAGATCTGGAAGATCGTATCAAAAGCAGGATGCAATGCGGCTTGGTGGTGGATTTGCACCCAACCGATTATGAATTGCGTTTGGGGATCCTTCAGTCGAAGGTAGAGCGGCATCAAAGTCAATATCCCGATCTGGTGATTGAGCCCAACGTATTAGAGTTTCTAGCGTTGCGGATATCAACAAATGTACGCGTCTTAGAAGGCGCACTTACCCGGTTATTTGCTTTTGCCTCTTTGGTTGGACGGCCGATCAATCTGGATCTGACTCAAGATTGCTTGGCAGATGTATTGCGCGCCTCCGAGCGCAAGATCACAGTGGAAGAAATCCAACGCAAAGTCTCTGAGCATTATAACATTCGTCTGTCAGATATCATTGGTCCCAAACGCGTGCGCACCTATGCCCGCCCGCGCCAGGTGGCGATGTATTTGGCCAAACAAATGACCAGTCGCAGCCTTCCCGAGATCGGCCGCCGGTTTGGGGGCCGCGATCACACAACCGTTATGCATGGCGTAAAGCGCATCGAAGAGCTCAAGATACAGGATGGGCAAGTGGCAGAAGATCTTGAAATGCTGCGCAGAACTTTAGAAGCCTAAACCATCACAGGCGCTTACCCCTGTTTATCGCTTGGCCGTGGCAAAGATCAAAGAGTTGCACTTGACGGGTTTAGCTTTAGCATCAATAAGTAATTATTCATTGGGCACGGCCCTGCCTTAGGCAGCTGAACGGTTCGAAAAAAACAGGAGCAATTGATATGAAATTGAGCATTGAACGCAGTATATTGCTCAGAGCGCTGTCGCAAGCTCAGTCGGTTGTTGAACGCCGCAACACCATTCCTATTTTGGCAAATGTGTTGATCGAATGCGATGAAAGCACCGTCCATTTCCGAGCAACCGATTTGGATATTGAGGTGATCGACAAGACCCCTGCGCAGGTCGAACGCCCAGGCGCCACAACCGTCTCTGCGGTGACCCTGCACGAGATCGTGCGCAAACTTCCAGATGGCGCGTTGGTCACGCTGGCGGATGATGCCACAAAGGGGCGTTTATACGTAGAGGCTGGCCGGTCAAACTTTTCCTTGGCCACATTGCCCAAAGAAGATTTTCCAATCATGGCAAGTTCGGAATATACGGCGAATTTTTCAGCCCCGGCCGCGATGCTGCGCCGTTTATTTGATAAATCTAAATTTGCCATTTCTACAGAAGAAACAAGATATTACCTTAATGGCGTGTACTTACATGTGGCCGATGGCGAGGGCGGGCAAACGCTGCGCTGCGTGGCAACCGATGGGCACCGCCTGGCGCGCATTGATGCGGCATTGCCAGAGGGCGCAAGCGATCTTCCCGGCGTGATTGTGCCGCGCAAAACCGTGGGTGAGTTGCGCAAATTGCTTGACGATGAAGATATGCAAATCGCGGTCTCTGTTTCAGAAACCAAAATCCGCTTTGCCACACCAGAAATCACCATGACATCAAAGGTAATTGACGGAACATTTCCAGATTACACGCGGGTTATTCCGCAAAATAACACGCGGCGGCTTGAAGTAGATGCTTCTGAATTCGCAAAGGCGGTGGATCGGGTGGCAACCGTGTCTTCCGAACGCTCGCGCGCCGTTAAACTATCGCTGGATGAAGATCGCTTGGTGCTCTCGGTGAACGCGCCCGATAGCGGCGCTGCCGAAGAAGAGCTTGCAGTGGCCTATTCGGATGAGATGCTTGAAATTGGCTTTAACGCCAAATACCTGCTCGAAATCGCCAGCCAAGTTGATCGTGAGAACGCAGTTTTCATGTTTAATTCCTCTGGAGATCCAACGCTGATGCGCGAGGGCGATGATGCCAGCGCGGTCTATGTTGTTATGCCCATGCGCGTGTAAGGCCAAGATGATCCGCATCTGCCCATGCCCCGCGGCAACGCACAACATCGCCATTGAAATCATGCGCGGGCAATGCTGTATCTAACCAGTCTCCATCTGTCGCATTTTCGATCGCATAAATCGTTAGAATTGGAATGTGATGAACGGCCGGTCGCCCTGTTTGGCGCCAATGGATCTGGCAAAACAAATATTTTGGAAGCTGTATCGCTGTTTTCGCCGGGGCGCGGATTGCGACGCGCCAGCGCCGAAGATATGGCGCGACGCCCTGAACATATCGGATGGAAGCTGCGCGGCGCGCTGACCGCGCAGGGGCGTCAACATGAGATCGAGCTAAGTTCGCGAAACGGCGCGGCGCGCAGCACCAAGATTGACGGGAAAACCGCTTCGCAAACCGCGCTGGGCGGCATAACACGCGTGCTCTGGCTGGTCCCGGCGATGGATAGGTTGTGGATAGAGGGGGCAGAAGGGCGGCGGCGCTTTTGGGATCGCATTGCGCTGAGTTTTTTTCCAAGCCATGCCGAGCACAGCCTGAGCTATGAAAAAGCCATGCGTGAAAGAAACCGTCTGTTAAAAGACCAAGTGACTGATGATCATTGGTATCGGGCGCTCGAACATCAAATGGCCCTTTCGGGGGAGGCCATTATGCAGGCGCGCCAAGCGGCGCTTGCGTATATTCATAACGCGCAAATCGCGGCTAGCACCCAGTTTCCAAAAGCGGAATTAACATTGCTGCAATCCGAGAACGGCCCGCTTCCAGATACGGTTGAAGATCTATCTGCCGCATTCGCCAGCGCGCGAGCGCGCGACCTGGCCGCCGGGCGCAGCTTGCTGGGTCCGCATCGCACGGATCTATCCGCGCTTTATCTCAGCAAAGGCATGCCTGCCAAAGAATGCTCAACCGGAGAACAAAAAGCGCTTTTAATTTCAATTATTTTGGCCAATGCGCGCGCATTGACAGACCAAATCGGCGCCCCGCCAATCTTATTATTGGATGAGGTGGCCGCGCATCTTGACGCCCAGCGCCGAGCTGCGCTTTATACCGAAATTAACACCCTAAAAGCACAAGCTTGGATGACCGGTACAGGGCCCGAATTGTTCGAAGATCTAGGCGCGGCAGCGTTGATGTTAGAGCTTGGCGATAGCGGTTCAGGCTCATTTATAAAACTCGGCTAAAAGTGCAGGGCATCAAAGAAAGGCCAGCCTATGTCTGTGAATGCAATTGACTTGCTGCTCTATACGGGAGGGCTTTTGGTGCTGTTCCTTACCCCAGGCCCAGTTTGGGTGGCTCTGATTGCCCGCACGCTGGGCGGCGGTTTGGCGGCGGCTGTGCCTTTGGCATTTGGCGTGATGGTGGGGGATTTGCTATGGCCAACCTTAGCAATTTTGGGCCTCAGCTGGCTGGTGACACAATTTTCGATGATTTTGATCCTTCTCAAAGCCGTGGCTGTGGTGGTTTTTTGGGGGATGGGGCTGGCCTTGCTGCGCAGGACAGATCAGGCGATTGCGCAGGAATCTCGCCTGATAAAACCCGGCGCCTGGGCCGGCTTTATCGCCGGTGCAGCCGTGATCATTGGTAACCCGAAAGCGATGTTATTCTACATCGCTATTCTGCCGGGGTTTTTCGATTTTAACACGCTCACGGCGCTGGATATGGCGCTGATCGCTCTGCTGTCTGCCAGCATTCCCTTCACGGGAAATCTCTGCGTTGCCCTGCTGGTAAACCGCAGCCGGCAGTTTTTCACATCGCCGCAATCGCGACAGCGGATCACGCAAATTTCCGGTGGCTTGCTGATCCTGGTAGGAACGGTGATTCCCTTCACTTAGGCCACAAAATATAGTCTATAGGCGTGACATTCTCTACCAGACCTCGTATATTGTCCGTGAAATTTAAGGGATGACAGCAATGTCCAACACTGATCAAGCCGCCAATGAATACGGCGCTGATTCTATCAAGGTTCTCAAAGGCTTAGAGGCAGTTCGCAAACGCCCTGGCATGTATATTGGCGATACCGATGATGGCAGCGGGCTTCATCATATGGTCTATGAGGTTGTGGATAACGGCATCGATGAAGCTTTGGCCAAACATGCCGACCATGTGCATGTGAAAATTCATGCCGATAACAGCGTATCTGTGTCTGATAATGGGCGCGGGATACCCGTGGATATCCATGAGGAAGAGGGCGTTTCCGCCGCCGAGGTCATTATGACTCAGCTGCATGCTGGCGGGAAATTTGATAGCAATTCTTATAAAGTATCGGGTGGTTTACACGGCGTGGGCGTCTCGGTGGTAAATGCGCTATCGGTCTGGTTGGAGCTGCGGATTTGGCGCAACGGTAAAGAGCATGTGGCACGCTTTGAACATGGCGATACGGTTGAGCATTTGAAAATCGTTGGGGATGCGAATGGCCGCAACGGCACAGAAGTGCGATTTTTAGCCTCAACAGACACTTTTTCAAACCTTGAATATTCTTTTGATACGCTAGAAAAGCGGCTGCGGGAATTGGCCTTTTTAAACTCGGGCGTGCGGATCATCCTTGAAGATGAGCGCCCAGCTGAGCCGTTGCACAGCGAACTCTTTTATGAGGGCGGTGTAAAAGAATTCGTTAAATATCTTGACCGCTCCAAGAACGCGATCATGCCCGAGCCGATCTTTATTACAGGCGAGCGGGATGAGATCGGCATCGAAGTGTCGATGTGGTGGAATGACAGCTATCATGAAACGGTTCTGCCCTTCACAAATAACATTCCCCAGCGCGATGGCGGTTCCCATTTGGCAGGGTTTCGCGGCGCGTTGACCCGCACCATCAATTCTTATGCCCAATCCAGCGGTATCGCGAAAAAAGAGAAGGTGAATTTCACCGGCGATGATGCCCGCGAAGGCTTAACATGTGTGTTATCGGTCAAGGTGCCCGATCCAAAGTTTTCTAGCCAAACCAAAGATAAGCTGGTCAGCTCAGAAGTGCGCCCCGCTGTTGAAGGGCTGATGAATGAAAAACTGGGCGAATGGTTCGAAGAAAACCCCGCGATTGCAAAAATAATCGTCGGCAAGATAATCGAGGCCGCGTTGGCCCGCGAGGCAGCGCGTAAAGCCCGCGAACTGACCCGCCGCAAAACCGCGCTTGATGTGAATTATCTGGCCGGAAAATTAAAAGATTGTTCCGAAAAAGATCCGTCAAAAACCGAAGTGTTCCTGGTCGAGGGTGACAGCGCCGGTGGCTCTGCGCAAACGGGCCGCGACCGGCGCACGCAAGCCATTTTGCCGCTTAAAGGGAAAATTCTAAACGTTGAGCGGGCGCGGTTTGACCGCATGCTCAACAGCCAAGAGATTGGCAATCTTGTGATGGCGCTGGGCACCGGTATCGGGCGGGATGAGTTTGATCTTTCAAAGCTGCGTTATCATAAAATCGTTATCATGACCGATGCCGATGTTGATGGCGCGCATATCCGAACCTTGCTGCTGACGTTTTTCTACCGTCAGATGCGCGAATTGGTGGAAAACGGGTTCCTGTATATCGCGCAACCGCCGCTGTACAAAGTTAGCCGCGGCAAATCCGAAGTCTATCTAAAAGATCAGGCTGAAATGGATGATTATCTCATCCAGCAGGGTATCGATGGGGCCCTTTTACGTTTGGAAGATGGCGCGGAGTTGGCCGGCCAAGATCTGGCCCGCGTGGTCGATGAAGCCCGCCAGCTCAAGCGCGTTCTGGACGCCTTTCCAAACCACTATCCCCAGCATATTTTGGAACAAGCTGCGATTGCCGGCGCCTTCGTTCCGGGCCGAGTTGACGCGGATCTGCAAGGCACAGCGGATAAGATTGCTGCCCGTCTCGATTTAATCGCAGCAGAATATGAACGCGGTTGGAACGGGCGCATTACCCAAGATCATGGCATCCGTTTGGCGCGGATTTTGCGCGGCGTTGAAGAAGTGCGCCGCCTTGATGGGCCCATGTTGCGATCGGGTGAAGCGCGCAAAACCGGCAGCTTTACCGAAAGCCTGCAAGAAATTTATGGCAGCGCCGCGACATTGATCCGCAAAGATCGCAGCCAAGTGATTTTCGGGCCGCTCGATCTGCTCGACTCGGTTTTGAAAGAGGGTGAAAAGGGCTTGTCCCTGCAGCGCTATAAAGGTCTGGGTGAAATGAACCCCGACCAGCTTTGGGAAACCACGCTCGATCCGGATGCGCGCACCTTATTGCAGGTGAAAGTTGAAGATGCAGCCGAGGCGGATGATCTGTTCACCAAGCTGATGGGCGATGTTGTCGAGCCCCGCCGCGATTTTATCCAAACCAACGCGTTAAGCGTTGCCAATTTGGACTTTTGACGCGGCGGCCTGATGCGCAAACTGCATCGGGCTCAGATTGGTGCAATCAACCCCAGAAACTGGTCAATTTGAGATGTTTCAAGCGACCAGTCACAGACCAGGCGGGTAACCAGCTCTTCCTCTGCAGGGCCATGCACAATATCGCCCGACCATACCGAAAAAACTGCGCCACCCTGTCGCGCGCGGTGCACCAAAGCCCGCGGCATATAGGCGAAAATCATATTGGCGGCGGGTTCATACTGAAACCGAACCGCGTCTAATTTGCGCAGGCCCTGCGCCAGGTAGGCGCTGTTATCATTTGCTTTTTGCGCCAGGTCGCGCCAAAGATCATGCTCAAGATAGGCCTGCATTTGCGCGGCAAGAAAGCGGTTTTTTGAAAATAAATGCGCGCCGCGTTTGCGCCGCAACTCAAATTCCCAAGCGTATTTAGGATCAAAAAAGATCACCGCCTCTACGCCCATCAAGCCGTTTTTCGTTCCACCAAACGTCAAGGCATCAATCCCGCATCGCCACGTCATTTCAGCCGCGCTGCACCCCAAGGCAGCAATCGCATTGGCAAACCGGGCCCCATCCATATGAACCGGAAGATCGTAAGCTTTGGCCACAGCGCACAGCTCTGAAAGCTCTGAAAGCGTATAAATTCTGCCTTTTTCGGTGATTTGGGTCAACGAAACGGGCCCGCGCTGCGGACCGTGGACATCCCCTTGCGCCGTTCCCAAAATAGCCTGTTCAAGCGCAGCAGGCGTCAGCTTATCATCGCTGCCGACGAGGTTTAATTTCGCCCCGCCGGTGAAAAACTCGGGCGCATTGCATTCATCTTCTTGGATATGCGCAACGGGGCTGCAATAAATTGTTGCCCAGGGTGGGCATAAGCAGGCCAGGGCCAATGTATTGGCCGCGGTGCCAGTGGCGGCCAAATATACCGCCGCATTCGGGGCCTCAAACAGAGTTTGAATTCTCGAGACAACATCCAGAGTGATCGCATCAGCGCCATAAGAGGCGGCATAGCCTTGATTTGCCACGCGCAATGCCTCTAAAACGGCCTCGGGCACTGGCCCTTGATTATCTGAGCCAAAAAACATTCACGCGCGCTCCTCAAACAAATGATCTTCCCAATACTCTTCATCCACTTCAAATTCAGGAAGGGTTTTTCCACGCACCGAAACACCGGCCGCATGCACCGTCTCGGGATCTCCGGAAATCAAAGGATGCCAATCATATAAGGGTTTGCCCTGCCATAATAACAGATAGGCACAGCTGCGCGGTAACCAATAGGCATGAGCGGCCAAGTTATCAGGGCGCAAGACGATGCATTCGGGCACAAATTGATGGCGAATTTTATATTGTCCGCAGCCACAGCTGTCATCATCCAGCAAACGGCAGGCCACCCGCGTAAGCGCAACCTCACCGGTGTCTTCATCTTCTAATTTATTTAAGCAGCATTTTCCGCATCCATCGCAAAGCGCCTCCCATTCTGCCTGAGATAATTTGGAAAGCGGTTTTTCTTCCCAATACTTGGGGGCAAGACCGCTGCGCTTGATGCCTTCCGCTGCGCTCATAATGCGGCCAGGGTTTTTCGCGCCTGATCACAATCGCGCTGCATTTGTTCGATCAACGCCTCCAGCCCGTCAAACTTTAATTCGGGGCGCAAGAAATCAACCAAGGCCACAGAAAGGTTCGAGCCGTAAAGATCGCCAGAAAAATCGAATATAAATGTTTCTAAATTGGGGGTGTTTTCGCCAAACATCGGTCGTACACCCAGCGAGGCTGCCCCGTGATAGCTGCCTTGAAAAGGCCCATCCAGAACATCAACCAAAACCGCATAAACGCCAAGTTTTGGCAGATGCAGACCCTCAAGTGACATATTTGCCGTTGGATAACCAAGTTCACGCCCACGCTGTTCGCCGCCAATCACAATCCCTTCAATCCGGTGCCAATGGCCCAGCTGGGTTGCGGCATCGCGCGGCCGTCCCTCGGCCAAAGCGCTGCGGATCGAGGTTGAAGACACTTGCCCTTCGCCAGCTTCAATCAATGGCGCAACGGTGACCCCAAAGCCCATTTCCGCACCAAAATGTTGCAAGTCTTCAACCGTTCCCGCGCGACCTTTTCCAAAACAAAAATCCGCTCCTACTACCAAATGGCTCAACCCAAGACCATCCGCAATCACGTTTTGTGCAAATTCGCGCGGCGTCAGCGAAGAGAGGCTGGTGTTAAAATTCAGCTCATAGAGCAAGTCAACGTCAAGCTTTGCCAGGCGGGTGGCGCGCGCCTCCGAGCTCATCAGCCGGAAAGCGGGGCTTTGGGGCGCAAAATAGCTGCGTGGATGCGGCTCAAAGGTTAAAATACCCAAAGGCGCTGATATGGTTTCAGCAGTCTGACGGGCCAAATCAATCACCGATTGATGGCCCAAATGCACCCCATCAAAATTACCAACCGCCACGCTGGCGCCTCTGTCTTCAGGGTCAACATAAATATAATCGCGAATAATCTTCATACCCGTCAGGTAGCGTTCAAAACGAGCAGAAGCAAGCCACTGCGCGCGCTAGTCAAACTTACGGCTTGGCGCAAGCACTGTTGCCTCGCCCACCAAGACCCGCCTGCCATCTACTTTACATTGGCAATCAAGAATCACGCGGCGCCTTGGAAGATCAATGTCTGATACAATCACTTCAGCATAAACCAAATCTCCCGGCCGTACGGGTGCCAAAAATTTCAGGCTTTGACCCAAATAAACGCTGCCATGACCGGGCAGTTGTTCGCCAATTACCGCCGAAATCAAGCCCGCGGTCAGCATCCCATGCGCAATGCGACCCTGAAAAATTGTATCCCGTGCATAGCTTTCATCCAAATGAACAGGGTTATGATCCGTCGAGACTTGGGCAAATAAGGCGATATCTTCATCGCTTATCACCTTATGCAGGTGGCGCGACATGCCCATTTCGATATCTTCGATACAAATCGTACCCCTGGGAAAGTTATCCAACATCCGCCGCCTCATAATTACAAGGTAATATTAGGCTGAAAAATTCAGCAATTAAGTAACTTTATTACTCAATGGGGTGGATATGCAACCCTTTATATCAACGCAAAAACCCTATTGTATAACGTGGTGCTTGATTTTCAGTAGCAAGATAGGATTTTAAGGCGTCAGGATCTGGTTGATTTTCTGTTTTGGTTTCCCCAGCGGCCAAACCCCCTGAGATAAACAAAGCATCAATGCCTTCATCCATGGCGCCCTTGATATCTGTTTGAATACCATCACCTATGGCTAAAATCCTAGCGTCCGGAATTGATTCACCTATAGCCGCCAATCTGCGACGCGCAAGATCGTAAATCGGGGCATGGGGTTTGCCAAAATAAAGGCTTTCGCCGCCCATTTCACTATAAAGCTGCGCCAATGCTCCGGCGCACCATTCGCGGGTGCTTCCCCGATCTACAATAATATCCGGATTTGCGCAGAGCAGTTTTAAACCTTTGCTTTGTGCGTATGAAAATTCGCTGTGCATGTTTTGCGGATCTGCTTGCGCATCAAAGGGGCCAGTGCACACTATACCTTCGGCTTCATCCAAAGGAACGCGGCGAATTTCAATCGGCTTGTCCAGGATTTTCAATGGATCAAAAAATGGTAGGTCGCGCGGTTCACCAATGAAATATACATTTTGCCCGACAGTCCCTTGATAAAGAGCTGAGCGCGCACTGTCACCAGAGGATGCGATGGTATCCCACGCCTCTTCATCAACGCCAAACACACCAAGTTGTTTTTCCACGCCGGCGCGCGGTTTGGGGGAATTGGTCACCAAAACAACCTTGCCGCCAGCCTTGCGATAGTCTTTCAGCGACTGATTGGCGGCTGGGAATGCTTTTACGCCATTATGAACACAGCCCCACAGATCGACAAAGAGGGCGTCATATTGGGCGGAAATTTCCGAAAGCTTGCTGATGATTTGCGTCATTGTGATCTCTTAGCCGAATACTATTTTATAATTGCCCAGTTGGTATCACTCGTTCGGTATATTGAAAATACAATTAAAGGATCAATGGAGTTGATATCTTTTGATCTGCCTTGTCACTGCAAAACTTTGAAGACCAATTTTCGAACGCAGCAAGGTCACGATCAACATCGAAAAATTATTAAAAGGCCAAAGCCCCGACACTTATCGGGGTTTTGGCAATGTCTTTAAAGCAGTGGCGCAATCACCAAGCTGACA
>ENA-UZWX01020409-UZWX01020409.1-metagenome-genome-assembly--contig:-Day-4---50m-contig-20409_pt1 | contig 19059 bp, 14 predicted proteins | sample MGYA00260347_ERZ794907 | MGnify/ENA metagenome assembly ERZ794907 | reverse complement strand
AAAATGAAAATCGGTTATAGGCTGATAAGCCTAAGCGAAGAAGGTTAGAAGGCTGATAAGCCTAATTGAAGAAGGTTAGAAGACTGATAAGCCTGAGTGAAAAAAAAGAATACAGCAAGACTTATACAAGGTGATAAACGTGTAAACCCATTGTTACGTGATTAAAAAAAATAATAAAATCCACTATCAATTATCAATTCTGAACCATGTAAATTTGTACCGTCTAAAAAACAACCTACCCAGGTGGTGAAATTGGTAGACACGCTACCTTGAGGGGGTAGTGACCTTACGGTCGTGCAAGTTCGAATCTTGTTCTGGGTACTAGATGATCAATGAATGGTCACAGCTTCAATAGGGATAAATTCCAATTAGAAAGATAAATCGATGCTCGCATCAGATTTAGCTTGATGTTGGAATTCAGGATGCAAAGCAGACTGATCCGTTGATCCACTGCTCGACCGCTCAAGATCGCGAGAGCAATCTTGTTTTAGTTGTTTGATCTTAGATACCGTAAAAAATGATAACCATGCGTACACTCATACTATTCCTATCAATAATCACATTAGTTGGATGCTCAGCACCAAAAACACCAGATTTTAAAAAAATTAAAAACGCTCGTGTTACCAATGTAAGTGGTAAACTGTATACGGTTACCGCAGATGCCGTATATAACAACCCAAACAGTATTGGAGGGAATTTAGTTGGGATGGAGATGGACGTTATCGTGGATGATGTGTTAATCACACACTTGAGCCAAACCAAGTCGGCCGTGATTCAACCAGAAACAGATTTCGAGGTGCCTATCACTTTTGATGCAGACATTACCAAAATTATTGGCGAGAATAAAGGGTTCTTAAAAGGCATGTTAGATAAGTTGCTGAAAGATGAGATTGACGTTAATTATAAAGGTCACCTTGAGGTCCAGTTTCTCAATAAACGGTTTAAAGTTCCCGTAAATTATACCGAGTCAGTTTCAGTGGGCGTTAATTTTGATTAACCCAATTAACTATTTGGAAACCCATAATAGGCCCCATTTTTAATTCACCTTATACTTTAAATCCAATTCTTGTAATGCGTTTATCCAATCGTTGTTGACGTTGATTTTATATGTTGTCGAGAACATATCGACCATATATTTATCTTTTGCATCAGCAATTTCTAGGTTTAAACTGGCATTACCCTTTTCGGCGCTCGCTAGCTCATGTAGGCGGTTAACCAGGTCCTCGTCGAGTTGCTCAATCTTGATGGTTAGCGTTAACTTCTCTAAGTACTTGTCGCGAATATCATGTAAGAAGTCGATGCTTAAAATCTTTACTTCCTTTACCGTGTCGTCATAATACCTGCCTTGAATTTTAGCTGTGATGAACAACATAGAGTTGGGTGCTAAATATCCCTTAAACTTGGCATAATCATCACCAAATAAGGCAAACTCAAACGTTCCAGTAAAGTCCTCCAAATTGAATATGCCGAAAGCCTTACCGTTTTTACTCATTCGGCTCTGGTGTGCGGTTACAATACCAGCGATTTTTAAACCGCTCTTGTTGCCCATTTTGTCGAGCTGACTTAAGTCTTCAAGTCTGGTATTGCAGAAGAAGTCAATGTCGTTCTTATGATTATCAAGCGGGTGCCCCGAGATATACATACCAATGATTTCTTTCTCACGGTTTAAACGCTCCATTTTGTTCCATGGTTCTACCTCTGGGAACTTTGGTTCGCTAAGTGAAACGGCAGAATCGCCGCCGAATAAAGAAGCCTGTGAAGTGGCTTGCTGGGCTTGAAACTCGTTACCAAAACGCAAGGCAAGCTCAATGCCATTAGCCCCATCATTCACTTTTTCGACCAATAACGATCTGTGATATCCTTCAAATTGGTCGAACGCTCCGGCTAAAGCCAGACCTTCTAACGATTTTTTATTGACCGTTCGTAAGTTGGCTCTTCTGGTTAAGTCAAACAAGCCATCATAAAATCCGTTCTCATTTCTTTCTCTTACAATTTCTTCGGCCGCAGCTTCACCAACGCCCTTAATGGCAGCCATGCCAACCCGAATATTTCCTTCTTTATTAACCGAAAAAGATAATAGACTCTCATTGACGTCTGGACTCAAAACCTCCAAACGCATGTTTCTGCACTCCTCCATAAACATTGAGAGTTTTTTGATGTCGCTCATGTTATGGGTTAATACGGCAGCCATATATTCGGCAGGGTAATGTGCTTTTAAATATGCTGTCTGAAATGCAACAACAGAATAGCAAGTCGCGTGACTTTTGTTAAAGGCGTAGGCCGCAAATGCTTCCCAATCCTTCCACACCTTTTCCATCACTTCGGCTTCATGTCCGCGTTCAGCCGCACCTTCGATGAATTTCGGCTTCATTTGGTCAATGATGGATTTCTTTTTCTTACCCATCGCCTTTCGCAGACTGTCGGCCTCACCTTTTGTAAAGCCCGCAAGTTTTTGTGACAACAGCATCACTTGCTCTTGATAAACCGTAATCCCGTACGTTTCCTCAAGGTATTCTTTCATTTCCGGATCGTCGTAAACGATCTCCTCCCTACCGTGTTTTCGATTAACAAAGTTGGGTATGTATTCCATTGGGCCAGGGCGATACAAGGCGTTCATGGCAATAAGGTCTTCGAATTTGGTTGGTTTTAATGACCGCAGGTGTTTCTGCATACCCTCACTCTCAAACTGAAATATTCCTACGGTTGAGCCACGCTGAAACAACTCATATGTTTTTACATCATCCAACGGAATCTCGTCTGGATCTATCTCGACACCATGACGTATTTTTACCAATTCAATGGCGTCTTTAATTATGGAAAGTGTCCGTAATCCCAAAAAGTCCATTTTTAAAAGACCAGCGTCTTCCACTACACTGTTATCAAACTGGGTGACCAGTAAGTCAGAGTCTTTAGCAGTTGTTACGGGGATTAAATTCGTAATCTCTTCTGGAGTTATTATAACACCGCAGGCATGGATGCCCGTATTTCTAACAGAACCTTCAAGCGATACGGCCTGATTTAATACCTGACTTTCTAGGTCGTTGCCATTTTTAATGGTACGCAGTTCTTCAACCTGAACCATTTGGTCAGAATTCAATTTCTTTTTAAGTGCTTTGATATCTTCATTGAAGATTTTGTTCAAAGAAATGTCTGGCACTTTTTTGGCAATTTTATCCACTACTGGAAGTGGTAAGTCAAGAACACGTCCAACATCACGGATACTCGACTTTGCAGCCATCGAACCATAGGTGATAATTTGGGCAACATTGTTTTTACCATACTTGTCTATCACGTAGTCAATTACCTTCCCACGGCCAACATCATCGAAATCAATATCAATATCGGGAAGAGACACCCGTTCGGGATTTAGGAAACGCTCAAATAGAAGGTCATATTTGATTGGATCTACATTGGTTATACCCACACAATAGGCCACCGCCGAACCGGCGGCTGACCCTCTGCCAGGCCCAACAGCAACACCAAGGTTGCGAGCCACTGTGGTAAAATCTTGAACAATCAAGAAATATCCAGGGTAGCCTGTATTGGCAATTGTAGCCAACTCAAAGTCAAGGCGTTCTCGAATAGTTTCTGAGATTTCTCCGTATCGTCTTTTTGCCCCTTCGTACGTTAAGTGGCGCAAATAGTCATCTTGATCTTTAAAACCAGGAGGCAATACAAAGTGTGGTAATAACACGTCTTGCTGCAACTTGGGTGGAGTGATTTTGTCGGCAATTAAATTCGTATTGTCGATGGCATGCGGAACGTCTTTAAACTTTTCCAGCATTTCGGCCTGAGACTTGAAATAAAATTGGCTGTTCGGAAATCCAAATCGAAAATCTCTTCCTTCACCTACAGGCGTGCTTTGTAAATCACCTGTATTGATACAGAGCAAAATGTCGTGTGCATTGTAATCTTCCTCGTCTACATAATGAGAGTCATTGGTTGCAATAGCAGGGACATTATATTTTTCAGACCATTTCAGTAACACTTGGTTGACGTCTTCCTGGCTCTTGCCGGTTTTGTCTAGGTCTTGTAAGTCGTGACGTTGTAATTCTATGTAGTAATCCTCCCCAAAAATATCTAGCCACTCTAAGAATACTTTTTCGGCTTCTTCTTCTGATTTATGAAGAATGGCTTGTGGTACTTCAGCTCCAATACAACAGGTTGTGGCAATAATGCCTTCACTATACTTTTTAATGAGGTCTTTATCAATTCTTGGATATTTTCCATAAAGGCCTTCAATAAAACCCAGCGAGCAGAGTTTGGATAAATTTTTATAGCCTTGCTGGTTTTTTGCCAGCATCAATTGATGATAACGTTTGTCTTTTTTGCCCCCGGTAAATGAACGTTGGAAACGATCTTCAACAACATAAAACTCACATCCAACGATTGGTTTTATTCCTTGTCTTTCAGCCTCAACAACAAATTTGAAAACGCCAAACATGTTGCCATGATCGGTTAGGGCTACAGCCTTCATTCCATCTGCTTTTGCTTTGGCCATCATACCTGGAATACTGGCAGCACCATCAAGCAATGAAAATTGTGAATGGCAATGGAGATGGCAAAAATCAGGCATACTGGTGGAGAATTTTGATGTGTATTCGAAGATAAGTCGGTGGACGTTAACTTTTGGCAGTTTGTATAAAGTGTGGATTATAATCTGTGTGCGGCTCTATTTAATAGCACAAGGAAATAGAAAATAGAACAGAGAAGGTAGACTTTTTTAGTAGGAATTAGGAATGGGCCACTAGGTATTAGGACAACGACCATTTAATCTTTCATTCAAGTATTCAATCCTTCAATCCCTCAATCCTTCATTCCCTCAATCCTTCTAAAACATCCCTATCTTTGACGCATGACGCTTACAGAACAAATAAATGAGCAGTTAAAAGCTGCGATGAAGGCTAAAGATCAAGCAACCATGCGGTCACTTCGAGCAATAAAATCAGCACTATTAATCTTAAATACATCCGGTGGAGATGGCCCAACTGAGGCAGATGAAATTGCTGCATTGGTTAAAATGGCAAAACAAAGAAAAGATTCGTTAGCGTTATATGTTGAGCAAAATAGACCAGATTTGGCAAAGATAGAAGAAGAGGAGTTGGAAGTGATTGAAACGTTTTTACCCAAACAACTTAGTGAGTCTGAAATTACGGAGGCTGTTCAATCGATAATGGCTAAAGTAAATGCACAAGGCATGAAAGATATGGGCAAAGTTATGGGTATGGCAAGTCAGCAGTTAAAAGGGAAGGCCGACGGCAAACTCATTGCTGATATTGTGAAGAAACAACTTATGTCTTAATGGGTGATACAGACCAATATGTAGTCGGGCAGCAAAATATGATTGCTCGTTTTATTACAAACGTTTTCGGACAATTCTTTGGCTATATAAAGCGCTATGTCAAAGAAGAATTTGATTGGAAATATCTTGCCTTTTTAGTCGTATTTCTTGCTGGATATATTTATTGGGCTTACCCCGATGGAACGTATGGCGCCTATCGTACATTTAGAAATGAACAGATTGGTAAAGTTGGACTTTTTTGGTACCACTTCTGCTTGTATGGATTGCCATTTTCTGTTGCCTATGGCGGTTATATTGTGTCTAAAAGGAGGTATGACTTACTTAAAAACCCAGGGTTTATATTTCTGTCATTATTTGCAGTTGGTGTATTTAGTTTAAGGCAATACATCGTGTGGAAGGTGCATTTGGAAGGATTTGATGTCGGCCGGTTTCCACATTTTTCAAATAGAATAATTGGAGATTTACTAAAAATGGCCGCAGCAATGTTGCCAATAACGGTGTATTGGTTGTGGGATAGAAAACAAATTGAAAGCCCTTATGGCTTCACAATAAAGAATTTTAACCTGAAGCCATATTTCCTGATTCTGCTAATCATGCTTCCGTTTGTGGTAGGCTTTGGTCTAACAGATCATTTTGGCGGATATTACCCAAGAGGGTTGAAAAACTTGACGTACTACTTTGGGTATGGTGTGGATCCGCCATCTGCATATTTGTTGTTTTATGAATTGATTTATGGATTGGACTTTGTTTCCATCGAATACTTTTTTAGAGGATTTTTGGTTCTGGCGTTTTTGAAATATGTAGGACCAGGGTCAATATTGCCAATGGCAGCTTTTTATGTGTCAATTCATTTTGGTAAACCGATGGTCGAAACCATCTCTTCTTTTTTTGGCGGTAGCCTTTTGGGGATATTGGCTTTTTATTCCAGGTCTATCTGGGGTGGAATAGTTGTGCATATGGGTATCGCATGGCTAATGGAATTAGGCGCATTTTTGGGTAAATCGAATGCTTAATTATTAGTGTTTAATTATTAGTTGTTTAAGTAACATTTGGTGTTGCATCCATTAAAAATTCAACATTAAACACTAAACATTATTAATATACTTGTAAGGTGAACTCTTTTTTAAATACACCTATTGAATTCCTAAAGGGAGTCGGGCCGCAACGCGCTGAGCTTCTGCAACAGGAAATTGGAGTTTTTACGTTCAATGACTTTCTTCAATATTATCCTTTTCGTTACGTTGACCGTACGCAAGTTCACCTGGTGAAAGACTTGACGCCGGATATGCCTTATGTTCAATTAAAAGGTAAACTATCTCAATTAAAAGTACTTGGTGATGCCGGCAAACAACGTTTGGTTGGGAAGTTTAGCGATGGTTCGGGGTCTATTGATTTAATCTGGTTTAAAGGGGTTAAGTGGTTACAAACAGCGCTTAAGTCAGGTGAAACATATGTACTTTTTGGTAAGCCAAGTGTGTTCAATCGAGGCTTGAATATTGCACACCCTGAGTTAGAGTCGCCTGATTCGCAACTTGGGTTGCCTCGATTTCAAGCGGTTTATCCAAATACGGAAAAGTTAAGAAATCGGAAGATTGACAATAAGGTTTATCAAAAGTGGTTTACTAACATTTTTAATAATCCTGGTTTTCAGGTTAAAGAGTATTTGCCTAAGAAAATACTTGCACGACAAAATCTAGTATCTCGCGAATTGGCACTTAAATGGGTGCACAACCCTGCCAATCATACAGAATTAAGTGCAGCTTTAGAACGTTTAAAATTTGACGAATTTTTTCTGTTGCAACTTTCCATTTTGCGGCTCAAGAAAAACCGCAAGGCATATCCTGGTCTTGTTTTTAATAAAATTGGCCAATTTTTTAATTCATTTTTTTCCGAACAACTCAGCTTTGAATTAACAGGTGCTCAAAAGCGGGTAATTAAAGAAATACGCTATGACTTGGGAAGTGGGCAACAAATGAATCGATTGTTGCAAGGCGATGTGGGTAGTGGCAAAAGTATCGTGGCCATTCTTTCATTGCTGATTGCTATCGATAACGGGTATCAAGGTGCATTAATGGCTCCAACAGAGATATTGGCCAATCAACATTATGATGGATTTAAAGACAAACTCGAAGCCATTGGTTTAAAGGCGGCACTTTTAACCGGCAGCACAAAAACTGCAGAACGTAAGGAAATATTTGAAGGCCTTTTAAACGGGGATATTAACCTATTAATTGGTACACATGCGTTGATTGAAGACAAAGTAAAGTTCAAGAATCAAGGTATGGTCGTGATCGACGAACAGCATAGATTTGGCGTAGCGCAACGTGCTAAACTATGGGCTAAGTCCAAACATCCACCACATGTATTGGTGATGACGGCTACACCCATTCCTCGCACATTGGCCATGACCGTTTATGGCGATTTGGATGTGTCTAAAATAGATGAACTGCCAGGAGGGAGAAAGCCAATCATCACAGCGCATCGTTCAGAAAGTCATCGTTTACGGGTTAGAGGATTTATTAAAGAGCAGGTTGATGCTGGTCGTCAAACGTATATTGTGTTTCCGCTCATTGAAGAGTCTGAAACGCTGGATTATAAAAATCTACAAGAAGGTTTCGATCACCTTATTGAATATTTTGAAAGGCCTAAGTATCAAATCGACATGTTACACGGCCGGATGAAATCGGAAGAGAAAGATGCTGTAATGTTACGGTTTAAAGATGGTGTAAGCCATATCCTAGTATCTACAACTGTTATTGAGGTGGGCATTAACGTTCCGAATGCAACGGTGATGGTTATTGAAAGTGCCGAAAAATTCGGTCTTGCACAATTGCATCAATTGCGTGGACGAGTGGGCCGAGGGTCTGAGCAGTCGTTTTGTATATTGATGACAGGCAATAAATTGACGAAGGTGGCTCGCAAACGACTGTCGGCTATGGTAGAAACGACGGATGGATTTGAAATTGCAGAGTATGATTTGAAACTGAGAGGGCCAGGCGATATGGAAGGCACACGGCAAAGTGGATTGCTGGACTTGAAATTAGCGAGTATCACCAAAGACCAAGACTTACTTGAAAGAGCAAGAAATGAAGCATTCTTGCTTCTCGAAGCTGATTCCACCTTTGCAAAGGCTGAGCATCAATTACTCAAAAAACACTTACAATCAGCCAAAGGATTTGTTGATTGGAGTCGAGTCAGTTAATCACTTCAACCAATAATTTTTCTGACACCAATAAGCTTAGTGTTTCACTTGGTTTATTGTCGTACGAAACAATCATGCTATTGTCGAATGGCTCGATTGATAATAGTTTCATCCTTGTGTCGAGTTGGAGTTGGCGTTTGTTTAGATATGATAGAAATTCTGCCGAGGAATTTACAACAGCTGCAAGTCTAACAGTATCTCCAGCCTTGCATTCAGACAGTTTGGGGTAGTTAATCCAATCAACTTTGCCATTTTTATCTGGAATGGGAGAACCATGTGGATCATGTTTTGGATGATCTAATAATTCATCCATCCGATTAAATAAATCTGGTGACTTTACATGCTCCATCTGTTCCGCGATTTCGTGCACATTTTCCCAGCCAAATCCCATCTTTTCTACCAAATACATTTCGGTTAGTCTATGCTTGCGGATGATGATGCCTGCTTCCTTTTTGCCTATCGCAGTTAGCTTAATGGGTTTGTAGCTGGTGTATTTTACAAGTCCCTTTGCCGATAGTTTCTTCATCATGCTGGTAACCGTAGGCATTTTGATGTCGAGTTTGTCAGATAGCTCTTTGACACTCACTTCACCATGCTCGTTGGCATAGCTAAACAATGCTTTAAGATAATTCTCCTCTATCAGCGAATTCATAATACAAATGTAATCATCTTGATGTTTTGTTAATGGATGTAAAATAATTTTGTTAGAATTATCTAACAATATACTTTTGCATTTGAAATATGAATTTTTGGAATAGTAAAACATTATCTGGGTTGATTGCTTTGGCTGTTGTGTTTACAGCGTGCGAAACTTTTGAGCCAAAAGCGCCGGAAGAGAACGAGTTGCTTGATGGACCAATAGAAGGTTTGAGCTTTGAGGATTCTAAGCGGTTTTTAGATGGTGACATTGCCTTTAATGATGGAGTGTTTTTTCGTGAAACAGGCTTGGGACCAACGTTCGTCGCAACGAGTTGCGGAAGCTGTCACGCTGGAGATGGCAAAGGTCATCTATTTACAACACTAACTCGGTTTGGACAATCAGCACCAGGCCAAAACACTTTTCTAGACAAAGGTGGACCACAGTTGCAGAACCGCGCCATACCAGGGTATAAGCCTGAACAACTTCCTGCTGGTGCAACTTATTCGAAGTTGACACCACCTGCAAATACAGGTTTAGGTTATTTGGAAGCAATGACTGATGCGGACATTATTGCAATGGCTGACCCAAGAGATCGAGATAATGATGGAATCTCTGGTAAGCCGCAGTGGAAAGCCCTGGCGCCTTTCATCCATCCAAATCCAAGTGCGATAGAGCGAAACGGTGAATATATTCATCGATTTGGCAAAAAAGCATCTGCCTACAACTTGTTGCATCAAACTGTTGGGGCGTATAGTGAAGATATGGGTGTTACATCTACGTACCTCCCGAATAGTGTTTATACTGGTTTGGAAACCGATCCGGAAATAAGCAATCAAACTATAAACGATTTGGTATTTTATCTGCAAACCTTAAAGGCACCGATACCGAGGGACCAAACGAAACAAAACGTTATTGATGGGAAGTCATTGTTCGTTCAAATCAATTGTTCGGGCTGCCACAAACCAGAATTAAAAACTGGCTTTTCTCAAATTGAAGTATTGTCTGAAAAGACATTTTATCCATATACCGACTTGTTGTTGCACGATATGGGAACTGAACTAGACGATGGTTATACGGAAGGCAATGCCGAGACAAGTGAATGGCGAACTCCACCGCTATGGGGATTAGGATTGTCACCAGATGCACAAGGTGGACAGTATTATCTGATGCATGATGGGCGCGCAACGACTCTAGAATCGGCTATATTGATGCATGGTGGTGAAGCCGAATCAAGTAGGGATGAATACAAAAGCTTATCTGACTTAGAGAAAGCCAAGGTCATAGAATTCTTGGAATCACTTTAAGATATGAACCGAAAAGAATTCATAAAGCTGTGTGCTGGTGGCTGTTTAGGTGCTGTTTTTTTACAGACAACCTTATCTGGATGTGCTACACAAAAGCAAGTGAATGCAATGGTTATTGGAGAAAACTTGGAAGTCCCTTTGGTGGCATTTGAAAAGATAAAGGACGGTGAAATAACTTATCTAGACTCTGTAATTGTTCGGAATCCAATGTTGCAATACCCTGTTGCGGTTTTCAGGTTTTCTCAAGACGACTATCAAGCCTTATTAATGAAATGTACACACCAAGGTACTGAGCTTAAATTATATGGAGACACTTTACAATGTATCGCACATGGAAGTGAATTTGACAATAAAGGAAATGCGACGAATGGCGTAGCCGTTGCTGAGTTAAGAAAGTTTCCTGTAGTAATAGACAATCAAAAATTAAGGATTTCTCTACAATGAAATTGAAAATATTTATCTGTTTACTTGTTGTGAGTCACTTTAATGTTACCGCACAAATAGACAGTACATTATTAAAACAGACAAAGTCTGCCAATGATTCCTTGGCATTAAACATGGATGCAGTCTATAATAGGCCATTTATGAAAGGTGGGAATTCGACAGCGGTAGGAGGATACCTTGAAGCGAACTGGCAGCATTTAGGAACCGATGGTGTAACTGAAGGCCACCAGTTTCAGGTAAGGCGAATGACTTTGTTTGTAGCTTCTGCAATCAGCAGCAGGGTTTCTTTCATGAGTGAGATTGAATTTGAAGAAGGAGGGAAACAAATTGCTATTGAGTTCGCGGCAGTTGATATTGAGTTTAACCCATTATTGAATCTACGATCTGGAATCGTAATGAATCCCATTGGTTCGTTTAACCAAAATCACGATGGACCTAAATGGGAGTTTACCGACCGGCCCTTTTCTGCAACACAATTGCTACCTGCAACATGGAGTAATGCAGGTTTTGGTTTGTTTGGGCAATACTATAAAGACGGTTGGAAACTTGGATATGAGGTGTATGCCACAGGCGGTTTTGATGCCAGTATTGTTGAAAACGACATGAACAGAACCTTCTTGCCAGCTTCAAAAGCAAACGGCGAAAGGTTTGAAGAAGGCAATGTGTTATTTACAGGTAAAGTTGCTGCTCGACATAAACAAATTGGAGAATTAGGTTTGTCATATATGGCGGGGCAATACAATGTGGACGAAAAAGATGGGTTGGTTTTGGATGAAGCGAGATGTGTACGTGCTGCAGCAATAGATTTTGGAACAACGATTCCAAGGCTTAAAACAAAAGTTACCGGGGAAGTCACAAAAATTTGGATTGATGTTCCTTCGACTTATTCGCAACAGTTAGGAAATGAGCAAATTGGTGGTTTTGTTGACTTGGTTCAACCTTTAATAAACCGTCCCTTTTTAAATTATGCCAACGCCATGGTTAGTCTTGCGGTTCGAGTGGAATATGTGGATTGGAATATTGGTACTTTTGACCAAACAGGTGGAGATATAGGCGATGAGTTATGGAGTGTAATGCCTGGACTCAGTTTTAGACCAACACAAGAGACTGTCTTGCGCCTGAATTATCAGTATATGAGCGAGGTAGATCTACTTGGAAATCCACCTGCAAAAACCGCCGGGTTTAGTTTCGGTGTTTCTTCGTATTTCTAAAGACTCAGTTAGTAAATATTTTTTTATTGCACGATTAACCAACTGCAACCAGCAGCGACATAGTTCATGTCGTTGTTCATGCCAGTTCCAAACGACCAATCCAGCTGAACTTTATCGTTTACCAAGTAGGTGAACCCTGCATCAAAGTTGTATTCATTTCCACGAACAGGTGTTATCTCGTTTACATTGATTAAGCCGTATGGCTCACAGTACACCCCAAGCTTTTCTGTTATAGCAAAACCAAAGGCTAAAGAATAGCTTAGGTCGTCAACACCAGCAATAGTATTAAATCCAATGTTATACCCAATACTGAAGTCTTCAGTGATTGTATGAGAAACGCACAATTTGAGTATCGAATACAATCCGCCAACAGATACCGACTCCGAACCAGTTGGAAGGCCAACGTGGGTCATAAAGGCTGCTTCCGTTTTAGCTCCTTCTTTTCTATACAATTGCACTTTTGTGCCAACTTCTAAGTCACTCACCGCCGACTTGTAAGGCGATTTGTCTACACGTGGATTGAACGTGCTGTTTAATTCAATTTGATTGAGTACACGAAGCTCAATCTGTTTAGTAATTCCTAACCGGAATAAGTTGGTTGGGGCCAAAAGCTGCCGATCTAGACCGTTGTATCTTACTCCACGAAAAGCAGAGTTGCTGACGGTAGAAGTGAGTTGAAAACCAGATTCTATCTGTAGACTTTTTGCTGGAACAGTGGAGGATGCCTCGGTTTGGTCTGGACGGTCGGTTTGGATTGTCTGTGCTAGTCCTTGACCACACAATATAAGTGCAAATACACTTGTCAGTATCTTCTTCATATAAATCTTACTACGCTTTTTTGTGGAGAATAACAGCCCCCTTTATTACTTTGCAACTAACTCATTATCAGTTAATTATTGACTAATTAAAAATACAGGTGAAATATTTTTTAATAGAGTTCGAATTAGTCTCCGGTGTGGAAAAGTTTGACTACTGATTATATTTCTAAAATTTCTAATTCTTGCATACACCTCAACATAATAGAACAGGTTCTTTCAATATTTGCATCTAAGCCAATAGAAAATCGAATCAACCCCGGACTTAAGCCCATATCTATTTGTTCTTGCTCGGGAATTTCTGACGACGTAGATGTACCCGGAGCGCTAAAAAGGGTTTTGTAAAACCCTAAGCTTACAGCTAAATATCCAAGATTTTTATCCTGCATTAACTCCATGAGATTATTAGCTTTTTCGAGTGAACCTACATCGATCGTTAACATACCTCCGAAACCATATTCTTTATTCATTATGCCGATAAGCAAGTCATGTGAAGGATGAGTTTGCAAGCCAGGATACACGGTAATTATACCTCTTTTCTGAAATTCTGTTGCTAAGAACAATGCATTTGAACTATGCTTTTGCATACGTATATGAAGTGTCCTAAGATTTTTAAGAATGCTGGAAGCCCTGACACTATCTAATGTAGACCCTAAAAGCATGGCTGCACCAGTATTTACATCGCGGATAGCGTCAATAAAATCTTGACTACCACAGATCACTCCTCCCAAGGTGTCACTTGAACCATTGATGAATTTAGTAAGACTATGTATTATAATATCAGCTCCAAAAACAGTTGGAGAGATAGAAAGAGGTGAAAATGTATTATCTATAACTAATTTTAATTTGTGTTTTTTCGCTAATTCAGCTAGGGCCTTAATATCTGCTACTTCGAGAAGTGGATTGCTAATACTCTCACAATAGAGCACCTTAGTTTTGACTGTAATGGCAGCCTCAACAGCATTTATATCAAGTATATTGACAAAGGAAGTTTTTATCCCAAAGCCAGAAGTAAAATTCTTTAAAAGGGCGTAGGTGCCTCCATATATTGTTCTGCTACAGACAACATGATCCCCACATTTGCATAATTGCATTAACGTAGCCGTAATAGCCCCCATTCCACTCGCCGTTACATGGGCGGCTTCCGTGCCTTCCATGGCTGCTAAAGCTTTTCCGAGATATAGGTTAGAGGGACTTGAATGACGCGAGTATAAATAGCACCCATCGGCATTACCCTCAAAAGTATCAAACATTGTCTTTGCAGATAAAAAAGTATAGGTTGAAGAATCAGAAATAGATGGGTTAACTCCACCAAATTCTCCAAAATATTGTAAGTCTTGTATCTGATCTGCTGGCTTAAAATTCACGTTCAATAATACACTAATAGATTTTATCTTTCTTTTAATGACGTAAAATTTTGTCAGAGGATTAAATTTAAAGAGTGACAGATATTGGAGTATAATTCTAAAACATATAATATACTGTGTAGTCCAGATAAATATTACAAAAGATAAAAATTGATTTGGTTTAAAAGTTATTGCAACTATAAATGATGTAACTTATTGACAATGAAAGACTTTGAAAAAGGTCGAAAAACTAAGAAAGAAAAATGGTGGAGAATACCGGGTTGCTATGCGATCCAAATGATCCCCAGCCCAAGTCCAAAGCCCTATCGGGCCATTAATCATTATCAAGTTCACTTACAAGCGAGCTTGACCTGCCCTTTATGAATGATTAACCACTTCGTGGTCTGTTCTTGTGGAGAATACCGGATTCGAACCGGTGGCCTTTTGACTGCCAGTCAAACGCTCTAGCCAACTGAGCTAATCCCCCTGTTAAAGTTTAGGTCAAATCTAAGACAATGCCATTAACAATTAAGGATTATCAATTATCAATTATCAACTATCAATTGTCAATTAAGGATTATCAATTATCAATTATTAATTTGGGAAACCTACATATACTCAGCAAAAAGAGCTCGCAGCTGTGCTTCATTGAGCCCACCCATTTTAGTTTTAACTTCTTTGCCGTCTTTGAACAGTTTTAAAGTTGGGTAACCTTTTATGTTATGAGCAGTAGACAAACTCACGTTCTTTTCAGCGTCAATCTTGACAAGAGTCAACTGGTTGTCGTCATATTCGTCAGCAATCTTTTTCAAATGAGGCGCCATCTTTATACACGGTCTGCACCATGTGGCATAAAAATCAACCACCACAAAAGGTTGTGATGAAACCAAGCTGTTGAAATCTGCAACACTCATATCGACAATTTCAGCATGTGCTTCATTTGCCGTAGATTCCGTTTGTTCAACACTGTTCGGCTTATCTCCTGAAGTTCCAGTCTGTTTGTTTTGATCTCCGCAACTTGTAAATAGAAATGCGGAAACGGCCAATAATGCTAGTCCTCTGTTAATCATATTCATACTTATTAGTTCTGATTGGTCGTCGTCAGTTTTGTTGTCTGACAAATAATTGGTGTAAAGTCGTTGCTCTACGTAAAATACCTAAAATCGTGACCCGCTTTTAACTGAATTAAGAATTCATACATCAGTTTGATACAACCTTCTATATCGGCGTAGTCTACCATTTCAACAGTTGTGTGCATGTATTTTAATGGAAGAGATATCAAAGCAGATGCACGTCCAATATCACTAAAGGCAAAGGCATCTGTGTCTGTACCTGTAGTCCTGCTTGCTGCCATGCGTTGAAAACTGATTTTCTTTTTTTCTGCAACATCAATAACCATCTCCAGCAAGTTGTTTTGAACAGCAGGTCCGACGGTTAAGCAAGGGCCATTTCCACATTTTGTGTCGCCTTGTTGTTTCTTGTTATACATTGGTGAATGTGTGTCGTGGCACACATCTGTAACAATGGCTAAGTCAGGTTTGATGCGTCGACTTACCATTTCTGCTCCCCGTAAACCGATTTCTTCTTGAACAGCATTCACAACGTAAAGCGTATAAGGTAACTTCTTTTTGTTTTCGTGAAGCAATCGAGCTACTTCAGCAATCATAAATCCACCAGCGCGATTGTCTAACGCACGACCCACAATATATTTTTTGTTGAGTTCCATGGCGTCTGCATCAAACGTCGCTACAGTACCCACATGGATTCCCATTTTTTCTACTTCATCTTTGCTGCTTGCCCCAACGTCTATCGTTAAATTCTTTACAGTTGGTTGCTCTTCCTTTGCTCGGTCACGGACATGTATCGCTGGCCAACCAAAAATGCCGTCAACCTTGCCTTTTTTCGTATGTAACTTAACCCGCATACTTGGAGCAATCTGGTGGTCACTTCCTCCATTTCGCACAACATAAATATATCCGTTATCGTCAATGTAATTTACAAACCAGGCTATTTCATCAGCATGTGCCTCGATAACAACTTTGTAGTCTTGGCCAGGGTTTATTACACCATATGTGGTCCCATAAACGTCCACCTCATACTCATCGATATATGGTTTTAAATAGTCTAGCCAAACTTTTTGTCCAGCTGTCTCGAACCCAACAGGTGAGTTGGTATTGATATATTGTTTTAGAAAGTCTTTACTCTTTTTACGCATCTTGTCTGTTTTAGGAAGGCAAATGTATGTTTTTGTATTTCTATACTTCAACCAGAAGTATGTAGTTATTGTTTTTTTACGTCAGAGCCAAACATCCAAAAAGGGGTGTCTTTCATGGCTTCTTTAGACTCAGATTCGAGAAAACCGCCGACCACTTCAGGCGGTTTGCTGAAGAATGGTTCGAACTGTTCAATTTCTTCATCCTGTAATATGTCCCATTTGGTGAAGCCACCCATAAAAGGGGAGGGCAATGCGAACACGACTCTACTGATCTTATATTCTCGTATCATGAACGAACACATCGGGCAAGGTTCGCAACTGGTGTATAAGGTGTATCCACTTAAGTTGGAGCTTCCCGTTTCGTTGTGGGCGTTATGTAATGCGATAACTTCAGCATGCTCGGATACTTTGTTAGCGGCATCATTCAAACCTTCAGCAATAAGTACATCTCCTTTTGCCACGAGGCTGCCGAACGGGGCATCACCATCTTGCCAGCTTTCTTTGGCCAGTTCGATGCATCGACGCATAAAACTTATGTCTATTTCCGATTGATTGTGTTCCATTATTAGCCAAATTAAAGCATAAAAAAAGAGCCGAACAAAGTGTCCGGCTCTTAATCAATAAGTTTATTTAAGCTTTAGTCAACTTCGCAACTAGGTTTTTAATTTTTAATGTGCCTTTGTCTGAGATATAGTACATCACCGGTACAATAACCAAGGTAAGGAAGGTTGCGAATATCAATCCATAGATTACAGCCCAAGCCATAGGACCCCAGAACTCTGCATTCTGTCCTCCCATATAAATATCTGGCTCAAAACTGGTCAATAAGCCAACGAAGTTAACGTTGAACCCTACAGCCAATGGTAAAAGACCAAGTACAGTGGTAATAGCGGTAAGCAATACAGGACGAAGTCTTGTTTTACCCGACTCAACAATGGTTTCAACAATTTCATTAGGCTCAAGTTTCCCTTTCATTGGGTCTAACCCATTCTGTGCCCGTTTACGTTGTCGTAACAAGTTGGTATAGTCAACCAGTACAATGGCATTATTCACAACAATACCCGCCAGCGATATGATACCAATGCCGGTCATCATAATCGAGAAAGTGGTTTGTGTTAATGAAAAGCCTAAGAAAACGCCAATTGTACTAAATAGCACAGATAACAAAATAATAAATGGTCCTGCAACCGAGTTGAATTGTGTTACGATGACTAAGAATATTAAGAATATAGCGAGTTGCATGGCGCCAAGTAAAAAGGCCATAGACTCCCCTTGTTCTTCTTGCTCTCCAGAAAACTTAAACTCATAACCATCTTTCATCTGATGGTTTTCCAATAACTTTTTGTATTCAGCTACCAGTGCATTTGCATTTGCGCCTTCTTCAACTTCAGAAAAGATGCTAATTACACGGTCTAAGTCTTTCCGTTTTACAGAACCATAAGTCGAATTGTATTTAACATCTGCAACGGCAGATATGGGTACCTGACTAATTTTTCCTGTAGCCATGTTTCGAAAGGTGATTCGTGTGTTCATCAAATTATTGAGGTTGTACCGATATTCTTCTTTCAATCGAAGTTGTATTTCATAATCGTCTTCGCCCTCCTTATATTTTGAAATTTCCTTTCCTAGCAAGGCTGTACGAATGGTACCTGCAATTTGCATGGTGCTTAAACCAAATCGTCTAGCAGATTCTTGGTTAATCGATATCTCCAATACGGGTTTACCTAATTCAAGATCTGTTTTAAGTTGGTCGACTCCTTTAAGGTTGAGATCTTCCATCTTCTTCTTGACTTTTTCAACCTCTCCAATAAGCGTTAAATAGTCTTCACCTTTTACTTCAACATTAATGGGCTTTCCTACAGGAGGTCCCATATTGTCTTTGGCAAACGTGAGTTTCGCTTCTGGGAAATCACCACATGCGTCTTTAATGACTTGCATCACGTCACTTGTTGTGCGATCGCCTTCCATCAAGTTTACGCGTTTTTCAAATTCAAGAAAAGATATAGTAATTCTAGCTTTATGAGGAGATGATCCACTTTGAGGACCTTCGTTTGGATCAGCCGTTTTTTCTCCAACTTGTGTTAAAATGGCTTCTAAAATAGCGCTGTCTGGTTGTACTGCAGCCGCGATTCGTTTCTCTAATTTTTTAGATATTTCATTTGTTCGCTCAATGTCGGTGCCTAAAGGTGTTTCCACATATACGTTTACGTACTTAGGTTGGCTATCTGGGAAGAATACAATTGGTGGTGGATGAACAGCAAACACACCCAACGTTACGATGAATAAAATAACCATTCCAACCAAATATATAACTGGTCGCATCCCACTTAGTGCCTTGGTTAGAAAGTTTGCGTAAGCAATTTCTATTTTGGGCATCACGTTGTTCATAAACCAGTTTCCCACAGGTGTTAAGTAAAATCTATTGATTATGGATATGATAACTCCTGCAATGAAAATACCACCAAGAAGCCTCCAACCAATCATGAACAACATCACAGAGACTATAACTGTAATACCATTTTTGACCCAAAAACTAGATGACTTCGATTTCTCTTTATTTCCAATTTTGATATAATCAGA
>ENA-UZWX01002983-UZWX01002983.1-metagenome-genome-assembly--contig:-Day-4---50m-contig-2983_pt1 | contig 19224 bp, 19 predicted proteins | sample MGYA00260347_ERZ794907 | MGnify/ENA metagenome assembly ERZ794907 | reverse complement strand
GTGTTATAAAACCCTCAAAAACAAATAAAGCATAGGCACTATTTGTTGCACTTATTTTTGGTGATTGGTATGAGACTTTTGCACAAATAGGAACAGCCATAAAACCACCAATTGTAAAAAATCTGGCGTTTTTTAATCACCCATATTTACACAAGAGCCCCTGTCTAAAATAATAAAATGATAAGTGTGTGGATTTTCTTTGTTGGCAAGGTGGGTTTCTCTAAAGGTTTCCACAAAATTATCTCGATTAAACGCAGGAAAATAGGCATCACCTTCAAATTCACCTTCAATCTGGGTGATATAGAGCCTGTTAACACTTGGTAGCATTTGCTCGTAAAAAGAGGCGCCTCCCATGATCATAACTTCATCATCGTTTTTGGCCAAAGCCAGTGCGCCCCCAATGCTGCTAACGATTTCGCAGCCTTGCGCTTGAAAATCAGTATTCCGACTAACAACGATATTGCGACGATTGGGCAAAGGAAATCCAATAGATTCATAGGTTTTACGCCCCATAAGCACCGTTTTACCTGTGGTGGTTTTTTTAAAATACGCCAAATCTGCTGGCAAATGCCAAGGCAGCGCATTATTTTTGCCAATCAGTTGATTGTCATCCATTGCCACAATAATTGATAAGCGCATGAATATCCTTATAAAGTAAAATACCCTTATTTTACAAACACTTTACCGGTCGTGTCATTAATTCTTGCCTCCTCATCGCCTTTTAGAAAAGAACTGCTTAACAAATTAGGCATGGACTTTGACAGCGTGTCGCCAGATATTGACGAATCTAGACGAGCCAACGAAACGCCTGAGCAGTTGGTATTAAGATTGGCGCAAGAAAAAGCGCGCGAAGTGGCAAAAACTCATAGTGGGCTTATTATTGGCTCAGATCAGGTGGCAACACTGGGCGATGAAATTCTAACCAAGCCCAATAACCACGAAAATGCCGTTAAGCAACTTAAGCAAAGTTCTGGAAATAGCGTCATTTTCCTTACAAGTTTGGCTCTTTTAGACACAGATAGCAATACGATAGACACACATGTTGAAAAAACCAAGGTTGTGTTTAAGGTCTTAAGCGCCCAGCAAATTGAAAATTACCTGCAAAAAGAAAAGCCCTATCATTGTGCAGGCAGCTTCAAATCCGAGGCGCTTGGCGTTAGTCTTTTAGAGCGCATAGAGGGCAACGACCCCAATGCGCTGATTGGCTTGCCGCTTATTCAGTTGATTAAAATGTTAGAAAACCAAGGTGTTGATGTTTTGGCACAAGGCGCTCATTCCAAAAACTAACGCCTCTACACAACATGTGCCACCTTTATCCCCAGGGAACAACGCCCTTTAGCTCAGGACAAAAATTCCACTGGGGTGCGCTGTATGGCAGCGCACAAGCTTTAGCGTTGATTGAGTTTGCCAAAACACAAGACGATGTTGTTTTGGTCGTGGCAAATGACATTACGCACTTCGAGCAGTTGTTTAAATCTTTGTGTTTTTATAATGATGATTTGGAAATTCTCAAACTTGATAATTGGGAGGTGTTGGCTTTTGACCATTTTTCTCCACATCCAGATATCACCTCAAGCCGTTTAAACACCCTATCAAAGCTCCCCAACCTTAAGCGCGGCATTGTAATCGTTACGCTTGAATCTTTGGTGCAAAGATTGTGCCCAATAGCATTTAGTGAAGGCTACAGCTTTAATTTAAAAGTAGGCGACACACTTGAAATACAAGCATTTACTCAGCGCCTACTGAAAATAGGCTACAACCGAGTGACAAAGGTGATGGCGCACGGCGAGTTTAGCGTTAAAGGCGCTTTAATTGATATTTATCCAATGGGGGCTAACACACCTTTTCGCTTAGATTTATTTGACCAAGAGATTGACTCTATTCGTGCCTTTGACGTTACAACACAACGCTCTGTCGAAGTCGTGCAAGCAGTTTCTTTGTTGCCTGCCAGAGAGTTTGCTACCGACCAAAACAGCATTGAGATTTTCCAACAAAACTATCAAAAAACGTTTGGCGATACCGAAGGGTTTGTTTTTGATGAGGTTACTAATGCCCGCTTGCCAAGTGGCATCGAGTTTTATTTGCCACTGTTTTTTACTCAGACCAATACCCTATTTGATTATCTGCCAAGCACCAGTATTGTTGCCAGTAGTGAGGGTTTAAATGCCTTTGTTGATTCTGTTTACAATGAAATTAGCAGCCGACACCAGCAGGCCAGCGAGAACCTTGATAGACTGCCATTACCTATAGCGCAAGTTTTTATTGAAAAACAACAACTGTTTAGTCAAATTAAACAGCGACAACAAGTTGTGATTGGCAGTTCAAAACAAGAAGAAAAACCCGGCAGATTAAATTTTGACACCCAGCTGTTACCGCCACTTAATATTAACGCACAAAACAAAGCACCGTTAAAGAAATTCCTTGCTTTTGAGAAAAAATTCAGTGGCAAGATTTTAATTGTTTGTGAATCACAAGGCAGACAGAGCGTGCTTAGCGATTTGCTAACCAGTCACGCACTCACGCCAAGTGCTGTTGACACTTGGCAAGACTTTTTAGACAGCAACAAAAAACTTTGCATTACCAATGACGAGTTGAGCGAAGGCTTGCTAACGCAAGACATTGCCATTATCACCGAGGTTAATTTATTTGGTGCTGATGTGGTCAAGCAAAAAAGACGACGACGCGCCAAACACAAAGATTTTGATGAAGCCATTAAATCCTTGGTGGAAATCCAGCGGGGCGACCCCGTTGTGCATGAAAATTATGGCGTAGGGCGCTACTTGGGTTTAAAAACACAAACCTTTGATGGGTTAACGCAAGACTTCTTAATGCTAGAATACGCCAAGGGCTCAAAACTGATGGTGCCCATGACGTCGCTCAACCTAATTTCGCGTTATTCGGGTGCCTCACCAGAACTTGCGCCTCTGCACAAACTTGGCACCAACCAGTGGAGTAAAGCCAAGCAAAAAGCCCATGAAGCCTTACACGATATTGCCGCCGAATTATTAGAAATCTATGCCAAACGCGAGTCGCAACAAGGTTTTGCCTTTGCGCCACCAAGCGATGCGTACAGCTCTTTTGTTGCCAGTTTCCCCTTTGAAGAAACCCCCGACCAACTCAAAACCATGGGCGAAGTGTTAGCAGATATGCAATCACATAAGCCAATGGACAGGCTGGTGTGTGGCGATGTCGGCTTTGGCAAAACTGAAATCGCCATGCGCGCTGCTTTTTTAGCGGTTGAGTCAGGCAAACAAGTGGCAATTTTGGTGCCAACCACACTACTTGCCAACCAACATTACGAATCTTTCAAAGACCGATTTGTTAACTATCCAATTGAAATTGCCGCCCTTTCACGTTTTCAAGGCAGCAAACAACAAGCAGAAATTAAGCAAAAACTGGTACAAGGAAAAATCGACATTGTCATTGGCACCCACAAATTGATTCAGGGCGGCATTAAATACAAACAACTGGGTTTGGTGATTATTGATGAAGAGCATCGGTTTGGCGTTAAGCAAAAAGAATCCTTAAAAAAAATGCGTGGTGAAAGCGACATTCTTACCATGACTGCCACCCCAATTCCACGCACGCTGAATATGGCGCTTGGCTCACTTAGAGAGCTTTCTATTATTGCCACGCCACCGCAAGGGCGTAGCGCCATTCAAACTTTTGTTAAAGAATGGAATGACGAGGCAATTAAAGAAGCTTGCTCGCGCGAGATGCACCGTGGTGGACAAATATTTGTCCTGCACAACGACATTGACAGCATTGATAACATGGCAGAAAACTTAAAAACCTTAATGCCAAACGCACAAGTGCGCATCGCACATGGACAAATGCCAACACGTGAGTTAGAGCAAATTATGGGCGATTTTTATCACGGTCGTTTTCAAATCTTGGTCTGCACCACGATTATTGAAACCGGTATTGACATTCCCAATGCCAATACCATCATCATTAACAATGCACAAAATTTTGGCTTGGCGCAACTACACCAGTTGCGTGGGCGCGTAGGTCGTTCACACCACAGAGCTTATGCTTACTTAGTCATCAAATCACACCAATCGCTCAGCGACAACGCCAAAAAACGCCTTGAGGCGCTTGAATCTTTAGAAGAGTTGGGTGCCGGCTTTATGCTCGCCAACCATGATTTAGAGATTCGCGGCGCAGGCGATTTGCTTGGTGACAATCAGTCTGGCAAGATTAGTGAAATTGGATTTAATCTCTATCACGACCTGCTTAAGCGCACTGTTGATGCTATCCGTGCAGGTAAAAAAATCAACCTCAACGACCCCATCAACCATGAGATTGATATTGACACCGGTATTGCCTGCATTATTCCCGAGACCTATTTAGGCGATGTGCACGAACGCCTAGTGTTGTATAAACGCATTTCCAGTTGTCAAAACAACGACGAACTCAAGGACATGCAAATCGAGATGATTGATCGTTTTGGTTTGTTGCCAGAGGCTACTAAAAACCTGTTTGCCGCGACCGAGCTTAAACTCCTTTGTGAAAAAATTGGCATTGATAAGGTTTCAGTTTATGATGACAAAGCGCATATTGTGTTTGCTGACAAGGTGAATATTGAGCCGATAAAAATTATTAATCTGGTGCAAACACAGCCTCAGCGTTATCAGCTCAAAGGGCAAAATCAGTTGATTTTTAAGTCTGAGATGCCTGAGGATATTGGGCGGATTGAGTTGGTTGAAGAGTTGCTAAAAACTTTAGCGGCTTAACAACAATCAAGCAAGGCTTGATAACTTTTTGTTTTTAAACTTGCCACTGCATGGCGAGGCTATTTGGTTTTGCCAAAGTTTTTGCCACTCCGTGGCGGGGCGTTCGTTTCTTTGCCTCGCCAAAGAAACGAACCAAAGAAAGGCGACCCCTCAAAGTTTATCTAAAGCACTCTAAGCTCGTTGCGTTGCCCTTGTAAACTCGCTAACGCTCAGACATACAAGGGCTAATCACTCCACTTCGCCAAGATTGCTTTGATAAAACTTTGAAAGGGGAAACCTCAAAACCCCTCACGCATTGAGCGTGATTGGTTTTGATAAGGTAGATGCCACTAAAGCAATTTTGGAGGTTTTTCTAAAACAAGCAACCTCTAATTTTAAATGTTCTTAGTAACTTTCATCGCCTTTGTGTTGCACGCGTCGTCCCACCAAAATTGTTTTTGTTTGTTCCGAAGCGCCAAAATTACCGAAACAGGCAAAATACACATCCCAAGAAAGGACCAAAACACCCTTTTTAAATAACTAGCCTTTTTTGCTTCATCTGCCGGTATTATTTTGTAGCCAGCAACATATTCTCCCAATGTTTGTCTACTAAGAGCGGGGTGTTTATAAAAATAAAAAACAACAAAAAAGAACATACTAAAAACCAATAAACCGAAAATCCAATCCGTGTCTCTCGCGTAATCACGATAAAAAACCCATTGAAATTTACCTGTATGAATAGCCTCAATTACCAATACTGGTAGCGACGTTATTGGAGATAAAACCATTAAAACCGCACCATAATCTATGATAAAAGCCCCAAAGCGCCTCCAAACACCAACGGTTTCTGGGCTTTTTAGTGTGTTTTGTTGCTTAAACAGCAAAGCAAAGATGGCAAAAGTTATTCCAAACAAAATACCAAATAAAGACGACGAGGCTGAAACAATACATGCGTTATTAATACAATGATATGAAAACCCTACTTCACCACCAGAGAAGCGAGGCACCATGAAAAACAACAATATTGTAAAGATAAATACAGTTAATCTATTTGTGTTCATTGAAACTTAACACTAAACTCCGATGTCTGTTATTGCGCTGTAATTCAAAATAAGGGCTCCCCATAATTTTGTTGATAGAGTTGTTCAATCTCAGCCAAGTCAAATGTGTGATTTTGCGTGCCGAGATGGGTGATTTTAATGGCGCCGAGTAGTCCGGCGAGTTGCCCGGTGGTTTGCCAGTCCATATCGTTCATTAGTCCAAACAGTAGGCCTGCACGGTAGGCATCGCCACAGCCGGTTGGGTCTTGGGCCTTGGTGACTTTGGCAGGGGTGATATTGATGATGTCGCCATTGGTGTGAATCTCGCTACCTTCACTGCCTTTGGTAATAATCAGCGCATCGACCATGGAGGCGATGGTGTTTAAATCCAAGCCGGTTTTGTCTTGTAGCATTTGTGATTCATAATCGTTTACTGCCACATAGGTGGCTTGTTCGATAAAGGTGGTGAGCTCTGTGCCTGAGAACATCGGCATGCCTTGACCCGGATCAAAGATAAAAGGGGTGTTGCTATCGGCAAACTGCTGGGCGTGTTCAATCATGCCATCGCGCCCATCGGGGGAAACAATGCCAATGTCGACATTGGCGGCATCAGAAGCTTTATTTTGATGCGATTCGCCCATTGCGCCTGGGTGGAAAGCGGTAATTTGGTTGTCGTCCATATCGGTGGTAATAAAGGCTTGCCCTGTGTAGGTGTTGGGCACAACGGTAATATGCTGGGTGTTGATGCCACACTTTTCTACCCAGTTCATATAAGGGGTAAAGTCTTCGCCTACGGTTGCCATGGGCACAGCGTTGGCGCCCAATAAATTCAAGTTGTAAGCAATGTTGCCACCTGTGCCACCAAACTCTTTACGCATGGTCGGCACCAAGAAAGAAACATTGAGCATGTGCACCTTGTCGGGCAAGATGTGGTTTTTAAACTGGTCGTGAAAAACCATAATAGAATCAAAGGCATAAGAGCCACAAATTAACGCTGTTTTTGACATAATGTCTCCTTTTTTTATTTGACAAGGTCGACCTTGTCAAGGGGTTATCTCAGTTGTTTGGGCATAGAAAAACGTGTGTTTTCTGTTACGCCAGAGATTTCAATAACTTCATTTGCCCCGTGGGCACGCAAATAATCAATCACTTCTTGCACCAATATTTCGGGTGCTGATGCGCCAGCTGTTACACCAACGGTACTGACGCCAGTTAGCCAGCTTGGTTGAATTTCGTTTGCACCATCAATTAAATAGGCCTTTTTTTGCATTTTTTCGGCAATTTCTCTTAATCGGTTTGAGTTGCTAGAATTGCTAGAACCCAACACCAAAAGCACGTCTGCATCCTGCATCAAGGCTTTAATCGCATCTTGTCGGTTTTGTGTGGCGTAGCAAATATCGTCTTTTTTCGGCGCTTTGATATTGGGAAATTTAACCTTTAACGCATCAACAATTTGTTGAGTGTCGTCAACAGACAAGGTGGTTTGCGTTGTATAGGCAAGGTGCGTATCGTCTAAGTTAAGTGCTGTTATATCTGCAAGTGTTTCTACCAATTCAACGCTTTCACCTTCAAGCGATTGCCCAAGCGTGCCTTCTACTTCAGGGTGTCCTTCGTGCCCAATCAAGATGACTTTATGGTCTTTTTTTTGTTTGTGCGCTACCTCTTTATGGACTTTGGTGACCAGCGGGCAAGTGGCATCATAAACAATAGTCTTTAATTTTTCCGCTTGTTGGCGCACTGCTTTTGAGACACCATGGGCACTAAAAATAACCACCTTTCCTAAAGGCACCTGATCAATTTCCTCAACAAAAATTGCGCCTTTTTCCTTCAGTTTGTTGACAACAAATTTATTGTGTACTACTTCGTGACGCACGTAAATAGGTGCGCCATGAAGCGACAGTGCACGCTCAACGATTTCAATAGCACGGTCTACGCCTGCGCAAAAACCTCGTGGATTGGCGAGCAAAACTTTCATTGGGAGGTCTCAGATTTTTCAAGCACCTCTACCTGGAAGGCGACGTCGCAACCCGCTAAAGGGTGGTTGAAGTTTACGGTGACATTGTCGCCATCAATTTTGTCAATGCGACCCGCATAAGAATCACCGGTGGGTGTTTTAAACTCAACACCGTTGTTAATCTTGATGTCTAACTCTTTGGAAAAGTCGGCACGACACATGACTTGAATAGCTTCGTCATAAGCTGGACCAAAAGCCTCGCTAGCACCCAATAAAAAGGTTTGCAGTTTGCCGACTTTTGCTTCTTTAACGCAAGATTCTAAGCAAGGGTCAAGTTGACCGTCGCCAAGCTCAAAGTCGAGAGAGGTGTCAAGCGATTCGTCGACCAACTCACCATTTGCGTGCGTGAGTTTGTAGAGAATTTTATATTTGTACATGCGGTTGAAACCAAGGCTTTAGGCACGCCCACCGCATAAAGCTTGTAACAGTTGGTGCACCTTGTCGCGCAACTCTCTGCGATGCACAATCATGTCAATTGCACCTTTTTCAAGCAAAAACTCACTGCGCTGAAAACCCGGTGGCAACGCTTCTCGCACTGTTTGCTCCACAACCCTAGGACCAGCAAAACCAATCAGTGCGTTTGGCTCGGCAATATGGATATCGCCAAGCATGGCAAAACTTGCAGAAACACCACCCATGGTTGGGTCGGTTAAAACCGAGATAAATGGAACTTTTTTGTCGTTTAGCAATTTTACAGCCAGTGATGTTTTGCTCATTTGCATAAGTGAAAACAGACCTTCTTGCATGCGCGCACCGCCCGATGCTGAAAAACAAATAAGAGGTGCGCCAGTTTCCATGCTAAGTTGCGCGCCGCGAACAAATTTTTCGCCAACTACCGAACCCATTGAGCCACCCATAAACTTAAAATCAAACGCCGCTACCACAACATTCATGCCGTGCAAGGTGCCACTTTTTACAACCAAAGCATCTTTTTCATCGGTGATTTTTTGTGCTTGAGCGAGACGCTCCTTGTATTTTTTTTGGTCTCTAAACTTCAAAGGGTCAACGGCAACTAAATCGGGGGCAATTTCTTTTTGCCCCTCTTCATCTAAAAAACCATCAATTCTGATGCGCGCAGAAAGGCGCAGGTGATGGTCGCATTTTGGACAAACATAGTTTAAATCTTTTAATTCTTCTGAATAAAGCGTTGCCTCACACTTGGGGCACTTGCTCCACAAGCCTTCTGGAATATTTTTTTTAACAGCACTGGTAATAGAGGGTAATATTTTTTCTAGCCAACTCACAACCGATCCTCCTTAATTGCTTTTGAAATATCGTTGGCTAATGCGCCAACGCTTTCTAACATTTTATCCTTATCTGCGCTATATTTCTCAATAAATGACACTAATGAGGAGCCAACAATCACCGCATCTGCTGATTTAGAAACAGCTTTAGCGGTTGCGGCGTCTTTAATGCCAAAGCCCACGCCAACAGGCAAGCTAATAAAAGAGCGAATTCTATCTATGTTGGTATTCACGCTGTCAACATCTAGGTGCCCAGCACCAGTAACCCCTTTGAGTGATACAAAATAGACAAAACCAGAGGCCACACTCGCTAAAAATGCTAGGCGCTCATTGGTTGTGGTGGGCGCTATTAAAAATATAAGATCAACGTTTGCTTGATCTAGGCAGGTTTTTAAATCTTGCGCTTCTTCGGGTGGCATATCGACTATCAACACACCGTCTACGCCGGCTTTACTTGCTTCATCGGCAAATGCTTGATAGCTACCCTTTTTAGCCCCCCCTTGAGGGGTAAACACCTCAATTGGATTGAGGTAACCCATCAACACAATGGCTGTAGACTGGTTACTTTGCCTGAATTTTTTTACCAAGGACAGCACGTCATGCAAACTGACGCCATCTGCCACTGCCCGCTCATGCGACTTGGTAATAACAGGACCATCTGCCATTGGGTCTGAAAACGGCACACCCAATTCAATCACATCTGCGCCATTGGCGCAGAGTGTTTGCATCAGTTCAAAAGTATTGTCTAAACCACCATCTCCGGCGGTAATAAAGGGAATAAAGGCTTTTTGCCCTTGCGGTAGATTAGAAAATACAGCGTTTAAACGAGACATGTTATTTTTTCACCTTGGCTATTTGCTTAACGATAATCATTGCTAAAGTTATGCACACTATCAACCAGCACCTTCATGTTTTCAGGGTCAACATCAGGCGTGATACCGTGTCCAAGGTTGAATATATGCCCAGTATCGCCCTTAAATTGTGACAACACTTTTTTTACTTCACGCTCAACGACTTCTGGCGAGGCGTATAGAACAGCAGGGTCAAGGTTGCCTTGAATGGCAACTTTGTCGCCCACTTGTTGTTGAGCCTCTGCAAGTTCAACCGTCCAATCAATGCCCACACCATCGCAACCTGTGTCGGCAATATAATTTAAGTGCTTGCCGCCGTTTTTGCTAAATAGCGTGATGGGAATATTAGGGTGTTTGGCCTTGACGCCTTTAACGATTTTTGCCATGTAGTCCAGTGAAAAATTTAGATAGTTTTGTTTGGACAACACGCCGCCCCAGGTGTCAAAAACCATGACGCTGTCAGCACCCGATAAAATTTGTTGGTTCAGGTAAGCAATCACGCTATTGGCGAGCTTGCCTAGCAGCAAATGCAGTGTCTTTGGCTCATTAAACAGCATTTTTTTAGTATTGGCAAAGGTTTTGCTACTACCGCCTTCAATCATATAGGTTGCTAAGGTCCACGGGCTGCCACTAAAGCCAATCAGCGGCACACGGTTGTTGAGCGCTTTTTTTATCGTTGAAACACCATCAAAAACATAGCCCAAATCGTTGTTAAGGTCGCTGGGTAGTTTTTCAACGTCTTGTAGTCCTTGAATAGGGTTTGTAAACTTTGGACCTTCGCCTTCTGAAAAGTACAAACCCAAGCCCATTGCATCAGGAATGGTTAAGATATCAGAGAACAAAATTGCTGCGTCCAAATCAAATCGATCAATCGGCTGCAAGGTAACTTCACATGCCAATTCTGGGTTTTTGCACAGCGATAAAAAATCACCCGCTTGTTTTCGGGTGGCGCGATATTCTGGCAAATAACGCCCTGCTTGACGCATCACCCAAATTGGCGTGCGTGTTGTGGGTTTTTTTAATAGGGCGTTTATATAGTCGAAAGACATAGTTTAAGCTGGCAAATTAGTTAACCGACAATTATAGCGATTTTGCCCAGTGTTCGGGTATAAAAAAAGCCACAAACTGTGGCTTTTAAGAAAAAATAAGGCTTTATCGTTTAAACGAACCGTAACGAGATTTAAACTTCTCAACACGACCAGCGCTGTCCATAATTTTTTGTTTACCAGTATAAAAAGGGTGGCAGCTTGAACACACATCTAGGTGTAGCTCTTCTTTACCAATGGTTGAACGCGACTCAAAAGTGTTGCCGCATGAACATACTACTTTTACAGCGTCGTAATTAGGATGAGTGTCTGTTTTCATGTTGTTGTTATTTATCTAAATCTCTAAAGGGAGAGCATTATATACCATTGTTGAGTAAAATACAATCACAGTCTTACTATATCAATTTAGCTTATTTATGAAAAACGTTAATGCCATTATTCTTGCTGCCGGTAAAGGCACGCGTATGAATTCTGCCAAACCTAAGGTTTTGCAAACGCTATCAAACAAGACGTTACTTGAACATGTGCTTACACAAGCGCAAGCCTTTTGCGCACAAGCATATGTGGTGGTTGGTTTTGGCGCCAATCAGGTGCGTCAAGCCATTGGTGATAATGCAGTTTTGTGGGTAGAGCAGCGCGAACAACTGGGCACAGGCCACGCCGTTCAACAGGCCATGCCACAGATTGATGATGATTCAATTTCTTTGGTGCTGTATGGCGATGTGCCGCTTATTCAACAGCAAACATTGACAAGTTTAGTTGCTCAGGCACAAAAAACCGGCGTGGCGTTGTTGTCGGTCATGCTTGATAACCCAACAGGCTATGGTCGTGTCATTCGTAAAAACAAGCAAATTCAAGCCATTGTTGAACAAAAAGATGCAAACGCAGAACAACTTGCCTGTTGCGAGGTAAATACAGGTATTATGGCGCTTGATAGCGATTTATTAAAAAGGTATCTGGGTAATTTGAAGCCAAATAATGCACAAGGTGAATTGTACTTAACCGATGTGATTGAAATGGCGGTTAAAGACGGCAAGACAATCGCATCGGTTGTCGCAAAAGACGATAGCGAGGTGGCAGGCGTGAACGACAAGAAACAACTGGCAGAATTGGAAAGAACCCTGCAACAAAATCAGGCAAACCAATTTATGCAGCAAGGATTGACATTGAAAGACCCTGCGCGCTTTGATTGTCGTGGCTCGCTTAGTTTCGGGCAAGATTGTGAGATTGATGTTAACGTGTTAATTGAAGGGGAGGTCAGTTTGGGCAACAACGCCAGTATTGCGCCTAACTGTATTATTAAAAACACCTGCATTGGTGACAATGTATCCATATTGCCAAACTCTGTGATTGAAAATGCCGTTATTGGCAACGGTGCCTCTATTGGGCCTTTTGCACGCATTCGTCCAGAAGCCAACATTGGCGAAAATGCCAAAATTGGTAACTTTGTTGAAGTAAAAAAATCCAGCGTTGGCAAAGGCTCAAAAATCTCACACCTAAGTTATATAGGTGACAGTAAAATTGGTGAGAATGTCAACATTGGTGCGGGGGTAATTACCTGTAATTATGATGGCGTCAACAAGCATCAAACCACCATTGAAGATGGTGCATTCGTTGGCTCAGACACACAACTTGTTGCGCCAGTGAAAATTGGCAAAAATGCCACTATTGGTGCAGGCTCGACCATCACCAAAGACGCACCAGAAGACCGACTTAGCCTCAGTCGCACCAAGCAAACCACACTCAAAGACTGGAAACGCCCAATTAAAAAGTAAAAGTTTTCTATTTAGAACGAACATTCGTTCTTAATTACAGTATACTGTAATATTAAAGAAATACGCAATAAAAAATGCACACACTACCTCGTAACGTTTGGCTGTTGGCAATCAGCCAAACTTTGTTCATGTCTTTGACGGTCTTTATGATTTTTCTTGGGGGCATTATTGGGCGGTCTTTGTCGCCTAGCGTCAGTTTATCAACACTACCAGTGGCAATGATTGTGGCAGGAACTGCCAGCAGTATTATTCCTGTTGTTTATACGATGTCTAAAATTGGCAGGCGATGGACCTTTTTAGGGGTTTGTGTTTACACAGTTGCTGTTATTGCGCTTGCTATCACGGCTTTAGAGATGCAATCATTTTACTTGTTTTGCTTGTCTGCCTTTTTATTTGGCGTGACCACGGCAACCATGAATCAATTTAGGTTTGCTGCCATTGAAAGTGTTGATAAAGACGCCAGTGTAACAGCTGCTTCAGTTGTGCTTATTGGCGGTTTGATTTCTGCTTTCTTAGGTCCAGAGATTGCAATTTTGGGCAAAGATTGGTTTGACACCGACTTTGTCGGTTCATTTTTATTGCTCAGCAGTTGTTTTGTGCTCGCGTTTTTGACGTTGTGGTTTTATCATCCAAAACACATCTCTGCATCCAAACAATCGCAATCGGGTAGAAGTTTGGGTGTTATTATCAAGCAGCCAGTATTTATCATTGCCGCCTCCAGTGCTGCAGTGGGCTATGTTGTCATGAGTTATATTATGACCGCTACGCCAATGAGCATGCATGTTATTGATGGTTTTTCATTGGCACAAACTAAATTTGTGGTCCAATCGCACGTTGTTGCCATGTTTTTTCCTTCTTTGTTTACCCCGACTATTGTTAAATTATTCGGGCTTAGCAAAATGATGATAATGGGCGTTATGCTGTATTTGGCTTGTGTCGTTATTGGCTACAGCCATGATTTAAACAACTATTGGCTGGCATTAGTTTTGTTGGGGCTGGGCTGGAATTTCTTATTTATCGGCGGCACCAGTTTATTGCCAAAGGCTTATCATGAGGCTGAAAAATTCAAAGCTCAATCTATTAATGACTTTTTAGTTTTTACTATGCAAGGTATAGCCTCGTTGTCGGCAGGCTGGTTTGTGTTTAATTTTGGCTGGGAGACTGTGCTGCTATCAATTGTCCCACTACTGCTGATTCAATTATTGGTATTATGGTGGTGGCTAAGAAACAAACCAACTAAAACTTAATGCCTTCAATCTCAGCGATGGTATGGATGTCTTTGTCGCCTCTGCCAGAAAGGTTGACAACAATATTTTTGCCTTTTCCCAAGGTTTTGGCAAGTTTGATGGCATAAGCAACCGCGTGAGAGGACTCAAGTGCTGGCAAAATGCCTTCTGTTTTGGTCAGTGTGTGAAATGCCTCTAATGCTTCGTCATCAGTAATCGCGACATATTGGGCACGACCCGAATCTTTGAGGTAAGCGTGTTCCGGGCCAACACCCGGATAATCCAAACCTGCCGAAATTGAATGCCCCTCAATAATTTGTCCGTTTTCATCTTCCATTAAATAGGTACGATTGCCGTGCAACACACCCACGCTACCGGCACATAAAGGGGCAGCGTGTGCGGTTGGGCCTTTTTCCATGCCGTGACCCGCTGCTTCAACGCCATAAATTGCAACCGACGCATCATCAATAAACGGATAAAACAAGCCAATGGCGTTTGAGCCACCACCCACGCAGGCAACAAGCGCATCAGGCAAACCACCAGCCTGCTTTTCAAACTGTGCTTTGGCTTCACGACCAATCACACTTTGAAAATCACGCACCATCATTGGATAGGGGTGTGGTCCAGCCACCGTGCCAATAATGTAAAAAGTGTCGTCAATATTGGTTACCCAGTCACGCATGGCTTCATTCAGCGCATCTTTTAAAGTTTTAGACCCAGAAGTAACAGGCACAACGCTTGCACCCAATAGCTTCATGCGAAATACATTAAGCGCTTGACGCTCCACATCAACTGCACCCATATAAACCACGCATTCTAGACCTAGGCGGGCAGCAACGGTCGCTGTTGCCACGCCATGCTGACCTGCGCCTGTTTCGGCGATAATACGTGTTTTTCCCATGCGCTTGGCAAGCAGAGCTTGGCCAATCGTGTTATTAATTTTGTGTGCACCAGTGTGGTTTAAGTCTTCACGTTTGAGATAAATTTGTGCACCACCTACTTTTTCACTGAGATTTTGTGCGTCATAAAGTGGCGTGGTACGACCCACGTAGTGTTTTAAGTCGTTTTCAAATTCAGCCAAAAAATCCGCATCATCTTTATGTTTTTCGTAAGCTGTTTTTAGCTCGGCAACCGCTGTCATTAAAGTCTCAGCAATAAAGACACCACCGTATTGCTCAAAATGACCTTTGTCGTCGGGCAGGCAGTAGTTGCTCATATCTCGCTTATCCAAGCGTTATTTTTTTCAACTTTTGTTACTTTGACTTGCTTGCCTTCTAATGTTGTAATGTCTTTATTAACCACCTTAAAATAACTACCCTGATAGCTTAGCATCTGGTTTTTAATTTCGCCTTTACCGTGCTGCTTAATAAAGTCACCTTTAATTTCATCGTTATTGTCAATAAATTTTTTCAATGGACGATAAAATAAAGCGAACAAAACAACGCCTAAAGAGCCGGCTAATAACAACTGCCACCAAATTGAAGATAGGGGGTAAAAATATTCAATTATAGCAACCACAACAAAAGCAACGCCAAACCAAATGACGAAAAACGAAGCCAGCCCAATTTCTAAAAAGATTAATACCAGTCCAATGGACAGTAAAATCAAGGGGGACAAGCCGTTCATTTGTTTGTTTTAGAGGGTTTTTTGTCAGCGTTTTTATCAATCAACATATCTTTTATCACGCTTAACGAACCGATTAAATCGGCTGCCTCATAGGGAACGATAATTTTATCTTTGGTTTCACTACGCGCCAAACCATCAAAAGCCTTAATCCGGTCTTTGGCAAGCAAAAATTCAGCAGAATCAGAATTCTTAGCAATTGCATCATTAATAATAGCAATTGCTTTTTGTTGTCCCTCAGCAACCCTTTCTTGTTCGTATTTTTTTGCATCTGCCATGCGTTCAATCGCCTCAGCTTTCAGTACTTCAGATTGTTTAATTGCTTCAGCCTTACGAATGACCGCCTCTTTTTCAGCTTGAGCATTAAGTTCAATTGAACGCTTTTCCCTTTCAGCTTTCATTTGCAAGTTCATCGCTTGTTCAATATCATTAGGCACAGATATATCGCTAATTTCTACTCTAGCAACCAACAACCCCCAATTAGATGCAGCGTCAGACAACTCTGATTGCAAGCGTGCATTTAACGCTTCACGATTACTTAATGTCTCATCTAACAACATAGAGCCTATTTCGCTTCTAAGCGTCGTCATTGCCAGTGATGAAATTGCATATTTAAAACTAATCACATTATAAGTGGCTTCTTTTGCACTTTGCACTTTACAAAATACCAGCCCATCCACAGTAATATTGACGTTGTCTTTAGTGATAACAGATTGAGAAGGAATATCAATAATCTGCTCACGCACAGTAACTTTTTCGCGTACCACATCAAAAAAAGGAATAATAATGTTAAAGCCTGCGTGCAACTCTCTAGAAAACCTACCTAAACGCTCGACAACATAGATGTCATTTTGTGGCACAATTTTGATTGTTTTTAATACAAAAATAACCGCTACAACAAGTAAAACTATAGCCAATATCTGAAGATCATTCATTTTTTCACCTTTTTTATAAATTGCTTTATTTTATCAATATTTTTTATGCCCGGCTCACTTTCCACGCCACTTGATGCATCTACCGCATAAGGATTAACTTGTTTGATGGCGTCGGCAACCGTGTCTGGATTTAAGCCGCCTGCCAAAATAATTGGCAAATCAAGGTCTGCTTTTGCCAAGCCCCAGTCAAACGTTTCGCCGGTGCCACCATAGGCGCCCTCGTTAAAAGCGTCCAACAACAAGCCACAAGATTGATGATAATCGTCCGCCATTTTGATAAGGTTGGTACCCTGATTAACACGCAAAGCTTTGATAAACGGCATAGCGTATTGGCTGCATTCAATCGGCGATTCATCCCCGTGAAACTGTAAAGTATCTAGCGGCACTTCGCACAAAATTTCATCAATAAAGTCGGCATTTGCATTTACAAATAAGCCCACACGGTTAACAAAGGGCGGCAAAGCATTGACAATTTCTACAGCGCTTTGTATGTCTACATGGCGTGGCGACTTGTCATAAAACACCAGCCCGATAGCGTCTATGCCTAAACTTGCAGCCTTTTGTGCATTTTCAGCCTGCGTAAAGCCACAAATTTTAATTTTTGCCTTCATTCGTTTTCGTTGTCTAGTTTTGCTCTAATTGCATCTTTGTCAATCCACCATTTTTCATTAACCAATTGATCGATTGCCCCTGAGAGTTTTTTTAAAAATATTTCTGGTTCGTCTAACTTTAATGTTTTGCGCCACAAATCAAAGGTTGCTTGGTCGGTGACGTGTGAGTGTTTGTCAGCAACACTCGCCAGCATTTGTGAAGTGAAAAAAGTCAGCTCATCTTCTTCGCCACAGCGCACTGAAGTAATATAGTGTGCTGAGGCTGCAGCCACTGCTCGTGTATCGGCCTCTTCAGGGGACTCTTCTACCAAGTGTTGTAGCATCGCCACGGTAATTTCTGGGTCAATTGGAAACGTTACCCCTAACCATAGCGCGTGTCCCAGCGCCACTAATGCATCGGGACCTTCAGACAAAAACATCACGTCACAAGCTTCAACAGCCAGCTCCCACAATTCGTCATCTTGCGCCAAGCTAAAGGCAGTAAATGCCTTTTCCCAAGCGTCCGCACCTTTATAGCGCTCAACCTGAATGCGGCCAATCTCTAATAGGTTTTTGATGCGTTCTTCAGCGGGCGCATTTTCGCCCAAACCCGCTAATTGCGACTCAAAATACTCCAAACGCGCTTGCAACTGCTCTTCATTGGCATAAACATCTTCGCCGTCATCGCCATCAAAAATATCTTGATCTTTGTTTAAATATTTAAAACTCATATTGTTTTCCCTTTAATCTTTTTTTGTTGTTGTCTTTATTTTAGAACGCATTAAAACTTGTTTTTATTGCATCTTATCTGGTGCAGAAAATAGTGCTTTTTCCACTAACAAACGAGGAGTATAGACATCTATGTGACAAGGCTTGTTCGTGGAAAAGGTGCATTTATGCGTCAGAATAAGGTTAATAAAAGGCAGCTTCTAACCTGTCCTCCCAGTTCTCAGGGGTGTCGCCATAATCGGGCTTTACATCCATACGAAAAAACCGCTCATCACCCGACTGGGCAATATTTTTAACCACTACCACCAAATCCTCAAATGAATCGATTTCGGTATGGGCAATCATCACTTCACTTAACAATAACATAGTTTTTAATTTTAATTTAAAGACACCATTTTACCGAACATTAGAAACAACATCTCGGCACTCATTTATACCATTTATAAAAAATAACGACACCAAATAACACCAATCCTTATCCATTCTAGAGGGTTTTAAAAATCAGACGATATCAATAAGTATCGTCTGATTTTTAAAACCCTCTAAAATGAATAACTATCAGCACTCTTTAGTATAGTTATTTTTTATAAATGGTATTAGTTGAAATTTTTTACCTGCTAAAAACACCTGTTGTTTCTAATAGGCGCTATAGTCAAGTGTTTTGATTTTAAATTAAATGCCTGTTAATAGGCTTATTTTTTGGCGGGCTTCTTTTTAGCAGACTTCTTTTTGGTTTTAGCTTTGATTTTCCCAGTAACGGCTTTTTTACACTCCTCAAGGGTTAAATCTTTTGGTGCTTTGTCGCCAAAGACTTTTTTGATGGTAATATTTTTTTGTCCCTTGCCTTTTTTCTTGCCGTTCCAGATGTAGGGGCCAAAACGTCCGTTGAGGATTTGGATATCGCTGTCGTCAAAGGTTTTGATGATGCGTTCTGCGTCAAATTTTTCCTTGGCAGCAATTAACTCTAAGGCTTTTTCAAGGGTTACATCTTCTGGTGTGTCTTCTTTGAGCGAGACATATTTTTTACCATATTGGATATAAGGACCAAAGCGCCCATAGTTGGCTTTAATAACGCCAAATTCGTCGCTCTCACCAACGGTACGCGGCATATTGAACAGCTCTAACGCCTCATTAAGGGTAATGGTTTCGATATCAAGCGAGCCTCTGAGCGAGGCAAATACGGGCTTGTCTTCATCATCTTTGTGCCCGATTTGTGCAAAAGCGCCGTATCTGCCAAAGCGCACTGTTACCGGCTTGCCGCTCTTTGGGTCGGTGCCGAGTTCGCGCACGCCATGGGTTTCTTCTCGGGAAATATCAGCGGCATCTTCAATTTTTTGGTGGAAAGGCTCATAGAAGTTTTTAACCACACCTTGCCATGGAATGTTTTGTGTCGCAATAGTGTCAAAGTCAGATTCTAATTTTGCAGTGAATTTGTA
>ENA-UZWX01008375-UZWX01008375.1-metagenome-genome-assembly--contig:-Day-4---50m-contig-8375_pt1 | contig 19605 bp, 17 predicted proteins | sample MGYA00260347_ERZ794907 | MGnify/ENA metagenome assembly ERZ794907 | reverse complement strand
TGCTCAGGTCCAACACCTGGATAATCTAGACCCGCAGAAATTGAGTGTGTTTCACCAATCTGACCACTATCGTCACAAACAACATAAGTTCTATTTCCATGCAACACGCCTGGCTTTCCATTATTCAATGGAGCTGAATGTTTTTTTGTTTCAAGGCCATGGCCAGCTGCCTCTACACCATAAATCTCTACCGATTTATCGTCAATAAATTCATGAAAAAGACCAATAGCGTTTGAACCGCCACCCACACAGGCTACTAACGCGTCTGGCAGGCCGCCAACTTGGTCAGCAAATTGTGCTTTTGCTTCTTTACCAATAATACTTTGAAAATCACGCACCATCATTGGATACGGGTGTGGGCCTGCAACGGTACCAATGATATAAAACGTATCATCAATATTGGTAACCCAATCACGCATGGCTTCATTCAGTGCATCTTTTAGGGTTTTTGAACCAGACATTACAGGAATAACTGTTGCCCCGAGTAGCTTCATACGAAAAACATTTAAAGCTTGGCGAGCTACGTCCACTTCACCCATATAAACCACACACTCAAGCCCTAGCCTAGCTGCCACAGTAGCGGTTGCAACACCGTGTTGGCCTGCACCAGTTTCAGCAATAATGCGGGTTTTGCCAAGACGTTTGGCTAGTAATGCTTGACCAACGGTGTTGTTAACTTTGTGTGCGCCCGTATGATTTAGATCTTCTCGCTTTAAGTAAATATCTGCGCCACCTATTTTTTTGGAAAGATTTTTAGCAAAATAGAGTGGCGTCTTTCGACCAACATAGTGTTTTAAATCCTGTTTTAATTCTTCTAAAAAAACTGGATCATTGGATGATTTTACATATTGATCCTCTAATTCTTTTAATGCATGTACTAATGTTTCTGATGAAAAATTACCTCCAAAAACACCAAAATGTCCCTTTGAATCTGGAAGATTATATTTAGGTTGCATAATCCCTTCCACCTTGAGTATAAATAGCAGATTGTAGTAATAAATTAGCAATTTCGCTATTTGCACCCAGATAATCAGAAATAACAATATTTACATCTGGATTGTTTTTTATGCCTTTTTGAACTTCCTCCGGCACATCTTCAGTAACATGCCTGCCAGCAGAAAGGAAATATGGAACGATAATAATATCAGTAGCACCTAATTCAACACATTGATCAATTCCGTGTGGAATTAATGGTTCTGCAAGTTCTAAAAAAGCGTGTTTAATAAAGTCAAATTCATTACTGACCAATTGATTCATTTTTAAAGAGAGTTGTTTCACCTCTTCATTCGATGACTGTTTTCTGCTACCGTGGGCAACTAATAATATAGCTTTCATTTATCTCCTTAATTGATTTTCTTGTAATAATTTGATTCTTCGATATCTAATTTTTGCCTCTTTTGAAGAACTAGACACGGAAACAATCGGTTTAATTGTATTTGTCCGATTTAAGTATTTGTTTATATAAATATTTTGTGGATCAAATTTCTTTTCTTGTAAGTGTGGATTGAAAATTCTGCTGAATTGAGCTGAGTAGGGTGCTGTGCCCGAAACCCACTGCCATCCCATAGCGTTTGACGCAAGGTCTGCGTCAACTAGTGTATTCCAAAACCATTTAAATCCTTTATTCCAGTGTATACCAAGATTTTTGGTTAAAAATGAGGCGCTAACCATTCTTGCTCGATTTGGCATCCAACCCTCATTCCATAGTTGTTTCATAGAGGCATCTACAATATTAATGCCGGTTTTTGATCGCTTCCAGAGTTCAAATAAAATATCATCTCCACTCCATAGTATTTCCGAATCGCAATAATCATAAATTGATTTTAAATGTGAGTCTTGATTGTAGAACATACTATATTTAGCAAATTCTCTCCATATTAATTGACGATAAAAATCATGTCTACTAGTGTCGCATTCGTAAGTCGCATCATTAAAAGATTTAATAATTTCAGAAAAAAGATATTCAATTGAAATCTCTCCAAAATTAATTGATACAGATAATTTAGAAGTATATTGCTCTAATATATTATCTCGATTATTTGAATATTGATCTATATTTTTATACAAAAATTCATTCATTAAGTTAATTGAATTTAATTCACCAGGCTCCCAAAAATTAGTAAATTTTTTACTCCAAGATTTATTGGTAATTAATTTTAAATCAGATATCTCAGTAAACTTTTCAACAGGCGTAAATTTTTTTGTTTTATTTAAACTTCTGAAATTAAATTTTTTTTTAAATATTAAACTACTAAATGTATTAGAAAAAGGGGTGAAAATTTTATAAAAGCCGTTTGCTTTTGTTTTAATCACATTAGGGTCAAATACGGTGTCCATTCCAATATATCTAAGATTGTTTGTTTGTTTTAGAGTTGCAGTAACATCTTGATCAATTTCTAACTGAATTGGATTAAATGATTTGTTACAAAAAATGGTGGTTTTTTTGCCATTTTTTTCTATATATTTTGAAAAAATATCTGCAGCATTTCCAATAAAAACATTTAGGGTGATTCCTAATTTTAATAATCGCCCCTCTAAATGCATTAAGCTTTGGTGTAAATACCATTGGGCAGCCTCTCCAACAAAAAATTTATTTTTTTCTGGAAAAATATATACAGCTTCTAAACTGTCAGAAGATAACATAGCCTCAGATAAGGCTAAGTTATGTTCTAGCCTTAGATCGTTTCTGAACCAAATAATATTACTCATGATATATATTTAACATATGTTTTCTAAATAAATTAACCGCCACAGGCATTGAGCTTCCCAGATAGTAGACATTGCCAGGTTCAAATATTTCAAAATGGGATTGCTTATCAAAATCACCAAAAATAAAAACAGGATTGTCTGATTTATTAATAAAATCTAGAAACTGAGGGTCTTTAACCTGAATCTTACTCGGAGCTGTGAAAATCGCTTTGGAAGCTGACTTTTCTGAAACCTTTTTAAGCTTGTTATAAGGTAACAAACTACCAAAAAATAGGGCTTGATATCCTAATGTGATAATCATATTGCTCATCATCATCAAGGAGGTTTCTTTGTTAAAATCACTAACAAATATCACTTTTTTTGCATTTTTATTTTTTATATTGTCATGATGAAATCTTGATGACAATCGGATTTGCAACCATTTATTAAAAAAACTTAATTCAGTAATTTCGGCAGATTCTTGTGAATAATATTGTAATAGCGGCTGTAGTAACTTTTCAGAAACTAAATCAACCGGATATAAAGAGACGATATCATTATAAAAGTTATCCATACGGTTATAACTAAAATCACTGACAGAGTTTTTAATATTTGCAATTGCCTCACTCCAAACATTCGTATACGCTATTTCCGCCTCATTTCCAACATTTGCATGATTAATAATTTTTTTAATGCTGGTAAAAGAGTGACCATCTCCAAGCAATTCCTTAATTCTTAATACACGAGAAAGATCACTTTGGCTATATAAACGATGTCCTTTTGGCGTTCTATTCGGTTTAATTAAGCCATATCGTCTTTCCCATGCTCGCAATGTAGACGATTTCACTCCTGATTGTGCTTCTAATTCCCTAATTGGAAAAAATTCTTTTACTCTCATAAATTACCAAAATTTAAAACTATTTTATACAAATTATACAATAAATTTAAAAATGTACAAGTATTTAATTTATAATGAAACCATGAATACAAAAAAAATAAAACCTAACATTGGTATTAGTAGCTGTTTACTGGGCCATAAAGTAAGATATGACGGCGGTCATAAAAATAATAAATTTATTGCCGACACATTAGAAAAATTTTTTACATTTGATTCTTTTTGCCCTGAGGTCGGAAGTGGAATGGGCATACCTAGGCCACCAATTCAATTAAAGAATATAAATGACAAAATTAGCTTAGTTGATAAGAATTTTCCTGAAATTGAATTACAAGACAAGATTTCAAATTATTACATCAGTGTCTCAAACAATATTGAACAGACTTTAAATGGCTATATATTGAAAAGCAAATCGCCAAGTTGTGGAATGGAACGGGTGCCTCTATATAATAATAATCCTAATTGCACCCCCAATTATTCCGGTATTGGTATTTTTGCAAAAGAACTTATTAAAAATAATCCAGATATTCCTATTGAAGAAGAGGGAAGGTTGAACGATGCAAAAATTAGAGAAAATTTTTTAGAGCGAGTTTATGCTCATTTTAGATTTCAGAGTATTAAAGAAAATATGAAAATCGCTCAATTACTAGAGTTTCATGCTTCTTATAAATTTTCAATAATGGCCAGAGGATCTCAATATACATCTATTCTTGGTAAAATAGCAGCATCAGTTACTTCTGCAAACATCCATGATGTTAAAGCGCTTTATTTAATTGAATTTATGAAAGTCATGAAAATTCAAGCTACAAGGAATAAACATATAAATTCTATGCAGCATATTATGGGATATTTCAAAAATGAGTTGGATTCTGACTCCAAAGATGAATTATTGAATGTTTTTGACTCTTATAAAAACAACGAAGTGCCGTTATCAACCCCGATGGCTCTTTTAAATCTTTTTCAGCGAAAATATAAAAATCCATATATTGCAAAACAATATTATTTAAATCCATATCCTCAAGATTTAGCCCTAAGAGCAAATATATAAAACTGATGATTTACCAATGCACACAAAAATATGAGTCCACCAATAAAGCAAAAATTGGTGTATTAATTACTAACTTAGGAACGCCTGATTTACCAGAAAAAAAATCATTGAAGATTTACCTTAAAGAGTTTTTATCCGATACTCGAGTCGTAGAGCCTCCTCCTGCAAGGTTTATATGGAAAGCTATTTTAAATTTAATTATTTTAAATACAAGGCCTAAGAAATCTGCAGAAGCGTATAAATCAGTTTGGGGTAAATTTGGAAAAGGATCTCCATTATTAGACATATCAAATAAACAGACACAACTCATCGATCAAAATTTAAATGACAAGGAGGCGTCTTTATTTCAAGTTGAATTAGGAATGAGGTATGGCAACCCTTCAATTTCATCAGCGCTTAAAAAGCTTGAAAAAAAAGGGTGTGAAAAAATTATTGTATTACCACTTTACCCCCAGTATGCGTCGGCAACAACAGGATCAACTTTTGATGCGGTTACAGATGAAATTAAAACCTGGAGAAGGGTGCCAGAGCTGCGTTTTATTGACCATTACCATGAAGAAGATGACTATATATCAGCGCTTGCCAATAGTGTGAAGAACTTCCAAAAAAAGCATGCGAAGCCCGATTTGTTAATTATGTCATATCACGGCATCCCTCGACGATACTTTGATAATGGCGACAATTATCCGTGTCACTGTTGTAAGACAAGTTTCTTGTTATCCAAAAAACTGGGCGTAGATTCTAGCAACTATAAGATGACTTTTCAATCGCGTTTTGGAAAGGAAGAGTGGATAGAAGAATATACCGATGAAACATTAAAAAAATTGCCAAAAAAGGGTATTAAAAATGTACAAATAATTTGCCCTGGTTTTTCGGCAGATTGTCTTGAAACAATTGAAGAAATCGAGGAAGAAAATAGAGAATATTTTATGGATTCAGGTGGGGAAAGATATCAATATATTCCAGCGCTAAATGACTCTAATGATCATATAAACTTTATTTGTAAGTTGATTAGAAAAAAAACGAAAGATTGGGATAAATAATCATGAAAATTTTAATTCTTGGTGGTACAGGTTTAGTTGGTAAAGCATTGGTAAGTCATTTTACAATTAATCATGAAGTTAAAGCTTTAGGCAGGGAGATTTATAATAATCAACAATTGCTAAAAGAGTATATTGAATGGTCGGATCTTTTAATACAATTAAGTGGCGCAACCATAGCAAAAAGATGGACGAAAAAATACAAAGAAGAGATTTGGGATAGCAGGATTAAAACCAACCAAAAATTAGCAAAAATCTACAATCAATCACGCAATAGACCTAAATTAATATGTGCGTCTGCAGTAGGTTTTTATCCAGAATCAGACTGCAAAAACCCTTTTGATGAGTCGTATAAAAAGCATGGGCCTGATTTTTTATCCATTTTGGCTGATAATTGGGAACAAGAGGCGCTTAACATTAGTTCGAAGGCATTAATATTTCGGTTTGGGGTTGTTTTGAGTAAAAATGGTGGAGCATTAAAGGAGATGCTTCCAATGTACCGTTTAGGAGCTGGAGGGCCAATAGGAAATGGCACTCAGTGCTTTCCATGGATTCATATACAAGATCTAATTAACGCCTTTCAGTTTGGAATTGATAAAAATCTTAATGGTATCTATAATCTAACATCCCCAGATTTAATTAATCAGAAAGATTTTGGTAAAGCTTTATCTAAAACTATAAGCAGGCCATTCTTAATTAAAACATTTCCATGGCAATTAAAATTGTTATTTGGAGAAGGGAGTGAGGTCTTATTGAAAAGTTTGGCAGTAAACCCAAAAAAACTGTTAAAGCATGGATTTAAATTTAATTTTGCGAATATAGATAGCGCTTTAAAGGATTTGTTTAAATAATTTGCATTAAATTGAAATTTGCCTAAAGGGCGTGTATTAAGTTGGAAAAGTGGCAACATAATGGTAACAAAGAATCGTTTAAAACGCTCTGTATAGTTTTTCAGCTCTATAAAAAAATGCTTTAGTAGCGTGGATTAGGTGTCCTAAGCCTTTTTTAGCGTAGACTATTAATCCATTTGCACTCCAAGGATATACTTCGCGCTCGTTGGTTCGAATCTAGCTCGAGGGGGCCAAATTAATAAATCAAGACACCTTAGGGTGTCTTTTTTATGTTTGAAACTCATGGTTGTTAGAATTGGTATAAATAATCCTAAATTTTACGATTAGTAAACTATTAGCGGCTTACTGTATACTTTAGCATCATGTTAATAGCACCAAAAAATCTTTATTCTTACCCAAAATTTTGGCCTCACAAAAAAGGCCTTGTTCCTGCAAAGCTATTACCAATGTCACGTCAGGAGATGGATGAATTGGGCTGGGATTCTTGCGATATTATTATTGTTACCGGTGATGCTTATGTTGATCATCCAAGTTTTGGCATGGCGATTATTGGCCGACTTTTGGAGTCCCAAGGGTTTCGTGTGGGGATTATTTCTCAGCCTGATTGGCATTCTGCAGATGGCTTTAGACAATTAGGAAAGCCAAATTTATTTTTTGCTATTGCCTCGGGGAATATGGATTCCATGGTGAATCATTACACGGCTGAAAAGAGGCCGCGTTCTGATGACGCTTATACAGCAGGCGCCGTGGCAGGCAAACGCCCTGATCGCGCGACCACTGTTTATACTCAGAGAGCTAAAGAGGCTTACAAGGGTGTTCCTGTGGTCATTGGTGGTATTGAAGCGAGCTTAAGGCGTATTGCACAATATGACCATTGGTCACAAACCATTCGTCGCTCTATTCTGCCCGATTCTAAAGCGGATTTACTATTGTTCGGTAATGCTGAGCGTGCTGTGGTTGAGGTGGCGCATCGAGTTGCAGCAGGTGAAGATATTAAGCAAATCACTGATATTCGTGGTACAGCCTTTATGCGACAAGGCATTCCTGATGGTTGGACAGTGCTAAACTCAAGTGATATTGATACTGAAAAAAGCCTAAATCATCCACAAAAAGATCCTTATGCAGATACTTCTGCTAAGGATGATCAGGGTTGTGGTGATAAAAATAGCCAAACCAAGTCTAATAAAATTGACCCTAATCAGGGGGCGGCACAGGTGATTGATTTTGGTCAGCGTGCCAAAGACTTAAAGCGAGAAAATACAGTGATTCGCCTACCTTCTTTTGAACAAGTGGCAAAAGATCGTTATTTGTACGCACATACGTCTCGTGTTTTTCATTTAGAGACAAATCCAGGCAATGCACGCGCTTTGGTGCAGCGTCATGGTGAGCGCGATGTTTGGCTAAACCCGCCGCCAATTCCATTATCAATGCAAGAGTTTGACGGTGTGTTTGAACTGCCTTATACGCGCAAACCACATACTGCTTATGGCAAGCTGAAAATCCCGGCTTTTGATATGATTCGTTATTCAATTAATATTATGCGAGGTTGTTTTGGCGGCTGTACTTTCTGCTCCATTACCGAGCATGAAGGGCGTATTATTCAGAGTCGCTCTGAAGATTCAGTGATTCGTGAAATTGAAACTATTCGTGATACTGATGAGAATTTCAAAGGTAATATTTCCGATCTTGGTGGCCCAACAGCTAATATGTATCGTCTACAATGTAAAGATGAAAAAATCGAATCTGCGTGTCGCCGCCTGAGTTGTGTCTATCCGGGTATTTGCCCAAATTTGGGAACGGATCACAAGCCACTGACCAAGCTATACAAACGTGCGCGCCAGCTAAAAGGCGTTAAACGCGTTTTTATTGCTTCAGGTCTACGCTATGATTTGGCGGTTCGTGATCCTGAGTATATTAAAGAATTGGTGACTCATCACGTAGGCGGGCGCTTAAAAATTGCGCCTGAACATACTGAAGACAATACCTTGTCAAAAATGATGAAGCCTGGGATTGGTTCTTATCATCAATTTAAGACATTGTTTGAACGCTACTCCAAGCAAGCAGGAAAAGAGCAATACTTAATTCCTTACTTTATTTCATCACACCCTGGAACGAGCGACAAAGATATGTTGAATTTGGCACTTTGGCTGAAGCGTAACGATTTTAAGCCCGACCAAGTGCAAGCTTTTATTCCCACGCCGATGGCGATAGCTTCTGCCATGTACCATAGTGAGCTCAACCCACTGAAGAAGATTACTCGACACTCAGAGGCAGTAAAAACGCCGCGTAGTGGGCAACAGCGAAAATTACATAAAGCCTTTCTACGTTATCATGATCCTGAGAATTGGGATGTTTTACGACAAGCGCTAAAGCAAATGGGTCGTGGTGATTTGATCGGTAATAGTGATCAGTGTTTGGTGCCTTATTCTAGAGTGGGTAGCGTGTCAAAATCAAAAGCGCAACACTCGAGAAAACGCCATAACGACTTTCATCATCGTATTTCTGTCAAAAAAAATAAGAAGCATTAGAGCTTTCAACAAACTAATCGCTTCGTTATATATTTAAAAAAAATCCTGCTATAAGTGCAGGATTTTTTTAAGGGTTATTTTTTTAATTTAAACCTCAGCTAATCGTTTTACAGCTTGCTCAATATTATCCATGCTAGTGGCAAATGAAAAACGCACATAGCCGGGTGCACCAAAAGCGGAGCCAGGCACTAGGGCAATATTAAGCTTTTCCAGGCAATAAGTAGAAAACTCTACATCATCTTTAAGACCTAAGCGTTTGATTAAGCCTTCAACTCTAGGGAAAGAATAAAAAGCACCTTGTGATCTTGGGCATTCGACACCATCAATGGCGTTTAGCGCATTAACAATATATTCATGGCGCTCCTCAAATGCGCTCACCATTGTACCAATAATGCTTTGATCGCCATTTAAAGCCTCTAGAGCGGCTGCCTGTGCAATAGAACAAGGGTTAGAGGTTGATTGCCCTTGAATCTTTTTCATGGCTTTAATAACGGCTTCTGGGCCTGCACCATAGCCAATACGCCAACCTGTCATAGCGTAACCTTTGGAAACGCCGTTAAGGATAATGGTGCGATCTTTTAATTCAGGTTCAGCCATGACGATATTAATAAAGTCATCGCCTCCCCAGCGGATATGTTCATAAATATCATCAGTGATAACAAGTACCTGAGGATGGTTTTTAAGGACGTTAGCCAAGGCTTGCAATTCTTCTTTGGTATAAACTGCACCGGTAGGATTAGAAGGGCTGTTGATAATAAACAGTTTGGTTTTATTGGTAATATTGGCTTCTAATTGTTCAGGCGTGATTTTAAAATCTTGCTCTAGCCCTGTTTCTACCACCACTGGAGTGGCATCGGCCAAAATCACCATATCGGGGTAGCTAACCCAATAAGGTGCTGGAATAATGACCTCATCGCCCTTGTCAAGCACTGCTTGACACAAATTATAAAAAACCTGTTTGCCACCTGATGACACCATCACCTCAGTAGCGCTATAGTCTAGGCTGTTCTCGCGCTTAAATTTATCAATAATGGCTTGCTTTAAAACAGGTGTGCCATCAACAGCAGTATATCTAGTTTGCCCATTTTTAATCGCATCAATGCCTGCTTTTTGAATATTTAAAGGTGTATCAAAATCTGGCTCGCCAGAACCCATTGGTACGATTTGAATGCCTTGAGATTTTAATTCGTTGGCTTTTGCAGTGACTGCAAGTGTGGCTGAAGGCTTAACTTTTTGAACTCTTTGGGAAAGTAACTCTGACATAATTTTTGATAAAAAATAGATTAAAATTGAGTGTTAATGTTAATGAAAAAACACAAGTAGTGGGCAAAAAATTTCAACTAGAATCACAATTTTCTCCCAGTGGAGATCAACCAAGTGCCATTCAGGCTTTGGTGGATGGTGTTAATGCAGGTGAGAAGTTTCAAACGCTTTTAGGCGTTACCGGTTCGGGTAAGACATTTACCCTGGCAAATGTGATTAAACAAACCAAGCGCCCAAGCTTGATTATGGCTCCTAATAAGACATTAGCTGCTCAATTGTACGCTGAGATGAAAGAATTTTTCCCGCATAATGCAGTGGAGTATTTTGTTTCGTATTATGATTATTATCAGCCTGAAGCGTACGTGCCAGCCTCCGACACCTTTATTGAAAAAGACTCCTCAATTAATGAACAAATTGAGCAAATGCGCCTGTCTGCCACCAAATCTCTTTTAGAACGGGATGATGTTATTATTATTGCCAGTGTATCCGCGATTTATGGCCTGGGCGATCCTGAGAGTTATATGTCAATGCTGTTGCATTTGAGCGTTGGAGAGGGTTCTAACCAAAGAGAAATATTATCGCGTTTATCGCAAATGCAATATACGCGTAACGATGTTACGTTATTAAGAGGCTGTTTTCGAGTGAAGGGTGAAGTGATTGATATTTTCCCAGCAGACTCCGAAGAACAAGCTTTACGTATTGAAATGTTTGACGAAGAGATTGAGCGGTTGTATTGGTTTGATCCATTAACGGGTGAACGCCTTAAGTCTTTACAACGTATAACCATTTATCCGCAAACGCATTATGTAACGCCAAAATCCAAGATTTTAAATATGTTGGATGATGTTAAAGATGAGTTAAAAGTTCGAAGAAAAGAGCTACTTTCTTTAAATAAGTTAGTAGAGGAACAGCGCCTGACTCAGCGTGTGCATATGGATATCGAAATGATGCGAGAGTTGGGTTATTGCACGGGTATTGAAAATTACTCGCGTTATCTCTCTTCACGCAAACCAGGCGATCCACCACCAACTTTGTTGGATTATCTACCTGAAAATTCTTTGATTATCTTGGATGAGTCACATGTGACTGTTGGACAAATTGGCGGCATGTATAACGGCGATAGGGCGCGTAAAAAGACACTGGTAGAGTTTGGGTTTCGCCTGCCTTCTGCGCTAGATAATCGTCCTTTAAAGTATGACGAGTTTGAGCAGCGTATTCATCAATGTATTTTGGTCTCTGCAACGCCATCTCAATACGAGTTTGATGTTTCTAGTAAGATTGCAGAGCAGGTGGTACGCCCAACTGGGCTATTAGATCCTGAAATTGAAGTTAGGCCAGTGGGTACTCAGGTGGATGACCTACTCAGTGAAATTAACAAGCGTGTTAAAGTAGGTGATCGAGTATTGGTCACCACACTGACTAAAAAAATGTCTGAACAATTGAGCGAATACTTAAACGAACATGGGGTCAAGGTTCGCTACCTACATTCTGATATTGATACCGTTGAGCGCGTTGAAATTATTCGAGATTTACGTCTGGGTGTATTTGATGTGTTAGTTGGCATTAACTTATTGCGAGAAGGTTTGGATATTCCTGAGGTGTCTTTGGTGGCCATATTAGATGCAGATAAAGAAGGATTTTTGCGTTCTGAAAGATCGCTTATTCAAACCATGGGTAGGGCGGCTAGAAATGTTAATGGTAAGGCGATTTTATATGCTGATCGAATTACCAAATCGATGAAAAAAGCCATGGATGAAACGCAGAGAAGGCGCGAAAAACAAGAACAACATAACCAAGAAAACAACATTACCCCACGAGGTGTTGTTAAGCCTATTATTAATATTTTAGAAACAGATCTAACCAGTGAAGAAATAACTGAAGATAGTCATGGGCAGATAATAGTTCAGCTATCCCCTGTGCAACTGGCTAAAGAAATTAAATTATTAGAAAAACAAATGTATAAACTAGCCAGTGATTTAGAGTTTGAAAAGGCTGCAGATGTACGTAATCAAATAAAAAACTTAAAAGATTCTCAATTTAAAACCGCCTTATGAATACCAATTTAAACATCACTGAAATTTTTTATTCACTACAGGGCGAGGCGCGAGAAGTGGGCCTGCCTAGTGTTTTTATTCGACTAACAGGCTGCCCACTGCGCTGTTCTTATTGTGATACTGAGTATGCTTTTAAGGGCAACAATCTTATGGATGTCGACGCCATTATGGCCGATGTTAGACAATACAACACTCGGTATGTTTGTGTTACAGGTGGTGAGCCTTTGGCGCAAATAAACTGCCATATTTTGCTAGATTCTCTGATTAAAGATAATTATCACGTCTCATTAGAAACCAGTGGCAGTATTGATATTTCAGAAGTTAATCCAGGTGTTTCTATTGTGATGGATATTAAAACACCCAGTTCAAATGAAGCTGCTCAAAACTTATATAACAATATCGAAAAGCTTCAAGAAAAAGACCAGCTTAAATTTGTGATTGGATCACGCCGTGATTTTGATTGGAGTGTGGATATTTTGCAGCAATACCCAACTCAAGCAGGCGTGTTATTTTCCCCGGTATTTGATCAAATAACACCCACTCAGCTAGCCAACTGGATTATTGAGGATCAGCTAAATGTGCGCATGCAAGTGCAAATGCATAAATTGCTTTGGGGTGATGAAAAAGGAAAGTAAGCGCTTATTGAACAGTTATCTGGTTAACTGAAGGCGCTTTTTTTGTTAACTTCGGAATAGCTATAACAAGACATTTATCTTTGAATTTTGCACTAATATTGCTAGCGTCTGCATCATTTGGCAGTGAATAAGATTGTGAAAACTTTCTGGATGAAGAGTGGGAGTTATTACCTGTTTTTTCTATTTTTTGCACATGTCCATTGATATGAATCATGCCATCTTTACTAGAAATATCAAGATTTTCTTTGGTTAAGCCTTGCACCTCAATTTCAATCATATAATGCTTGGATTGAGCGTCAAAGTAGCGCTTGGTTTGTGCGCCAAAAATATTTTGATTTTGCATAGCACGCATTTCGCTATTAAATTGTTGAAATTGTCTATTAAAGTTTGACCAAACGCCCTGATTAAGGCCTTGGCTAAAGACATTATTTTGAAATGGCTGATTGGCCATTGCACTAGTCGATACTAATAGCATGATTAGTAATGTATTTTTCATACCCCTCCCCAGATAATAAATGAAACTACAAAGGCTAATATAAAGTAAGTGGCGACATTAATCAAGGCGCAATGTAGACTTTAATTATAGGACTAATTAAGACAATTTATCATCAGCCACATGATATTTAGGATCCTCTAGGATATTAACCTCAACAAGGTGTTTGGCCGTTTTTAAGAGTAGACGGCACTCAGCGCTAAGGTGCTGCAAATGCAAGGTTTTTCCAACTCTTTTGTAGCGCTCAGCTAATTTATCAATTGCTTGAATAGCGGAGTGATCTAGCGCCCTGGCATCGCCAAAGTCAACATAAACATTGTCTGTGTCTGATTTAGGATCAAATAATTCTTGGAAATGCTCTTTTGAAGCAAAGAATAATACACCCTTGACTTTATAAATATTATCGCCATTGTCATTTTGCGCCTTCTTTATATAAATTTTGCTGGCTGATTCCCAGGCAAAAGACAGAGCAGATAAGATAACACCAACAACAACTGCTAGCGCTAAATCACTGGTCCATAGAGTAATAACGGCAACTGAGATACCGGCAATAATATCTAGCACGGGTATTTTGCCGAACAACTTTAACGTGCACCATTGGAATGTACCAATTACCACCATCATCATTACGCCAACTAGGACAGCAATAGGGATCATTTCAACATATTCAGATAAATAAATAATGAACATTAATAACGCCAGTGAAGCAACAACCCCTGATAAGCGACCGCGACCCCCTGAATTGACATTAATAATACTTTGACCCACCATTGCACAACCGCCCATGCCACCAAAAAGTCCAGTTGTGGTATTTGCAAGACCTTGGCCTATACTTTCTCGATTTGGTTGTCCAGTGGTTTCTGTTAGGTCGTCAACCAGATTTAGGGTTAATAGACTTTCAATGAGGCCAACTGCCGCTATTGTGACTGCAAAAGGAAATATTATCTTTAACATGTCTAAGTCAAAGGGTACGTTGGGCATGTGAAATGGCGGGAATCCGCCTTTAATGGAGGCTATATCGCCTACCGTACGTGTTTCAATTCCTAGAAATATTACCGCTAAAGTGCCGGCAATAACCGCCACTAAAATCGCAGGCACTGTTTTGGTAATTTTTGGCAAGAAATAAATAATTGCCATTGTTACAGCGGCGATTGCTAGCATAATCATTAAAGGTTCGCCCGTAATCCAGGTGCCATCTTTTAATTCAAACTGCTTGATTTGCCCAGAAAGAATGACTAAAGCAATGCCGTTAACAAATCCCAAGAATACAGGGTGAGGCACTAGGCGAATGAATTTTCCCAGTTTAAGTACACCAAAAAGTATTTGAAATATTCCGGCTAAAACAACAGCGGCAAATAAATATTCTGTCGCTTGTTCGAGTGTTCCGCCTTGGTCAATAATTAGAGCAATTAAAGGTGCTACTACGACAGCAACCGCACCTGTTGCACCAGAAATCATACCTGGACGACCACCTGCAATTGAAGTGACCAGGCCAATGGTAAATGCAGCGTACAAGCCAACCAGCGGATTAACGCCAGCAATGATAGCGAAAGCGACAGCCTCAGGCACCAATGCAAGGGCAACCGTTAAGCCAGATAAAATATCGTTTTTAGGGTTTGTGGAGGCGTATTTGTTAATCAATGAAAACAGCATGTTTTTCCTTGCGGGTAAATTTAAAGTAAAAAATTATTTATGAGCTAGAGCCTGGTACTACAGGGGTTGCAGATTGAACATCGATATTTTGCGCTCGATGACGCATAACATGATCCATAATCGTCATTGCTAGCATAGCCTCAGCAATAGGTGTGGCGCGAATACCAACACAAGGATCATGACGACCTTTGGTGATTACTTCAATTGGATTACCTTGTTTATCAATACTTTCAATTGGCAAACGCAAGCTTGAGGTTGGCTTAAGAGCGATAGAAACTAGCAAGTCTTGTCCAGAGCTAATGCCGCCTAATGTGCCACCTGCATGGTTGGATTTAAAACCATCCCTAGTAATAACATCTCGATGCTCAGTACCTTTTTGAGTAACGGATTCAAAGCCTGCACCAATTTCAACACCCTTAACCGCATTAATACTCATCATGGCGTGAGCAACATCAGCTTCTAGTCGATCAAAAATTGGCTCACCTAGTCCAACAGGCATGTTGGTGGCTACGACATTAACGCGAGCACCAATCGAATCGCCTGATTTTCTTAAAGCGTCCATATAATCTTCCAGCTCTGTAACTTTGCTGGCATCTGGGCAGAAAAACGGATTGTTATGTACTTCGTTCCAGTCAAAATTATCAAATGTAATGGGGCCTAGTTGAGATAAATAACCCTTAATTTCAACACCTAATGTTTCTTTTAAGTATTTTTTAGCGATACCACCACAGGCAACACGCATTGCCGTTTCTCTTGCACTAGAGCGACCACCACCACGATAATCCCTAAAACCGTATTTTTGATCATAGGTGTAGTCTGCATGTCCTGGACGGAAAGTATCGGCAATATTGCCGTAATCTTTAGAGCGTTGATCGGTGTTTTGAATGATTAGTGCAATCGGCGTTCCGGTGGTTTTACCTTCAAAAGTGCCCGATAAAATTTTGACCAAATCTTCTTCTCGGCGCTGAGTGGTGTGGCGAGAAGTGCCCGGCTTTCTTAAGTCAAGATCACCCTGAAGATCAGCTTCGCAAAGATCCATGCCAGGCGGGCAGCCGTCGACAATGCCAACTAAAGCTTCACCGTGGGATTCGCCCGCAGTGGTTACTGTAAATAATTTTCCAAAAGAATTGCCCGACATACACTTAGCCTAAGTATTTAATATGAATTTGATTATACCTAGCTAGAGCTTTATCTCGCCAGTTTGTTGTAGAGCCATGCCAAAACCAAACCGCCAACTGCCGCGTCAATAAATGCCCATAGCATGCCGATTAAAATGCCAGAAAAGCTGAGGGTATAGCCTAAATAAATACTAGAAAAAAATTCACTGACATTATGTAGATAATGATCAGACATTAGCGCAATAATCGACACAGATAAAAGTGCTAATGACCATAAAATTCCTAGAGCAAGTGCCAAGGCTTTTGCGTTAATTGGTTGATTCATAATTAAACCTTTTAAGTGGTAGTGACTCTATTGTACGACTAAAGCTCGTGGCGTTGACCAATATTAAATATTTTGCTTGCTAATAGCATCAGTACACCACTAAATACAATCGCAGCTGTCACGTACAGTGCATTATTGTAATCACCCGATTGTGAGGTTAAGATTGCGGCGTATAAAGGCCCACTCACCTGCCCGATGCCGTAAGCAGTTGTTAGCGCCCCCATTAACATCACTGGATTGTTGCCAGCAAGCTTGCCACCTAAATGCATGAACAGTGCTACCAGCCCCACAAAAGTACCACCGTATAAAATTCCTGACAACAAATTAAGGTAAAGATTGTGACTTATGGTTGGAATTAAAATGCCAATAATTTGAATGCTCATGGCAATGATAATAATATTAACACTGCCATATCGGTGTGCTAGACGCATCCAAATAATCGACGAAGGAATGCCCGCCAAACCAACTAACAGCCAAGCAGATCCTGCGAAAGACTCTAACCCCGGCAGAGATTGAATAATGGTAGGTAGAAAGGTTCCCTGAACGACCATGCCCACGCCCTCGGTAAAATAAGCCAGAATAAGAATCATTACAAAACTAGAAAATAGGTTTTTGTTCAGAGCGCGGGTGGGTTTTTTTAGAGGTATTTTTTGATCAGTGGCCAAAATATACCAAGCGTAAGGTGCAACCAAAGCAGCGCTAAGGGCTAATATCAGCCAAGAGGTTTGCCAAGAATTGCTACTTAAAACCAGTCTGGCAATAATATCAGCCATCGCCAAAGCAATGGCGATGCCAGAAAAATAAATCCCCATGGCTTTGGTTTTGTCTTTTAAGTTGAGTTTCACCATCACAATCGCCGCACCAACCACTAAAGTCATGGCGCCACCAAAGCCTGCAATAATCCGGCTAAATATTAGCCATAAGTCGTGTGTTGCAACACCCATGATGATCGTTGTCACAACGCATAAAACCAGCCCCAGCCTAAAGTATTTAACTTTGGCATGAATATCTTTGATAAAAACCGCAAATAGTGCACCCAGCAAATATCCAACGTAATTACTGGCAGCCAAAATACCAGAAAAAGTGAGAACTAGGGTGTGATCGGCCAACATAGAAGGTAGTAAGGAAGTGTAGGCAAATCGAGCCACACCGACGCCAATAAACAGCCCTATAATGCCCGCCAGCAAAATATTAAAGTTGTTATTTTTATCTAGTAAATTAATGTGATTCACAGCGTATTGACTGATTAAATTCAAATATCAGTATACATCTAACAGTACGGTTTAGATCTTGCTTATCATGTTAATATATTGCACTTTATAAACTTATTCAGATAATGATCAAATATACTCAGTTAGGTAATAGTGACTTAAGCGTATCTAACATTTGCTTAGGCACTATGACATTTGGCCAGCAAAATACTGAGCAAGAAGCTCACCAGCAGCTTGATTATGCTTTTTCTCAAGGTGTTAATTTTATTGATACCGCTGAAATGTACCCCGTTCCACCCCGTGAAAATACTGCTTATTCCACAGAAACCATTGTCGGCAGTTGGATTAAAAATCAGACTCGTGATCAAATTATTCTAGCCACCAAAGCTGCAGGTAGTGCGCGCGGCATGCCTTGGGTTCGAGGTGGTGAACACGCCTTTAATCGCATAAATTTGCGCAATGCTGTAGAAGGATCGCTCAAGCGCTTGCAAACCGACTATATTGACTTGTATCAGCTGCATTGGCCGGAGCGCAACACACCGATGTTTGGCCAGTATTTGTTTGATCCAGAGCAAGAGCGAGAATACACTTCATTTGTTGAAACTTTGGAGGCATTATCTGAGCTAATTGATGAAGGAAAAATTAGACACATCGGCTTATCAAACGAATGGCCTTGGGGGTTGATGCAGTTTTTAAATGCCTCTGAGCGAGAGAGTTTGTCTCGAGTGGTCAGTATGCAAAATGCTTATAATTTAATTAATCGAACGTATGACTCCTCACTTCGGGAAATGGGCTATCGTGAAAACGTGCCACTACTCGCCTATTCGCCAATGGCATTTGGCCATCTCAGTGCTAAATATATTAATGATCCAAAAGCGCAGGGTAGGGTTAATATCTTTGACGGATTTGCACAGCGTTATGAAAAGCCAGCGGTTGAGCCAGCCATTAAAGCTTATGCCAATTTAGCTCAAGAATTAAACATTACGCCAGCGACACTAGCATTAGCTTTTACCTATTCTCGTTGGTTTTGTGCCAGTACCATTATTGGCGCAACCAGTATGGATCATTTAAAAGAAAATATTAACGCCGTTAATGTTGAATGGACTGATGAGATTGAGCAGGCGATTGAAGCCATTCATTTAAGATTTTTTAATCCAGCACCTTAACAAAAAGTTAATGCTTTTGTTAAATGAATTAATATGTTAATTAATTGAAGAAAAGTAGATCATTATAAAAAAACTTAATAAAACAATAATTGTTGCAATCAGTCTATTTTGAAAGTATTTTTCTGAATAATAATCTAAGTATGATAATTTTTGATCAATAAACAGCAATAGAACAAAAACCACACTTGCGGCAAAAATAAAAACTTCAAAAAGCAAAAACAAATACGCAAACCAAATAATTAATACAAATATATTGCTAGAAATAACAATAAATCTAGATAAAAAATTATTATTATTTATATTTAAACCCCAATGAGAGCCGGAAATAAACGAAATTATTGCTACTGTATATATAGAAATAATAGTTTTTAGGCTTTCTAATTCTATATGCAAAATTTCATAAAAATTTGCTCCAAAAAGAGCTGACACAAATAAAAAAGGAATGGTGCCAAGGTAAGTCAAAATACTATAAGTCAATGTCATGATTAATCAGTTTGAGTTTGTAAAGCCATAAGATCTTTTAGCACTTGTTGCACGTGCGTTTTAGGATCGACACCAATGTATTTTTTAACAATAATCCCTTTTGGGTTTATAATATAAGTGTTTCTCTTAGCAATTTTCCAATTAATAAATTTTG
>ENA-UZWX01005789-UZWX01005789.1-metagenome-genome-assembly--contig:-Day-4---50m-contig-5789_pt1 | contig 19710 bp, 20 predicted proteins | sample MGYA00260347_ERZ794907 | MGnify/ENA metagenome assembly ERZ794907 | reverse complement strand
AAAGGCGATCAGCATTCCATCAAAAAAGCTTTAGAGGGACAGGGTCCTTACATAGGTTTGGTGGCCAGCACTAAGCGTGCGAAACTGGTCTTTGAATATTTACTCGATGAAGGAGTAGCTTCCGAAGAGTTGAAACGTGTACATTCCCCGGCGGGGTTGGATTTTGCCGGAACAACTCCAGAGGAAATTGCATTGAGTATTGTGGGTGAAATGGTGGCAATCCGCCGTGGCGGCTCCGGAAAGTCGATGATGGAATTGAAACAAGTTTTTCCTTGAAATCTGATAATTTCCACAGACAATCCGGAAAATCTGCTAAAAGGAACTGTTCAAATCCGCGTAAATCTGTGACTTATTTTAGCGCTAAAAAATGCAAATCTCTCCTTTAACAGCAAAAGTTCGAGATGATTTTCCGATTCTCAAACGGAAAATTAACGGCCATCCCTTGGCGTATCTCGACAATGCGGCCACTACGCAAAAACCAAACTGTGTGATTGACGCACAGGTACGCTTCTACGAAAATCACAACAGTAACGTCAGCCGCGGTGTTTATACGCTTGCCGAAGAGGCAACAGACATTTATGAAGAAGGCCGGGAAATTATCGCTAAATTTATTGGCGCAGCAGATTCCGGAAAAATAATTTTCAGCAGCGGAACCACTGAGTCAATCAATCTTGTCGCTTCAGCGTGGGCGCAACCAAAGTTGAAAACCGGTGAACGGATTATGGTGACCGAAATGGAACACCATTCCAATTTGGTACCGTGGCAGTTAGTGGCGCAAAATTGCGGAGCAGAACTTGTTTACTGGCCGCTTAATTCGGAAAGCGGAAACAGCAGTGATGGTCGTTTGGATTTGCAAAAGCTGGATGAGTTGCTTGCGGAATCCGTTAAACTCAAGCGGAAGATTCGCCTTCTTACGGTCACAGCGGTTTCGAATGTTTTGGGAACGGTCAACCCGATTGTGGAAATTGTCAAAATTTCGCATGCTCATGGTGTTCCGGTTTTAGTGGATGCAGCGCAGGCAGTGGCGAGAATGTCGATTGATGTTTCAGCATGGGACTGTGATTTCCTTGCTTTTTCCGGACACAAAATTTACGGTCCTACCGGCATCGGTGTGCTTTACGCAAAACATGAACGGCTCGAAGAAATGCACCCTTTTCAAGGCGGTGGCGGAATGATACGTCAAGTTGGACGGCAAACTTCAAGCTGGGCGGATGCTCCGCAAAAATTTGAAGCAGGAACACCCCCTGTTGCGGAAGTTTCCGGATTAGCGGCAGCAATCGGATATCTTTCTGATGTTGGTCTGCCGGAAATTCAGCAGCATGAACTTGAACTGACAACTCATGCTTTAAAAAGATTTGCGGAGTTTAAGGATCTGGAACTTTACGGACCACCGGAAACAATCGACAGAAGCGGTGTGTTGAGTTTTAATCTGCAGAATGTGCATCCGCATGACGTAGCGCAGGTTCTTGACGAAAGCGGAATCGCGGTACGAGCCGGTCATCACTGTACTCAGGTGCTACACAAACGCCTCGGCATTGCAGCGAGTGTCCGCATGAGTTTTGGGCTTTACAACGAAAATTCCGAAATCGACCGTATCTTTTCCGCACTTGATCAGGCGAGAAATATTTTTTTGGCATGATATGACAACACCTTCCATCTATCGTGATTTGCTGCTGGAGCATGCACGGCACCCTAAAAATTCCGGACGTCTGGAAAGTCCGGACCTGCGGGCTTCTGCTTTTAATCCACTGTGCGGAGATGAATTGGAGTTGACTTTGACTTTGTCTGAAGGCACCATTCAGGACTGCAAAGCACAGGTGCGTGGATGTTCAATTTGCCAGGCTTCTGCATCAATGATGAGTGAATTGATTTTAACAAAAACTCTTCAGGAAGCAGCAAATATCAGTCAGGTGTTTACCGAAAGTCTACAGAAAGATACTGAGGAAATTGCGGAATCCCTCGATTCTTTACGACCGTTGATTGCCTTAAAAAAACACCGCAGCAGAATCAAATGTATGAAACTGGCGTGGGACGCACTCGAAGATTGTGCACGTCAAAATCAAACCTGAATCAGACCTCTAGAATGTACAAAGAAGATACAGAAAAAATTCGGCAAATGCTGGAGGAACAAAATTATGTGGCAGATTCCGCAATTGTCATGTCAGTTTATTTAGCGAAGACACTGCAAAAACCTTTGCTGGTTGAAGGTCCGGCTGGTGTTGGAAAAACTGAAATCGCGAAAGTAATGGCAAAAGCGCTTGATACAGATTTGATACGACTACAGTGTTATGAAGGGCTTGACGCAAATATGGCGCTTTATGAGTGGAATTATCAGCGCCAGTTGCTGCACATTAAACTCGAAGAAGGCGGGGAGAAATCTCTGGCAGAGCGAGAGTCCACAATTTTCAGTGAAGATTTTTTACTTAAACGCCCTTTGCTGCAGGCGATCACGCATCATAAACCACCAGTTTTATTAATTGATGAACTTGATCGTTCAGACGAGGAATTTGAAAGCTTTTTGTTGGAAATCCTATCTGAATGGCAAATCACGATTCCGGAAATCGGCAGTATAAAAGCCAAAGAAAAACCCTATGTGATTTTAACCAGTAATCGTACCCGTGAATTATCGGATGCAGTACGCCGTCGCTGTTTTTACTTGTGGATGGATTATCCAGAATATGAAAAAGAATTGGCGATTGTGCGCAGCAAAGTCCCCGGATGTGATCTTCGGCTGGCCAAACAAATCTGTGTATTTATGGAATTGATTCGTAAACAAAAATTGGAAAAAATTCCCGGAGTAGCAGAAACATTGGACTGGGCAAGATCACTGGTTACTCTGCATCAGGATCATCTTGACCCTGTCATGGTTGAATCAACGCTGGGTATTGTTTTCAAAGACCGTTTGGATGTACAGCATGTAAAGGATTCTCTGAGTGATTTATTTGAAAAAGTTGGTGTAAAAATCAAAGAGCTTCCTGTAGAATAAATACTCGTGTTTTAAAAGCAACAGCTGATTTCGACTTTAATTATTTTCTGAGGGCTTAAATGCCGAGTGACAAAAATAGGATTTATCTTTTGGCCCTTGCTGCACTGGTTGGTGCAGCCGCGCTATATATGAATGCAAATAAAGGTGCAGATATGCCTGCACCGTACACTTCAAATCAAGAGGGAATTGTGACCAATACAGCTTCAGCAGATACCACTACTACCGCAAGCGGTTTGCAGTATCGCGTAATAACAGAAGGTTCCGGAACTGAAAGTCCAGGACCAAGCAGTCTTGTAACAGTACATTACAGCGGTAAACTGACTGATGGAACTGAATTTGACAGTTCTTATAAACGTAATCAACCCGCGTCATTTCCGGTAAATGGTGTTATCCGAGGCTGGACAGAAGCTCTGCAGTTGATGCATGTAGGTGATAAGTGGGAACTGACGATTCCGTCAGATTTGGGCTACGGCAGTCAAGGCGCAGGTAACGCAATTCCACCTGATGCAACTTTGATTTTTGAGGTTGAACTTCTTGAAATAAAATAAAAATTTTACAGAATCATATTTAGTGGCTCTAAGGTTATACTCAAAGATTCGGTTGCGGAAATCAATAAGACTTCTTTAGGTTATTTCTGCAACTCTTTGAGTGTGTCAATTATTTCCTGAAAAATATGAAGTACCATTTCTGCTGTCATCGGCCCTTGATTGAGCGAGCTTAAGCGGTCGAGCAACTCTATTTCCCTTTGTGGAACCAGGACTTCCGTGTTTTCTTTTTGTTTGATTGCTCCAATTTTCATTACACATTTCGCGCGTTCATTCAGCAATGCTAATAATTCTGCATCCAACTCATCAATGCGTTTCCTTAATTTATCCAAAATATCTCCCTGATTATTGTAATTAAGTCCAAAGTTACACTCAAAAATATTGAATTTTAAAATCTGATATAAAAAATTGACTGTAAGTATAAGTAGCAAAAAGTTCAGAAAACGCAATAGCTACAATCAAACTTGTCAAAATATCAGGAAAAATCTTGTAATTAACGGATAAAAGACTTAGTATTCTAAGGTTAACTTTTTTATGATATGGACTTTAATTAAAGAGAAAATTAGATGCGTGCAAAATTGATTGCGGCAAACTGGAAAATGAACGGTTCGTTTGCGCTGATTGACGAGATGCTGAAAGTGCTCAGTCCTTTAGTGGAAAAGACGACTTGTGAAGTGGTAATTTGTCCACCGGATGTTTTGCTTTCATCAATGAAAAAGGCTTTTGAGGGTACACGAATCGCCGTGGGCGCGCAAAATGTTCATTCAGAAACTTCAGGTGCTTTTACCGGTGAAACATCTGCACCGTTACTGCAGGAATGCGGAGCTCAATGGTGCATTGTCGGACATTCTGAGCGTAGAATGTTGTTTGGCGAAACTGATGAATTTATTCGCAGTAAAACAGAAACTCTGCTCAAACACGGTATCCGCCCTATTCTCTGTGTTGGAGAAACTCTGGAGCAGCGAGAATCAGGGAATCACGAAGAAATAGTTATTGCACAGTTGGGCAAAGGATTGTCTGGATTAGCGGCAGATGACCAACTCCGTTGCGTAGTCGCCTACGAACCGGTTTGGGCAATTGGCACAGGTAAAACCGCTTCACCGGAACAAGCCAACTCAATGCACAGAGTAATCCGCAAAGAGCTGGAATCACTGGCCAGCCCTGAAGTTGCTGATAAAATGCAGATCCTTTACGGCGGAAGTGTAAATGGGGGAAATGCTGAGACCTTACTTTCTCAATCCGAAATTGACGGTGCGCTTGTTGGTGGAGCTGCCCTTAAAACTGATGCTTTCCCGCAAATTGTAACAGCGGGCAGCTGATTAAAAAAATCTATCTTGACCAGTCTTTATGTTTGAATTAATTCTTGTTTTTCACATTATTGCTTCTATTTCGATCATCTTTTTTGTCCTCCTTCAGTCCGGCCGTGGCGCGGAACTAGGAGCCGCTTTCGGCAGCGTGGGGCAGGCAAACTCGGTGCGTGGAAGCATGACAGGTGTAGGAAAAATTACGACCGTTGTGGCGATTGTTTTCATGTTGACCTCTCTCTCTCTGGCTTATCTTTCTTCAGAAACAGCACGTGATTCTGTTGTAAGGGATTTAAAACCGGCCGCTACGCTATTACCTGCGGCAGAGAAAATGCTTATTCCAGAGGAAGATTCGGAAGCGGAAACAACCCCAGAGATTCCTACTGCTGAGTTAGAACAGAAAGCTGCGCCACCTGTAGATTCATCATCCGGAAACTAAGACCACCGGATCAGCACAAACTATCCAAGCAGGATCTTTGTAGAGTGAGACTTCTTTTGTCGCTCTAGCTTTTAATACTTTATAAATTATTCAAGTAAGAACGGTTTCACTCTGAGTACCTCTCTGTTTTTGCTTTTTAGGAAATCCCCGTTATCACAGTTATCTTCTATACAAGTATTCACCTCGGTTTTTGGTATATAGGTTTTAGAGCCTGTTCTGATACAGTTTGTGAATAATCAAAACTGTACAAATAATTCATTTCAATTTGCGGTGCGACTATAAATCTGTATGTTTCATGCAAATAAGAACTTAAGAGAGTAATGAGAGATTCTCCAGCTTGCCAACCTTACTGATTACATGATATTATCTACAAGCACATTATTACGAATCCATATTTTAACGCCCCTCGAATAATCCCTGAACTGGACTACCAGTCACCAATTGTATCAAAGTGAAAGCTAAACGAATTGTCATCAAAATTGGCACAAATGTTCTGCATCAATCAAATGGCAAACTGGATTATAAACTGATTACGGAACTTGCCGGGCAGATAACGCTTATCCGCGGCAAAGGGCACGAGGTTTTAGTAGTAAGTTCCGGTGCTGTAGGAGCCGGAAGAGAACTATTTTCTGTGGACGAATCAAAAAACACTCTGACATCACACCAAATACTGGCATCTGTTGGTCAGGCAAGGCTGATTCAGATTTATGCAGATGCTTTTCGGGAACATAAAATTACTGTAGCTCAAATTTTGTTAACTCGTGGAGATTTTGGCCTTCGCAAGTCATACCTGAATATTCGAAATACTCTTGAGAACCTGCTCAAATATAAAATTGTACCGATTGTTAATGAAAACGATGTTGTGGCGACAGAGGAATTGGATCTTAACTTTGGTGATAATGATTTACTCGCAGTTTATCTGGCAACACTGATAGGCGCGGATCAGCTTTTTTTCCTCACTTTAGCACCGGGTTTGCTTAAAGAAGAAAATACCGCTGAAGGCATGCGTTCAGTTGTTGTAGAGAAAGTGCATGAACTCACTGACGAAATTTTAAAGCACTGTCTGCCAGTCACTTCTGCAGGTGGAAAAGGTGGAATGGAAAGTAAAGTCCGTTCGGCCGGCATGGCAATGTCGTTTGGAATTGATACATACATCATTGACGGAAAATCTCCTGAAGGTGTTTGTGACATTATGGAAGGCTGTGCTCGTGGAACACATTTTGAGGCACATGGACGGAAAATCCGCAGTTATCAAAAATGGCTTGCTGCAGGAGCACTCAACAAGGGAACTTTGTTCATTGATGCAGGTGCAGAACAAGCTTTGTTAAACAATAAAAAAAGTTTATTGGCAAAGGGTGTGACTCGTGTTGAAGGTCAATTTGAGATTAAAGATCTCGTAGAAATATGTAACCTCGAAGGTGTACGTCTTGGAGTTGGAAGGGCAGATTGTACTGCTAAAGAGTTACGGTATCAAATAAAAGAACATAAGTTAACAGAGAAGGGTTGGAAAGGAATCCCTAGTAAACCTGTTATTCATCGTAATCATCTATTTTTGGAGTAAGTTATGACTGTCAGCCAACCTGCGATTAATGCCAGCAACAGCATTATCGTCAGACTTAAAATTGATAATAAAATTGGCATGTTAGCTAGTGTAACCCAGGCTATTTCGGAGGAGCATGGCATCGTCGGAGCAATTGATTTAGTGCAGCCGGAAGATGGAGTTTTGGTCCGTGACATTAGTATTTACACTCATGATCAGGAGCATAGCGATAAAATAGTTGCAGCAATCAAAAACATTCAGGGTGTGAAATTTATAAATTTTTCTGATCGAACGTTTTTGGTTCATTTAGGTGGAAAAATAGGTATTCAGAACCGTATCCCAGTCAAAACACGTGATGACCTTTCAATGGCTTACACGCCCGGGGTCGCAAGGGTTTGTATGGATATTTATGATGATCCGGAAGATGCGTATAAGTTGACAATCAAAGGCAATACAATCGCTGTGGTCACAGATGGTACTGCTGTTCTAGGGCTTGGAAATATAGGTCCTAAAGCAGCTATGCCTGTGATGGAAGGTAAAGCCATGCTTTTTAAAGAATTCGCCAATATAGATGCATGGCCGATTTGCCTAGACACCACAGATACAGAAGAAATTATCCGCACTGTGAAGGCTATTGCCCCCGGTTTTGGTGGAATTAACCTGGAGGACATTTCAGCACCGCGTTGCTTTGAAATTGAAAGTAGACTCCGCAAGGAACTTGAAATTCCGGTCTTTCATGATGATCAGCATGGAACCGCAGTTGTTTCAACTGCTGCTTTGATCAATGCATTGAAGTTCGTTAATAAAAAAGCTGAAGACATAAAAGTTGTTGTCTCAGGAGCAGGTGCAGCAGGAACTGCCTGCTCCAAAATGATTATGCAACTTGGAGTAAAAAACCTGATTGGCTGTGACAGCAAAGGCGCGATTAATGCCAAACGAAACGATCTTAATTCAAGCAAACAGTGGTTTGTAGAAAATACTAATCCGCATAACGAGGAAGGAACTCTCAAAGATGTAATTGCAGGAGCAGATGTGTTCCTTGGAGTTTCCGCACCTAATGTGATCAACAAAGATGATATTAAAGCAATGGCAAAAGATCCGATAGTTTTCGCCATGTCAAATCCTGATCCGGAAATCAGCCCTGAGGAAGCTTTACCATTTGTGGCGGTCATGGCGACAGGACGCAGCGATTATCCAAATCAAATCAATAATGTCCTCTGTTTTCCGGGAATCTTCCGGGGAGCGCTGGATTGTCAGGCAAGTACAATCAACGAAGAAATGAAACTGGCCACCGCTCAGGCCATTGCAGGTACTGTGTTAGAATCACACCTCAATGCCGACTATATTATTCCGAGTGTCTTTGACACAACGGTTGCGCCTAAAATTGCTAAAGCTGTAGAGAAAGCTGCAATAAAAACCGGCGTGGCGCGTCGAACAAGAAATTGACAGCAGAGTTGAAGCTGTGTCTTATGTATCTATGAGGCACATTACAGTGAACTTTATCAGGAGGAAAAATGGGAATAGCTGACTTTGGAACCATCGCATTAATGGCTGCTTTGGCGGTTTGTTTATACGGAACTGTGGTTCCTCACCTTGGAGTCAAAAACAATAACTGGAATTTGATACGCTCTGCGCAAAACGCGAGTATCCTCAGCTTTTTATTAATCGCAATTGCTTCGGCAGTGCTGCTTCAGGCGTTGCTTGTCAGTGATTTTAGTCTGCGTTATGTCTGGGAGCATTCCAGCACTGATATGCCTTTGTTTTATAAGGTGTCGTCATTCTGGGGAGGCTTAGAAGGTTCGTTGTTATTTTGGGTTTTGGTACAAAGCTTTTTTGCAATGATTGTTGCATTCCGTTATCAATATTCCAATCGTGAAATCATTCCTTATGTGATTGCTACATTGAATTGCATTCTGGCATTTTTGCTGTTGTTACTAATCGGCTGGTCAAATCCTCTAGATCTACAGGGTGTGATTCCTCTTGAAGGCAGGGGGCTGAATCCTCTTTTGCAACATCCTGCCATGGCGATTCATCCACCGGCTTTGTATCTGGGATTTATCGGATTTAGTGTGCCATTTGCTTTTGCAATGGGAGGATTAATCCTCGGAAAAATGGATAACGAATGGGTCATGACTACACGGCGTTGGACACTAACTGCTTGGTATTTTCTCTCAGCAGGACTCATATTAGGTGGGCAATGGGCCTATGAAGAATTGGGATGGGGAGGATTTTGGGCTTGGGATCCGGTGGAAAACGCAGCCTTAATGCCGTGGTTGACTGGGACAGCTTTTTTGCACTCAGTGATGATTCAGGAAAAGCGTAATATGCTGAAAATATGGAATGTGGTATTGATCATTCTCACTTTTGGACTGACCATAGTTGGCACATTCCTGACACGTTCCGGAATCATTAATTCGGTTCATGCGTTTACCAAATCAGAAATCGGTCCGGCGTTTTTGATCTTTCTTGCTTTCATACTGGTCATTGGTTTTTCCCTGCTTTTCAAGCGCATAAATATGTTGGAATCAGAACACAAAATTGATTCAATCCTCTGCCGCGAGAATGTTTTTTTGGCACAGAATGTTCTTCTTGTAGGAATAGCGTTCACTGTATTACTCGGCACAACATTCCCTCTGCTGGCGGAAGCAGTGCGGGGGACTAAACTTTCCATTCAGGCACCATTTTTTAACACCATCATAGCACCAATGGGCTATTTGCTGTTGCTGCTGATGGGAATTGGGACTTTGATTGCGTGGAGAAAATCAAGTTGGGAAGGACTCCTGCGGAATTTTAGGAACCCGTTGATTTTGGCCACAGCAGGCACGGTGTTTTTGGCGTGGTTTTTGTCAGACAGAGATTTACTCTGGAGTGTTCATACGATATTCTGGCTGGCGATTTTTGTGACATCTACCATCGTTTTAGAAATCGCAAATGCGGTGCAAGTAAAAAGCAACCAGACAAAAAGTAATATTATAATGGGATTATTTTATGTCATTACAAATAACCCAAGACGTTACGGAGGTTTGCTGATTCACTTTGGAGTAGTGTTGATGTTTTTAGGTTTTGCCGGGGCTTTTTTCAAAGTGGAACGTAACATGACTCTTGAGTCAGGAGTTTCCCAACAAATCGGTGAATATAGTTTAAAGTTCAAGCAGGTAGAAGAATTTATTGTCGGAAACGCCACTCACCGCGCAGCGATAGTGGAAGTCTTTGACAAACAAGGAAATCTACTTGAAGTGATGAAACCCGCAAAAAGTTTTTATCCCACACAACCACAGCCTCTGACTGAAGTTGCGATCCGGCGTTCTTTTCTAGAAGATCTCTATCTGATATTTTCTAGCGAAAACGGTGGAGAGCAGGATTCAGTTACACTACGTGTTTTTATCAATCCGCTGGTTGGCTGGGCCTGGATGGCGCTACCTGTTTTTACTCTGGGGGTGGGACTCAGTATGTCCTATAGACCAAAAAGTCTGGTAGCTAATGAAACAATTTTACGCGAACGTTATTTAGCAGCACAAGCAGCAAACTCCTAAAAAAATATCATGTGGACATCCTGGAAATTTTGGGCAGTTTGGGGTCTTATCTTCGGATTAATTGCGTTGCTTGCTTTTGGCTTTACGCGTGATCCAAAAAAAGTTCCGTCGCCTCTTGTTGGAAAACTTGCTCCTGATTTTGAAATTGCAGCCTTAAACGGTGATGTAAAAATACGTCTGAGCGACTTTAAAGGCAAACCTGTGCTGCTGAATTATTGGGCATCATGGTGTCAGGAATGCAAGGTTGAAGCTCATATTCTGGAAGCGTTTCACCAGAAATATGGTTCAACAACTCAACAAATAAAAGTCATCGGTATTGCGGTTCAGGACACAGCAGGCAGGGCCAAAGATTTTGCGCGTATTTTTGGTAAGACATATTTTCTGGGTCTGGATGATGCTATTGGAAATATAGCCCTTGATTATGGAATTTATGGTGTGCCGGAGACATTTTTCATAGATCCGGCAGGTAAAATTTTCTATAAATATATAGGCGCAGTCAATGCGGAACTGCTGGAAAAAAAGTTTAAACCGTTTCTTTAAGAGAGACGGCAAAACTGTTTTTAGGGAATAACCCGCAGTCGCACACGGTAAGGTGATTCGGAACGCAAAACCTCCGGAAGGGTATCAAAACGTGCTTGATTTAAACCATTCAATACTGCGAGTTGAAATTTAACCGATTTTCCAGCCAGTGTCAAATTTTGTTCCACCACTTTGCCAGAACGGCTGATTCCGAGCTCTATCTGCAGTTCTAAACTTGGATCAAAACGCTGATGCGGATTAAAATGCGAGGAAAATTCCTGCCGTAACTCTTCGAGGAATGAAACTCTAGCCTGTTTTAAGCGTTGCTTTCGGATGAGTTTTTGTCCCATCCTGGTAACGATGTTGTTGCCAGCATCAGTTTTGTTGTCCTGAAGCATCAAGACAGCTTTCATTTGATCTACGTCTGCTTTAATTAAATGCTGAATTCGTGAATGGGCAAAGCGGAACTCAACTTTTAGAACGTCGTCAGGGAACTGCTCCGGCAGTGGAGGTAATGCAACCAGCCGTGTTGCTTCTAACGCCGCTTCACGCATCTTGTCGGAAACTTCTCCCAGACTGCTCACCTGATAATTACTCACAAGCCCATCTCTTCCTACAGTTGCCAGCACAAAAACCTCTCCTCCTTCTGGATTTGAGCCATTTAAATAATCTGAGGCGGGATGATTCCCCCAATAGTAACGCACTAACTGATGCCAGCGTTCAATGTATTTTTGATAGTCCCAATCGTAATTACTGAGCCGGTATTCCTGGTAATAGCGAATCGTTAATTCAGGACGTAAAAAGACAGAGGAATTTTTGCTTTTTTTGATATTAGAACTTTTATTTTTTACGGCAGGTAATTGCTTAGAATTATCTGTTTCTTTTGTGACTGCTGTCTCAGGAGTTGTGCTACTTTTCACAATTTGTAATTCTTCTTCTGGAATATCAAGTTTATCCAGTAACTCAAATTTGAGAATAAATTGCGGTGACAGCATAGCATCAGTTTCACTTGGACTCGCCTCCTTGAGATAATCCTCGTTGCCCACAAAACTTTTGCCGGAAAAAATCAACCTGTCACCTTCATTAAAATTTGCGAGCCATGTATGTAGAGGCGTTCCAGGCAGTATCAGGGTTTTATAATCCAAGTCTGTGTAGGCATTATTCCAGGTTCCCATTGTTACCCTGAATTCCGGAATAGGCAGATTTTGTTCAGTATTTTCCGGAGGAAGTATCGCGAGTTCAAGTAGCAGATATGCTTTGCCGTTCTCGGTTGTATGCAGTGTCTGAACACGGCCGATCCAATCAGAGAAAACAAGATCTTTCAAGTTTTCCGCGAGAAATTTTTGACGCTTTTGCCTCAGTAAATATTTTTTTACTGAATTGGGAGATGCTTTGTATTGTGTGGCAAAATCTGCTAACGCGTTCATGATTGTTTGCTGTTTTTCCGGAATCATGGCCCTTAGTATTTCCGGAGCAAGATTTGTCCTACGCAAAGAATTTTCAAGCTGCTGACTCCAAGCGGCAGGTGATAAAACAAGACAGCAAAGAAGCAGCAATGTTTTTATAAATANNTTTTTCTAATTGGTCTTGTATCCATTAGTTAATTTTTTCTGTTTTTAATCTTACTCTGGAGTGATAATTGTTAATATGAAGCATAATTTGCTGTTGAAGTACATTATGCAGACAGTCACTGTTTTTCACCGTCTTTGTTAAACTGTACCAGAAATATATCCTTGCCACCGCTGTATTTTGCACCATCCATTTGACCTTCAGTATAACCTGTAACATATATTTGTCCTGCTCTACCTATTGCTAATGCTAAGGGACGTTCGTTTTCCGGAGTACCAAACTGCCTCAGCCAGAGCAGTACGCCCGCGGAATCAAACTTTGCTAAAAACACATCTTCTTTACCTGAGTGAAGCTGATCTTCGAGGCTGCTATCTGTAAAACCACCGACCAGTAAATCACCTGCGGGAGTCCACGCGGCAACTGTGCTTTGTTCAGAATTCCGACCTTTCAAAATGTATGTCCACTGTTGTTTACCGGCAGAATTGTAATTTACGACAAACGCATCGTGCTTTTCTGTTTCGTCATCATCGGTACCCACGGTTTGAGGAAGGTTACCCACAACCGCTACAGCTTCTGCGTCCTTAGTTGCCAACGCGGTTGCTGATTCATCAAGTGCAGTTCCAAAAGACCTGCTCCAGAGTTTAGGACCCTGCTGGGAAATTTTAAGCAGGAAAATATCTGTGCCGCCTTTTGAATTTTTGCCATCCAGTGATAGCTTCATATTTCCGCTAATATACAGGCCATTTTCCGTATCGGCTGCAATTGCGCGGATATTGAGTCCAAGACTTAGTTCGGTACCCCAGCTTTTTTCACCGTTTTTACGAATTTTCAAGATATTGAAAGGGGTAGCAGCAGGAATGAAAATGTGACCGTCTTTATCCATTGCCAATCCATTTCCCGGAGCCTTCCCGGTGAGTTCAATTATTTTAGAAAATATTTTTTTACCGTCCATACTGTAAGCAGCACTGATCACAGCCGAACTGCCTTTTTCTTGAGCATAAGCACTCAAGCGAAGCTGAGTTGCTTCTTTTATCTGCAAAACTGCTGCCGTTACTGACCTTCCAAATCCAGCCTGCTGAATCCAATGCTGAAATCCGTTCGGGGAATATTTTGCTAAAAACAAATCTTTTTCATCACCGCTTTCATCAGCACTGGTTAGTCCTGCCAGATAGATATTACCTTCCAAACCAACAGCTAGGGCAAAACCGATATCATCACCGCTAGCCCCAATTTGCTGACTCCATGAAGTCCGGAATCCTGGTTTGCTTGTGATTTCTTTTTTTAAGGACACACCTTTTATGCTTTTAATTTTAGTGCTCAAGCGAATTTGATGAAATTTTTGTGCAGCATATATTCCTGCGGGAGATAAAACTATTTTTTTTAAATCACCTTTAAGCTCTAGTGGATTCATGCGTATACAGCGTTTGAAGTCACTCGTGCTGATCTGTATTGTTCCAGAACACTCTGTGTCTTTGGTATTCACACTGAGCGTCAAAGAATCCAGCGGTTTACTAAAAGATAAAGTTATTTTCGCGTTACGTTTCACTCTGCTGGCATTGTCTGTAGGTTCAACCGAGACAAGTATAGGAGCTTCGAGCGAATTTGTTTCAGATTTTTCAACCGATACAACAACTGCTCCTCCGCATCCGAACAAAAAAAAAGTAAACTGAAATAAAACAAAAAGTACTGAAGCAGAAAATGTGAAGTTTAATTTTTCAAAATGAGACATGAGTCTTTTTAGTTCTGCAAAATTTAATATGGTTCCTTACTATGCGATTTTACTGTAAGCTTGTCAACGTTTGTAGCTGAGGAAAAAACTGTCTTCTAATGTGACTATTCTAAAGAAGAACAGATGATAACAATTGAAGGTCTATTACGCAAATAAATCGAACAAAATCCCTGTGTTTACGTTAAAAATATTTTACCTGCGGAGTTGGCTGTTATTCTGCTTAATATTGCTTCCTTCCCTAACTCTTCTTCATGCCAGAGAAGAAAATTCAGAACCAGTGCCGGCCGCAGAATCTCAACTTCTATTGTCTCTCTGGGAACAAGCACTTGAAAGTCAACTCTCTCAGCACCCATATTGGCTGAAGCTTTTACATTTTTATTCATTTGGAGAATCAATCGGCCAATGGAGTTTTAAAAGTGATGTGGAAAGTAGCGGTTTTTTCCTGTCCGCTAAAGGTAAAACAGATCCGCAAGCTGAACTTAAAGCTACTATAAAAGCGCTACTCGCTCCTTCAGTTGAGGATCCCAATCAACATGCTCGCTGCAAGTTTATTGCCCGTTTTAACTGGCTCCAGAGCAAACTCGATTTTCCAGAACTACCAAAACAGGAATGTCCACTTTTTGAACGTTGGGCAAATTTAAAAGAAGCTAGTGGAATAAGCATAGTCTTCGTCTCTGCTTATTTGAAAAATCCTGCGTCAATATTTGGACATTTACTCATCAAATTCAATTCAACCAACAGCCTTTTTGGTCACTCGCTCCTCAGTCCTACTTTGAATTACGGTGCAAAGATCACTCCCGGCGATAATCCGTTTAAGTATGCTTTAAACGGATTATTCGGAGGTTACGAAGGTAGTTTTACGGATGAACGTTTTTACAATTATAATCATATTTATGGAGAGAACGAATTACGCGATTTGTGGGAATATCCGCTTAATTTTACTATACAAGAACGGCAGCGTGTGACTTACCATGCATGGGAACTGCTGCAGAATATTAACTTTAATTATTATTTTTTTCTCGATAATTGTGCTTATCGAATGGCGGAACTGTTGGCAATGGCGTGGGGCGATGCTGGCAGGATCAATATTTCCGGGGCACTTTGGTCAGTTCCGTTGGATGTTGTCTTAAAATTGCAAAAGTTCAACAAAGGCAGTAGGCAGCAACCTTTACTGGGAATTCCGCTCTTGATACCATCAAGACAAAGAAAATTGCAGCAGAGGGTAGCTCAATTGAGTGAATTGGAACAAGATCAATTGAGGTCACTGATTGAAACAACGGATTATTTGGATTCAGAGAAATTTCTAAGTTTTCCGGAAAAATCACAGGCTCGAATTGTTGACGCTATGCTGGATTATCTGCAGTATGAAAAAAAGGGGAAGTTCACGTTGCTCCAGCAAAAGGAACTTAACAAACTGCTTCTTTTGCGCAGTTCTCTGCCGATTCTGGAGACTAAGGCGGATGCAAAGATTCCTCAAGCTCCTACGGAAGGTAATCCTCCAACGAGATTTCGATTTGGCACAATTTTCAATGCGTCTTTGGGGCCGGCGCTTGAAGTTGGAAGCTGGGGGAATTACCACGATTTGCTTGGAAATGAATCCGGCCACTTGCAAAATGCTGAAGTTGTAGGGTTAGATTTGCATCTGCAGATCCGAGAAAATTCGGTTGAAGTAACAGAATTCCAATTATTTAATATTCAAAATTACACTCTCAGTCCTAGTGGAATTCCAGGAGACCTTGACTGGTCATGGCGCACCCGCGCAGCTTGGGAACGTGAAAATTACAGTTGCTTAGCCTGTCGTCATTTTAGGATGATCGGAGGTTTTGGCGCATCAATTTCATTAACCGGAAATGATCTGGAATACGCTTTTGTAGATTTATTTGGAGAAACCTCAACAGATCTCCGGTCGGGAGTTACTTTGGGTTATGCACCTCATCTAGGAGTGACTTGGAGTCCTTTGGATCTCTGGAAGATTAAACTTGAAGGAGGCTGGTTTAAAAGTGTCTTCGGACCAAAAAAAGATTATTTTCGTGGTAGTTTTAAGCAACGTCTGAGTCTTTCTCAAGACTGGGACATTCGTCTGGAAATGGCACAACTGGAAACTCTAGAAGGAGTGATAGCTTTACATTATTATTGGTGAGAAAAACCGCTCCCTGTTTAGTCAATTTAATTTTCGAGGGCTCCATCATGTCGTAACAGCAGCGGATTTTTGAGATTCAATTTCCCTGTGGAAATCTGATAAATGAGTCCGCTGCCATGCATAGAGTGTCCCTCACGGATCATCCTCAAAGGTTTAGGTATTGTCAATGTGTCTTTTTTTGCATCATAGATCGCTGTCTCGGTAAAAACTTCTGATCCGTCATCACGAAGTAGCACTACATTGCCTGAAAGTGTTACACGGTTATCGTGCCTTTCAATCAGACCCTGATCTGCAGTTATGACAAGATCGATCTTATGCGACGAATTATTTGCTGTCTCAGCAGGATTTGCTGAAGACTTTGTGGTAGAGTTGTCTTGAGCATAGACCCAGATTTTGACCTGCTCAATTCGCATTCGCTGGGACTTTTCTGAAATAAGCGCTCGCTTACCTATGAGCCTCCATTTCTGACGCTCCATTTGGTAGTCATTAACAGTAATCTGGTACAAATCCAAAACACCTTTTTCTTCAAAAGGTTTAATTTGCTCAGGCTGGCTGAAAGAGAAAAAGTAATACACTGCCCCCGCAAGAGCACCAAGCAGTAAAAGAACGGCTAGTTCTTTACGGTTATCACGCAGGAAGGTCGAGTAGGTGTGAGTGTCCTGATTTTCCATGGAGAGTTGGAGAAAATAGTTCAGAAACGGAATGCGTAAATCGGAACTTCCCACTTAGTGGGATCAGGTTTTACTGAACGTGTGTAAAGCGGCATCATCTCTGTTTCAAGAAAAGCGGCATTTTGCTGCTGCGGTTGAAACTTAGCTGCGGGAAGTTCAAGCAAGAAGGATTTGTCAAAACTAAGTCCGCTTACCACGAGATAAATTCCGAGACCATAACCGAGAACTCCACCAATCGTTGCTGCCGAAATCAGTGATTCACGCACCTGAATCCCCGAAACTAAATGGTAAGAAAAACCCATTGCTGCACCCCATGCTGAGCCCCAGAGTGTGTTCCAAAAAACAGAATACATCACCGGTTTTTTAGCTCCAAGAGTTGATAAATCCGCTTCCTGCGCAGCAGCAAAAGGGAGATTTATGCATCCCAATAAAACGAATATGACAAATATTTTTTTGAACCTGAGTCTCATTTATTTAGTTCAAGTGAAATTTTCAAACTTACTAAAACCGAAATCCGAAGATTGGCAGACTGATAACTTGGACAGACAAAATATCTTCCGGATAAACAATTGATCTGTGAATCGGCCTTGAAAGATCATCCTGTCCCAAAAGTTGATCAAGATTATCCGGCAGTGTGTTTTCCCGCGGGACAATAATCGCATTCTGCAGCATATAAAAGCCAAATAACGCGCCCAGGGCAGTGCCGGCAATAAATCCGTTTGTTACTGTACTTTTCAAGGTGACACCAGGATTTAGAGGGTCCATGAACCATACCACAACACCCAAGCCTGCACCTAAGACGCCTCCCCCTAGAGTGTATCCCAATTCCTGTTTCATCAACAAAGGCCCTGTTTCCTGTGCCTGTGAGGGCACAGTGATCAGTAAAAGTAAAAAAAACGGGATAATCCATTTTGTTTTCCAGCGTCTGACTTTGATCTTTTCAGAAAAACAGATCGGATTTGTATTTATAGGAATATCCGCTACTGAGAATTCCATCATGTGTATTTCTCGAATTTTATAATACCAAATGTTAGTGTATCATTATAAATACAATTAACTAAAAAAACATAGTTCAACTCAGTTTTTCTGAGATTGAATGAGAATTGCATTTAGGCTTCTGATAATTTATTTACTTATTTAGCGAAACTTACTATTACTAAAATATTTTTAAATTAATCGTCTTCTTTATGTTTTGCCATCCCTCCGTTCGACGAATCATGATAGCGCTGACAGCACTTTTGTTTTTAGTACTATCTGTAGTTGATATCTCTGCACAGAATTTTGACGATGATCCCCTCGGATTAAACGGAGGGGATGAGTTCGGTTTTGAACAGTTCGGAGATGATGGATCCCAGGGCAGTGACTTTGGTTCGGATGGGTTACAGGGTTTTGGAAACCAGCCCGGACAAGATCCCCAAGACCCTTTCGATTCTCAATTTGATTCCGGTAACAATTACCTTGATGAAGGCGCGTTCTCTGATGAAACTGAGTCAACATTGAAGGATGATCTACTTGTTCGTCGTGAATTATTATCAAAAGAAGGAAAAGAAGCTCCCTCAAATCTTGGTTATGGTGCAGGTACAGGATTGATGATGGGTACATGGTTCGCGTTTATTAGAAAAGAAACCAACACCCGTCAACAATTCCGTACAATTGGCACAAGCACTGTACTTGGTGCTTTAGTCGGAGTGATGTTAGGTACACGCAGTGTATGGGATCCAGGCGCCCCTCGACCGGAAGAGATTTCGGAACCTACCGGATTTATCCAAACTCCCTCAGGCTGGCTTTTTGCACAAAGCGGAGACGAGTTAAAAATTGCCTACCGTTGGAAGTTTTAGCAACACTTACGCCAAATAAAATCTCAGCAGCGTAGTTAAAGCAGCCAGGTTTTGACAAAACAATTTTTGTCAACAGCCTGTACATATTCCTCAAATATCTTTTCCTCAGAGTTTATATTTTTTTTTAATACTTCGCAACTCCTCTTCGATTTCATTTTCAGTATAACTCGCTTGTGCGGAAGCAGCAGCTTTTGAACCGGCATTAATTCCACGTTTTAAACGCTCCAGTTCTGCTTCCAAATTATCCAAAGGCTCATTGTGGGTACTGGTTGTCTGTCCTTTTTTATTTTGCTCAGGGTCACTTTTGCTGTCATCTGTTTGATCGTTAACGGACTCAGTTATTTCCTGAAAAATATTTCGGGCCCACTCAACTAGCATTTCTAGCGGATCCCTAAAATTTAAACCAAATTGTCCCAGCATTTCTTCAACGTCCCTGAGTAGATCCTCTAATGAGTCTTCCGGTTCCGAAGTTGAAGGTTTCTGTGCATTTGAGGAAAAATCTTTTTTATGCTTAAAGCTGCTTTTGCCTGAAGAAAAACTTGAGCTTCTGCTATATTTCTGGTCATGTGGTTGACGAGCTTTTGTTGCTGATTTAGTTAGTTGGCGGTCAAAAAGCTGACGTTTTCCTGGATCAGCCAGAATTTCATAAGCTTGAGTCAGACGCACAAATTCCTTTTGCCGGTTTTGGCGTTCTTCTGCAGGAACTTGCTGAAACAAGTCCGGGTGACAGGATTTTGCTTTTTTGCGAAATGCGCTGCGGATCAAAGCAATATCTGCTGCCGGAGGTACTTCGAATAGTGTATAATAATTTTCCATTTTTTAACAAACAACTAATGATTTATTAGCCATGGAACGCATCCTCTATTTTGACTTAGAAACCAAGTATTCTGCCGATGA
>ENA-UZWX01004773-UZWX01004773.1-metagenome-genome-assembly--contig:-Day-4---50m-contig-4773_pt1 | contig 19850 bp, 16 predicted proteins | sample MGYA00260347_ERZ794907 | MGnify/ENA metagenome assembly ERZ794907 | reverse complement strand
AATGGACTTCGACACACTCCAGCCGCTTGGCACGTTTATCGGCTCTGCTGCGGTAGTGATCCTGTCTGACAAAGACAGCGCACGTGGCGCGGCGCTTAATATGCTGCGCTTTTTCGAGGATGAAAGTTGCGGTCAATGCACGCCATGCCGCGTTGGTTGCGAGAAAGCGGTCAAGCTGATGCAAGCAGACAAGTGGGATCAGCCGCTGCTTGAAGAGCTGTGCTCAGCGATGGGCGATGCGTCGATTTGTGGTCTGGGGCAAGCAGCTCCGAACCCGATCCGCATGACCATGAAACACTTCGCGGATGAAGTATAATGGGCAGCGCAACCGCAACAGTCCAAGTCGATGACGCGCGCATGCGGGTCACGGAATGGACGTTAGAGCCGGATGCAGACACTGGCTTTCACACGCATGGCATGGACTACGTCGTTGTGCCGATGACCTCTGGCACGCTGACCATCGCGGATGCGGACGGCAATGAGACCACGAGCCAATTGGTGGCCGGTCAAGCTTATTCCCGCGCGGCGGGTGTGGCGCACAATGTGATTAATCGAAGCGATGCGAAAATCGTCTTTGTCGAAGTGGAGTCTAAAGCATGAGCGATCAAATCACTTTCACGATGGACGGCGAAGAGGTCACAGCCGACAAGGGCATGACTATTTGGGAAGTCGCCAATGGTCGTGACCTTATTATTCCGCATCTGTGCCACAAGCCCCAACCCGGCTATCGCCCCGATGGCAATTGCCGCGCGTGCATGGTCGAGGTCGAGGGCGAGCGCACATTGGTTGCCTCCTGCATTCGTGAAGCCAATGAGGGCATGGTCGTCACCACCAATTCGAACCGCGCGGAAAGCGCGCGCAAGATGGTTGTGGAAATGCTGCTCGCGGATCAGCCAGAGCGTGATGTATCACACGACAAATCCTCTCATCTTTGGGATATGGCGGAAGCGAATGGGATAGACCAAAGCCGTTTCCCCAAGCTCGAAGAGGGTCACATCCCACTGCTCGATGACAGTCATGTTGCGATGTCCGTGAGCCTTGATGCTTGCATCCAATGCGGCCTCTGCGTGCGCGCTTGCCGCGAAGTGCAAGTCAACGATGTGATCGGCATGTCCGGTCGTGGGCAGAACGCTTATCCGACCTTCGATCTTGCCGATCCGATGGGCGATAGCACTTGCGTTGCTTGCGGTGAATGTGTGCAGGCGTGCCCAACAGGCGCTCTGATGCCGTCTACGGTTGTTGATGAAAACCAAGTTGGGGATCGCGCTGATTTCGACACTGAAACCGAAAGTGTCTGCCCGTTCTGCGGCGTCGGCTGTAAGGTTTCGCTTAAGGTTAAAGATGGCAAGGTTAAGTATATCGATGGTATCAACGGCCCCGCGAATGAAGGTCGCTTGTGTGTCAAAGGACGCTTTGGGTTTGACTATATTCACCATGAGCATCGCCTAACCAAGCCTCTAATCCGTCGCGATGATGCGCCCGCGAAGGGGTTGAATGTGGACCCCGGCGATGTGCTCACGCACTTCCGCGAAGCGAGTTGGGAAGAGGCGATGGCACATGCTGCTGGCGGACTTGCAAAGCTACGCCAAGCACATGGTGGTCAGTCTGTTGCCGGTTTTGGCTCTGCGAAATGCACCAACGAAGAAGCGTATTTATTCCAAAAGCTGATCCGCCAAGGCTTCCAGCACAACAATGTCGATCATTGCACGCGTTTATGCCACGCATCGTCTGTTGCAGCGCTGATTGAAAATGTTGGCTCGGGTGCGGTGACCGCGACGTTTAACGAGATTGAAAACTCGGACGTTGCCATCGTCATCGGTGCCAACCCTGTGGAAAACCACCCCGTCGCAGCGACCTATTTCAAACAGTTTACCAAGAACGGCGGCAAGCTGATTGTCATGGATCCGCGTGGGCAGGGTCTAAAGCGTCACGCAAGCCATATGCTGCAATTCCGCCCTGGCGCGGATGTGAGTATGCTTAACGCGATCATGCATGTAATCGTCGAAGAAGAGCTTTACGATCAACAATATATCGACGCTTACACCGAGAATTGGGAGGCGGAGAAAGAGCACCTTAAGGCCTTCACGCCCGAAGCGATGGAACCGATTTGCGGCATTGCACCTGATGTGATCCGCGATGTTGCGCGCACTTTTGCGGGTGCCAAAGCGGGGATGATTTTCTGGGGTATGGGTGTGTCTCAGCACATTCACGGGACGGATAATTCGCGCTGCCTGATCAGCCTTGCGCTAATGACGGGCCAGGTTGGTCGTTCAGGCGCTGGTCTTCACCCGCTACGCGGTCAGAACAACGTACAAGGTGCCTCCGATGCGGGTCTTGTTCCGATGTTCGTTCCCGATTATCGCTCTGTCGAGGATAACGCGGTGCGTGAAGACATCTTTGGCGTTTGGGGCCGCGATGAGGATTGGTCGAACAAGCGTGGTTTGACCGTGACTGAGATCGTCGATCAAGCTTATGCGGGCAACATCAAGGGCATGTATATTCAAGGTGAAAATCCTGCCATGTCTGACCCTGATGTTGAGCACGCGCGCGATGCATTCGCAAAATTAGAGCATCTCGTTGTGCAGGATATCTTTCTCACCGAGACCGCCTGTTTCGCGGATGTGATCCTACCAGCCTCTGCGCTTTATGAAAAGAATGGCACCGTTTCCAACACCAATCGCCAAGTTCAGCGCGTGCGCCCTGCGGTGACCCCGCCCGGTGAAGCGCGAGAGGATTGGGCGATTACTGTTGAGCTTGCGCAGCGATTGGGTCTCGATTGGGACTATACCGATGCGAGCCAAGTTTTCGCAGAGATGAAGCAAGTGATGAAGTCGCTCGACAACATCACGTGGGAACGTCTGAATACGGAAACGGTCACTTACCCATCTCTTAGCCCGACAGATCCGGGCCAAGCGGTTGTGTTTGGGGATGGTTTCCCGCGCGCAGAAGGGCGTGCTAAGTTTACCCCTGCGGCTGTGATTGCACCGGATGAAGCACCGGATACTGAATATCCGATGATCATGACCACGGGTCGTCAACTAGAGCATTGGCACACAGGGTCGATGACTCGCCGCGCTATGGTTCTGGATTCGGTCGAGCCCGAGGCGAATTGCTCGCTCCACCCCAAAACACTGCGTGCGCTTGGTGTTGAACCAGGCGGCATGGTGCGCCTGACAACACGTCGAGGCAGCATCGACATCATGGCCCGCGCAGATCGCGCAGTGTCAGAGGATATGGTGTTCGTGCCCTTCGCCTATGTTGAAGCGGCGGCGAATGTGCTGACCAATCCGGCCATCGATCCATACGGGAAAATTCCCGAATTCAAATTCTCGGCGGTGCGCGTCGAGGCAGTTCAAAGCATCGCTGCAGAATAAGCAGCCCCAATTTCTCAACAGGAAGTAAGACACATGGGTTATAAATCAGACATCGAAATCGCGCGCGAAGCCGATAAAAAGCAGATCCAAGAAATTGGTATAAAGCTGGGTATCGAGAGCAAAGATCTGCTGCCTTACGGCCACGACAAAGCAAAGGTCTCTCAGGAGTTTATTAACTCTGTTCAGGGCAATAAAAACGGCAAGCTGGTGCTTGTGACCGCGATCAACCCGACACCTGCGGGCGAGGGTAAGACAACAACGACTGTTGGTCTTGGCGACGGTCTGAACCGCATCGGTAAAAAGGCGGCTGTTTGCATCCGTGAAGCGTCCTTGGGACCAAACTTCGGCATGAAGGGTGGCGCTGCGGGCGGTGGTTATGCTCAGGTTGTTCCGATGGAAGACATGAACCTGCATTTCACAGGCGATTTCCATGCGATCACATCCGCGCATTCGCTGCTCTCCGCGATGCTCGACAACCACATCTATTGGGGCAATGAATGCGACATCGATATTCGTCGCGTCCAGTGGAAGCGCGTTGTGGACATGAATGACCGTGCGCTGCGTCAAATCACAGCGTCCCTTGGTGGCGTCGCGAACGGCTTCCCACGTGAAGCGGGTTTCGACATCACTGTTGCATCTGAAGTTATGGCGATCCTTTGCTTGGCGAAGGACTTGAAAGACCTCGAGAAACGTTTGGGCGACATGATCGTGGCGTACCGCCGCGATCGTAGCCCTGTTTTCTGCCGCGATATCAAGGCGGAAGGCGCGATGACTGTTTTGCTGAAAGACGCGATGCAGCCGAACCTTGTGCAGACTTTGGAAAACAACCCTGCTTTTGTACACGGCGGCCCATTCGCGAACATCGCGCATGGCTGTAACTCTGTGATTGCGACGACAACGGCACTTAAGATTGCTGATTTCGTTGTGACCGAAGCAGGCTTTGGCGCGGACCTAGGCGCTGAGAAATTCATGAACATCAAGTGCCGCAAAGCGGGTCTTTCCCCTGATTGCGTCGTGCTGGTTGCGACTGTGCGCGCGATGAAGATGAACGGCGGCGTTGCGAAAGCAGACCTTGGTGCCGAAAACGTAGATGCGGTGAATGAAGGTTGTGCAAACCTTGGCCGTCACATTGGCAACCTCAAATCCTTCGGCGTGCCTGTCGTTGTGGCGATCAACCACTTCGTGACTGACACAGACGCAGAAGTGCAGGCGGTTAAGGACTATGTGGCAACACAAGGGTCTGAGGCTATCTTGTCGCGTCATTGGGAACTTGGTTCTGAAGGCTCTGCAGATCTCGCGACACGCGTTGCTGAAATTGCTGAGAGCGGTGAGAGCAAATTTGCACCGATCTACGAAGATGACATGCCACTGATGTCCAAGATCGAGACAATTGCGAAGAAAATCTATCATGCGGATGATGTGATTGCGGATACGAAAATCCGTGATCAACTGAAGCTATGGGAAGAGCAGGGCTATGGTAACCTGCCGATTTGTATGGCGAAAACGCAATACAGCTTTTCAACTGATCCGTCTTTGCGCGGCGCACCTACAGGTCATTCTGTGCCTGTGCGTGAAGTGCGTTTGTCAGCGGGCGCGGGTTTCGTGGTTGTTGTCTGCGGTGAAATCATGACGATGCCGGGTCTGCCTCGTGTACCGTCCGCTGAGAATATCCACCTCAATGACGATGGCCAGATTGAAGGCTTGTTCTAAACAAAATGCGCGGTGCATGACTGTGTGCGCCGCGCAAATTTAGGGGGCGCGGCCCCCGTCCATCGATGATGGACTCCTCAGAGATATTTTCGGACCAAAGAAGGACCACAGCATGAGCGCTCAAATTATTGATGGCAAGGCATTTGCCGCCAAGGTACGTGGCCAAGTGGGCGAGCATGTTGCCGCTTTGAAAGCCGATCATGGGATCACACCCGGTTTGGCGGTCGTGTTGGTTGGCGAAGATCCTGCGTCGCAGGTTTACGTGCGGTCCAAGGGTAAAATGACCAACGAAGTGGGCATGAAAAGCGTCGAGCACAAGCTTGATGAGGCGACATCAGAGGCAGATTTGCTTGCGTTGATCGAGCAGTTAAACAATGATGCCACAATTCATGGTATTTTGGTTCAATTGCCGCTGCCAAAACATCTTGATGAAGATTTGGTGATCAATTCCATCAATCCTGCGAAGGATGTGGATGGGTTTCATATTTCGAACGTTGGTTTGCTGGGCACAGGTCAGAAGAGCATGGTGCCGTGCACGCCGCTTGGCTGCTTAATGATGCTGCGTGATCATCATGGATCTCTATCTGGCATGGATGCGGTTGTGATTGGTCGCTCCAACATCGTGGGCAAACCGATGGCGCAGCTTTTGCTGGGTGATAGCTGCACGGTCACGATTGCACACTCACGTACAAAGGATTTGCCAGAGGTTGTCGGGCGGGCAGACATTGTTGTCGCGGCCGTTGGTCGCCCTGAAATGGTGCCCGGTGAGTGGATCAAGAAGGGTGCAACCGTGATTGATGTGGGCATCAATCGGATCGAACGCGACGGGAAGATCAAGCTAGTTGGCGATGTTGATTTCGCATCATGCTCTGCGGTTGCAGGTGCCATTACACCAGTTCCGGGCGGTGTTGGTCCAATGACCATCGCATGTTTGTTGGCAAATACTGTGACCGCGTGCTGCCGCGCAAACGGGTTGGCAGAGCCTGAAGGGCTTACTGCGTAAGTCACTTTTTGATGGGCAATTCGTCTATTTTCGCAAGTATTGAAGCCGCGCTCTTTGGGTGCGGCTTTTCATTTACGGGCCCTAAAAAGCGCAGAAAAAATTTCTCTTCCCCGAAGGGTTGAAAGATGGCTATGATTGCGCAACCAGAGGGGGTAGTGGGCCCTTTCCGAAGGCGGACAATAAGTGTTTTTTCGAATTCGATCATATAGATATCAACGATTGATATGGGAAAAAATGCTGTTTTCTCCCATGCAATTTGCTGAGAGCATGCAAGAAAACTGATGGGAAGGACTTCGCGAGGAAAAACAGATTTGGACACGGCGCGCAAAGCCCGGCCTAACCCAATGCCGAAAGTGTTTTCTGCTTTGCAGGTGGCACTGAGCCGCGCATTTCATTGGCGTACACTTGTGATTTGGTTTGGGTGTTCGCTGCTCGCGACCTACAGCGGTCCATTTGGGACATATGGCGATCCCTCGGTTCTGCATTCGCTCTTGATATGGATGGTCTTAATCGGTTCTTCGATCGTCACTGTTTATGTTCTTAATGCGCTCAATGAATTGTTCTTGGCCAAGCTTTCTTCGTTTATACGTATAGTTGTTTTCATAGGTGTGTCGGCAATTGCGACCGGGTCACTCGTGCATTTTTTGCTGATTTACGTCTTCGCGCATACGTCAGATCCGATCCTTTCGAGGGGTGAGTTGTCCTCCTACTCGCTTGCTGTAATCAGCTTTATTCACATTGTGCGGTTGATCTTGCCTTTTTCCGTAACTGACCAAATCAGCAACAAAGGTGCGAGTGAAGGGGAGCTTTCCTCTGCGTCACTGCCGCCCCACAGTCGTTTGGCGAAGCGGCTGGACATTCCTGCCGGTGTGCGCATCTCGCAAATTACAGCAAACGGCCATTTCGTCAGCGTTGAAACCAGTGAAGATGTATATCGGACGCGTATGCGGTTTTCTGATGCTGTCGCAGAGCTTGACGGCATTTATGGTTTGACGGTGCACCGTTCACATTGGGTTCATAGAAATTCCATTGTTGGCTGGGTGCCCCGCGCGAAAAAACCATATGTCCTGCTCAATAATGATCGCAGTGTTCCGATTAGCAAAACCTATCTCGCCAATGTGAAAAACGCAGGTCTTACTATTCTTGATCCAGAAGACGTGGAGGTAGAACAGTCGCTATAATCTTGTTTTCGAACGCGGAATTGGAAGGGCTTTCGCGCCAGTTAAAATGCAAATCGCATTGGTTGCCAAGAGCGTAGACATAGGCGACGCATTGACGTTCAAGCCACCTGTGTAGGTGCCGTAAGCTGGCAAAATGACCCGATGCGCATCCGTCGCGAAGCAGCGGCGGATGATAGCGCGGTTGCCTGCGCGTACCGTTGCTTTAGGATGATAGTGGCCTGATACTTCGCCCCCCGTAGCTGTTTCCCCGAGCGCGATGTGGCGGAAAACGATTGGTCCAATTGCGACCTCATGCATATGAGTGCCACCCAAATTAAGCGGCCCGGGATCGTGGTTTCCTTCAATCCAAATCCAGTTCACTCCTGCCTGAAGTCGTATAATCCATTCGCGCGCACGTGGGTCCAGATCGTCGCTGGCTCCGACGCGATCAAAGCTGTCGCCTAGACAGATCACAGCCTTTGGGCGCTGCTCTGCAATATCTTGATCAAGCCTTAAGAGTGTGTCGTATACCTCGTAAGGCGGTAGTACGCTGGCACCATGAAGGGCATATCGGCTAGCCTTTCCAAAGTGCAAATCCGAAACGCACAGCAGTCTTTGGGCGGGCCAGAACAAGGCTCCGGAGGGCAGAGCAAGAAAATCTTCATTGCAGAATGTAAACGCGTGGCTGCTCATTTAATGCCTCTAGCCTAAGCCTGCCGCGGCCATCAATGCGGCGGTTTCAGCTGCGAGCAAGCGTTCCTCAGCCGCGCCCTTGATCGGCACGCGACCCATTTCCAAGAACATTGGAGCCGCCAAAGGTGTGACGCGCGGTAGGGTCATGAAATCAATGCGACCACGGGTGTCATCCAACATCAAACGGATGCGTCCAAAATCAACCAAACCGCGCATTGCTTCCTGTCGTGTGATGCGGAGCAGCAGATGTTCGGGGTCGTATTTGTGCAATGTGTCATACAGAATATCGGAACTGAACGTGGCTTGTCGTCCGTTCTTGCGTTGCGAGGGAAGGTTACGTTCGATCAAGCCCGCTATCGTGGCAGAGGCGCGAAAGGTCCGTTTTATTAGAGCATTGCCAGCGAGCCACTGCTCCAAACCATGTTCTATTGTGTTGGGGTTCATCAAGGCTTCAGGATCAGTGATCGGGTTAAGGCCCCAGAATAGCGTCGCATAATCCGTGGCGACAAATCCAAGCGGATCATAACCAAGCTGTTCCATCTGTTTGGAGAGTAACAGCCCAAGCGTTTGCTGTGCATTGCGACCTGCAAACCCGTAGACGACAGTGTGATGGCGATCCTCGTGGGGGAAAGTTTCGATCAGCAATCGACCGGGACGCGGCAGGATACTGGCCCCGCGTTGAAGCGTGAGCCAATCCGCAGTATGTGCTGGAAGCTCCGGCCACGCTTCTTGTTGAAACATGCGTAAAATACGCTGATTGAGCTGGGTCGAGGTTGCAAACTTGGTGCCCGCGAACGTCGCGATTTTCGGCTTTTTGTCAGCGCGGCGAGTGACTTCGACAGTCATTTCGCGCAATCCCTCATAGCGCACAATCTGGCCACCTATTAGAAACGTGTCGCCTTGGGTCAGGGAGGCGGCAAAGTTCTCCTCAACTTCACCGAGCGGCTTGCCGCCGCGGCTTTTCTTCAGGCGGACTTTTAAAGTGTCGGTGTCTTGGATCGTGCCAATGTTCATGCGAATACGCTGCGCGGCGCGGGGGTCACGCAAAATCCATTTGCCATCAGGACGCTGTAGCAAGCGTTTCCATTTGTCATAGGCGCGCAGCGCATAGCCGCCAGTGGCACAGAACTCAAAACAATCGTCAAAGCTGGCGCGGGTGACCTCGCAATAAGCGCCAACGCTTTTGATTTCGCGGTAAAGTGTGTCGGGATCGAGCGGGCCGGCACAAGCGCGGATCAAAATGTGCTGGCACAGAACATCTAAAGGGCCAGGGCCACGGGGATCACCGTCTAGTTCATGTTCTTTCACGGCCTGTAAAGCGGCGACGCATTCCACCGCCTCAAAGCGATTGGCAGGTACAAGCAGAGCTTTGGAAGGGGCATTGTAGCGGTGGTTTGCGCGACCAATCCGTTGCACGAGGCGTTTGACGTTCTTTGGCGCACCGATCTGAATGACGAGATCAACGTCACCCCAATCAATCCCGAGATCAAGCGAGCCTGTGCAGACAATTCCTGCCAGTTCACCGCGGACCATTGCCGCTTCGACCCGCTCTCGCTGAACGCGATCTAACGATCCGTGGTGAATGCCGATGGGTAAGCCGTCGTCATTGGCGAGCCAGAGGTTGTGAAAGAAGATTTCAGCCTGCGCGCGCGTGTTGTGGAAAATGAGTGTGGTTTTATGTCGCTTGATCTGATCAAGAACTGCGGGAATCGCATAGGCGGCACCGCCGCCAGCCCATGGCGGTGGTTCGGCGATTTGCAGCATCGAGATATCAGGATCAGGGCCAGGATCTGCCATGACGATATCGCAAGGATCCGGATGACGCGCGAGGTATTTGGCGATGGCGGCGGGATCTTCCACGGTCGCGGATAGACCAACGCGGCGCAATCCGTCACACATGTTCTGAATCGCGGATAGGGCGAGCATGAGTTGATCCCCACGTTTGCTATCCGCAAGCGCGTGGATTTCGTCGATGACAATGCGTTTCAGACCTTTGAACATGCGCGGCGCGTCTTCGTAGGAGGCGAGCAGTGCGAGGCTTTCAGGGGTAGTCAGGAGGATGTGAGGAGGATCAGCGCGTTGGCGTTTTTTGCGGCTCGCAGGTGTATCGCCTGTGCGATCCTCAATGCGAATAGGCAGGTTGATGTCTTCGACAGGGCGGCGCAAATTGCGTTTGATGTCAGAGGCTAGTGCTTTGAGCGGAGAGACATAAAGCGTGTGTAACCCCTCATGTGGTCCTTCAGCCAATTCGTTCAATGTTGGCAAGAATCCCGCCATGGTTTTACCGCCGCCTGTTGGGGCGATGAGCAAAGTCGCAGGATTATCCGCGCACCTAAGCATGTCGCTTTGATGTGGATGGATTGACCAGCCTTGTGCGGTGAACCAATTTGCGATCAAAGGGTGAACAGGTGACATCCTTTGGACATATCGCGTTTAGGACTGGTTGCAAGTCACCTTACGCGCTGCAGCACGTAAGACCACAGCGCGTTACTTCGCGATTTCTTCGTCTTTCACGAACATATTCGCCCATGCGCGGTCGATCAGTTCGGGGGTCATCTGGTTTGGAATTCCCTCAAATTCACAAATAGCAATCATCTGATCGATCAGAAATACTGGCTGATAATTCGCATAAGTGTTGTCGATCGTTGGATATTTGCTTTGCAGCAAATAGATCAACGCATCCTCGGCTAAGGGAATACCCTTTTTGTTGGCGACCAATGCGAAGATCTTGAGGAAGTTTTCCTGATTGGGGCCATCAATTTTGATCTTGTAAAAAATCCTGCGCAAGGCGGCTTGGTCGAAGATTTTATTCGGATGGAAGTTGGTCGAGAAGATCACCAACGTGTCGAAAGGCACTTCAAATTTTTCACCAGATTGTAGCGCGAGAATATCCTTGGCTTCTTCCAATGGAACGATCCAGCGGTTGACCAAAGATTGTGGAGATTCTGCCTGACGACCAAGGTCGTCTACGATGAAAATTCCGCCCGTTGATTTCAATTGCAAAGGGGCCTGATAGGTCCGCGCTGTCGGGTTATAGACAAGGTCGAGCATGTCGAGTGATAACTCACCCCCTGTAATTACGGTCGGGCGCTGACACTTTACGTAGCGCGTATCAAACAAGGTGCGTCGTCGCAGTTGGTTGGGATCATCGACCTGCTCCTCGACCGCGCTATGCACGATGGGATCGTAAACGGTGATCACTTGCCCCGCGTATTCAATCGCACGTGGCACGTAAATTTTGTCGCCAAGCGCGTCGCGAATTCCGTTTGAAATTGAGGACTTACCATTACCTGGAGGGCCATACATCAAAATCGAGCGACCAGAGCTAACGGCGGGTCCAAGGTTTCCAAGCAGATCATCGGGTAGGATCAGATGACCCATAGCGTCAGTCAATTGGCCACGCGTAATCATAATATTGCGAATGGATTGGCGTTTCACTTGCTCGCGGTAGACATCCAAAGGCACGGGCATCGCACCGAAGTATTCGGACTGTTGTAGCGCGTCCATAGTGCGTGCTTTGCCTGCATCGGTGAGCTGAAATCCCATTTCACCATCATTGTTGGCGTTCAAGGTCCCTGTCGCCTCAAGCAGCTTTTGTTCGCGCGACAGATCGATCAGCTCTTGGGTGACCTGCAACGGCAAACAGATTGCGCGCGCGACTTCACTGGCGGTGTCCACGTTCTTGCGAAACATCGTTTTCAACATGATGTCGCGCATCATGACGATCGAAAGTTTCATTTGCGCCAAGCCCTTAGGGGGTGGAGGTGCCATCACTGCGCTGGTTTGCATGTTCATTGTTTTGCCCCTTAGATTGCTCGCGTTGAAAAAAACCTATCAACGGAGTTTGGGCAAATTGTGGCGGGTTATGGGCTAGCGTTTGTTAGACGCCGAAGTGCACGCTTAGGATCAGGTAGATCGCCAAAGTGCCGCCCAAGGAGAGGCCCATTGGAAATTCCCAAGTACGCTCCCAGCTGTCCCATTTAGGTGCCAGCTTGGTCATTTTGGTCTTCGCAGTAAGGCGATGTGTTAAGAATGCGGCAAGGATATTTGCGGCAAAAAGTGCGAGGATAAATCTGAAATCATATGAATGGAGAAAGGGGGCTGCAGCGGCTGCGAATTTGGCGTCGCCCGCGCCGATCATACCGATAGCGTTCATCAAGAAACCGCAGACAAGCATGATAAGCAATCCAACGAAGCCCCAAAGATAAGCGCTGAAAGGGAGTGTTAGAATGCCGATAACAACATACACACCAAACATCGCGAGGACACACCAGTTCGGGATCCGCATCGCGCGCATATCTGACCATGCCACCCAAAAGCAGATAGGTAGCAAAAAAGGTAGGGACCATAGCGCGAAACTGGCTGGGTTGCTTAACTCAAGTAGCATCGCCGCCGCTCTTAGTTGACTTCAAGCGCACGAAGCGAGCGAACTGCAGCTTCAAAGTGCTGCGGATGCGTTTCAATCGCGTCGCGCAAAAGGGCTTTAGCCGTTTCTACGTCACCTTGCTTGACGGCGGACAGGCCGAGCGTATGCAACAATTGTGCGCGTTCCACTTGATCCATCGGGATGACTGGCAATTCATAGTTGCGCTGCGCGCCACGCGCGAGAACGAGGTTATTCTTAGCCGTGAACAGCTTTTGATCCTGACGGATGGCATCGCCAAACAGGCGCTCAGCGGACTTGAATTCGCCACGTGTCAGTTTGGAGTAGCCCCAGTTGTTCATTACACCTGCGGGCTTGGTGGTGAGACCGGCTGCGGTTTCATAAAAGCTGTCCGCTTTTTTCCATTCGCGGTTGCTGTCAGCAATCATCGCTTCAAGGCGGTAGCGTTTGTAGGTTTCATGGGTGGGCGGAATGCGATCGAGAACTGCCTCCGCCTCGTTCCATTGATTGGCACGAATAAGCGCATCAGCAAGATCGACGCGGTCTATATCGGTTGCCTCGGGATGGCGCGTCACAGTTTGCCACGCGCTGACCGCTTCGGGTGCGCGTTTGGCACGCACAAGCGAGCTAGCTAGGCCACGTTGGTGGTCTATACGATCAGGGGCGTCACCCAGTGCGCGCTGAAAATACGAGACGGACTCGTTGGGATCAGCTACTGTCAGCATGACGTCGTTCAAATTGGTTGCGTCAATTACGTTTACACCCGCAACTGACCGTTCCACGCTCCCGCCGTCAGATTTGTCACACGCTGCTGTCGCAACGGCCCCAAACATGCATAGCGAAAAAACGAAAGGATGGCGCATATTTGTGCGTCCTTATACTGCTCTTGCCTCTGTTCGTCATGGTGTCTTACGGATTAGGAAGTCACTCGAACCCCGCCGCACCAATTTATAATCTTGCTCTTGAGTTTTACCATAATCGACATTTTCCAATTTTGCGAGCGCAATTGTTAAATTGTCGCGGATTGAGTCACTTCTGCCATTGTCGAGCGCGAAGGCGCGTTTGAAAACTTCGGTGGCTTCGGCGGTTTTGCCCCGCTCCATCAAGACAACGCCCAGATTATTATAGTCTTCTGGGGTCGTGTCCTCTGCCTCTGTGGCGCGCCGCAAGAGCGTTTCAGCCTGTCCCAAACGCCCCAAACCAAGGTTGGCAGAGGCCATTGCAGAGATGATTTCGGTCGTCAAACCCTGATCTGCGGCTGCAAGACGAAAGGATTTCAAAGCCAGTTCATGTTCGCTAGCCGCGGTTAAGCGGTGACCGACGATCAAGGGATCTTCGCCTTGGCCGTTGCGTTTTACGGAAGGCGCATAAGGTGAGTCATTGGACGTATTGCTCAAAGACGTGCCAAAGCCGCCCGAAGCACAGGCGGCCAAAGCGAAACTGCTGAAGAGGCAAAGCAGGGCAAATGCCCACCGCGATTGCGCCATGTGAAAGTGCCCTGTGTTACATATTGCCCAATTCTGTGATGCCGACGGCTGAGGGTCCAACAAGGATTATCAACAGCGGTGGAACCGTTAACATCATTGTGGCAAGTGTCATCTTGGTTGGCAACTTGTTTGCTTTTTCTTCGGCGCGCATCACGCGTTTGTCACGCATTTCACCTGCATATACCCGCAAGGCTTCGGCGATAGAGGTACCAAAGCTGGTAGATTGGATCAAAACGGTCACGAAGCTGGCCACGTCTTGCACGCCACAGCGCTCTGACATGTCATTGAGAACAGCGATCTTGTCCTTACCCGCTTTCATTTCTTGCGCGACGATCTCGTACTCATCAGCCAAGAAGGGGTAGGAATGATGCAGTTCAGCGGCAACGCGCACGATGGATTGATCGAGCGATTGACCAGCTTCAACGCAAACCAGCATCATATCAAGACTGTCAGGAAAGCCGCTTTCGATCTGCTCTTTGCGCGTGTCGATGCGGCGGGTGATCCAGTATTTCGGTAAGAAATAACCAGCTCCACCCGGGCCAAGCACATACATCAGCATCTGCTGCGTCGTCGCGTTTTCGCCGCTGATCACGAAGGTGTAATAGAGCAGACCGATGACCAGAAAGATCACACCTAGGATCATTTGCATCAGGTGGAACAAGCGCACGGCATCTTTGTCCCGGTATCCCGCTTGGATCAATTTCAAACGAATGGCGGAGTATTCTGCCTCGTCCTTAGGCTCGAGCAGCTTGGCGTATTTACCGAGTTGCTTGTTGCCTTTCGCAGTGCGCAAACGTTGACGGTCTTCACCAGCGGCTTTGCCTTGCATCTGCTCCTTGAGTTTGTCGAGCGGATCGGCTTCTTTGGACATGATGAAAGGCACCGCCAGCAAGGCAAGCATTCCGCCGAGGACCACAAGCAGGACCAATTGCGCGTTCGGCCCGAAGGTTGCGAACATCATGTCCATGAAGTTGTTGAAGAAACTCATAACTCTGGTCCTAAACTTTGATGTTAACGAGGATGCGCATCACGATCAGGTTCACACCCAAGAACGCAGCCACAAGGAAACACGCGGGGATAAACCACTCATGATCGAGCACAGGGTCGTAGTAATTCGGGTCACCTAGCTGGATTGCGACAAGCGCCATCAAGGGAAAGCTGGACAGGAATTTCCCGGACCATTGCGCTTCTGCAGTAATTGCTTTCACACGGCGGAACAGGCGGAAACGTGCGCGAATGACCTGCGCCAGACCTGCAAGAATTTCCGCGAGGTTACCACCTGATTGCTGCTGGATCGTTACGGCCACGGCCAAAAACCGAAGGTCTTGGTTATCAAGGCGTTCAGCCATTGCTTTCAAAGCTTCACCGACATCTCGGCCATAGGCACTTTCATCCGCAATCACGCCCATTTCAGAGGCGAGGGGGTCCTGCACCTCTTTCGCCACGATCTGAACTGCGGAGGAAAACGGATGACCCACGCGCAGTGATCGCACTATGAGTTCAACCGCATCTGGCAGCTGTTCTTCCAGCATCGACATGCGTTTTTTCGCTTTATGGCTGATCCACATGAACACACCACCCACGCCAATACCGACGGAAGCAATGATGCGCACACCGATGCTTGTTTGTGTTCCAATCGTTAAGCCAAAGAATGCAAAGACACATACCGCACCCATGATTCCGGTTAACTGCTGGGGCGTAAAGGCAATCGCAGCCTTGTTGGCCTTGTCCGCAAGCATGGAATAAAGTGGGATTGAGCGGCCATTGATATGTTGGTTCATCTCCTTGCGGAGCTTTTCCAGCACTTGTTCGCGATTGCCGCCTTTCTCAAGCATCTCAAGGCGGCGATTTACCTTGTTGTTAAGCGAGATCGAGCGGCCAAACACCACCAAATACACACCCTCAACAAGCACCAGAACCCCGATAAAGACGAGAGCGTAGATAATTGGTTCGGCAGTAAGGCTCATATCGATTACCCGTCTAACTTTGTTGGCTCGTAGATTGAGGTCGGCAGATCATATCCCCACATGCGGAAACGCTCTGCATAGTGGCTACGCACGCCAGTCGCGGTGAAATGACCGATAATTTTGTTCTCTGGCGTGAGTCCAACGCGCCGGAAACGGAAGAGCTCCTGCATGGAAATGACTTCGCCTTCCATGCCTGTAATCTCTGTGATCGAGGTCATGCGACGCGATCCATCCTGAAGACGCGAGGCCTGAACAATCAAGTTCACAGCCGATGAAATCTGGCTGCGCATCGCTTTCAGCGGCATTTCGATACCTGACATCGCGATCATATTTTCCAAACGCGACACACCATCGCGTGCAGAGTTGGCGTGGATCGTCGTCATCGATCCATCGTGACCCGTGTTCATCGCTTGCAACATGTCGATGACTTCTTCGCCACGCGTCTCACCCACGATAATGCGATCTGGTCGCATACGAAGGGCGTTTTTCAAACAGTCGCGCGGAGATACTTCGCCTTTGCCTTCAACGTTTGGCGGACGGCTTTCCATCCGGCCTACGTGCGTTTGCTGGAGCTGAAGTTCCGCAGTGTCTTCGATTGTCAGAATGCGTTCGGCGTCATCAATGAACGAACTTAGTGCGTTCAAAGTTGTTGTTTTACCGGAACCAGTACCGCCGGAGACGATGATATTCAGGCGCGTGGCCACAGCCGCTTGTAGATAAGCGGCCATCTCTTCCGAGAAGGCACCAAAATCAATAAGATCGTCGATGCCAAGCTTGTCTTTCTTAAACTTACGAATGGACACAAGGCTGCCATCCACCGCAACAGGCGGAACCATGGCGTTGAAACGCGAACCATCTTTAAGACGCGCGTCAACGTAAGGGTTACTTTCGTCAACGCGACGACCTACGGCGGAAACGATTTTGTCGATGATGCGCAAAAGGTGCTTTTCGTCTTTGAAAGTCACATCGCTGAGGGTTAACTTGCCGTGCTTTTCGATGAAGACCTGCTGGGGACCGTTGACGAGAATATCGTTCACGTCATCGTCTTTCAGAAGCGTTTCAAGCGGGCCAAGGCCGGTGACTTCGTCGAACAAATCCTGGCTAAGCGCCGTGCGATCTTCGCGGTTTAGTACGATGCCTTTTTCTTGCAGGACTTCTGCCGCGATCGAGTTAATTTCGACGCGCAATTCTTGCTCAGACGCAGTTTCAAGTGCGGCAAGGTTGAGGTTGTTCAACAACTCGCGGTGCAGCTCTAGCTTGATCTCACTCATGCGATCTTTGCGCTTCTTTTCCTTATCAGTGGACACGCTTTGTGCGGGCGCTGTTGGTGCAGGGCGGCGCATGGTTGCGGCCGCTGGTGGTTCCATCGCGTCAATGTTCGCGACTGGCGTTTTTGCAGCCTCGGTTTCGCTAGGTGCGGAGACTGGGGCAGGCGCGGCGGCCTCTGGCTTTTTGTATCTGGAAAACATTCCTGATCGTCTCCTTAAGCGGCGGTTTCAGCTTGCTGGCTTAGCGCGTTGAGCGAGGCCGCAAGTTTTGAGATTTCTTTACGAAGAGGGTTTTTTGGAGCGGTCTTTGCCAAGGTCTGTCCATGATCGGCACCGTTCACGACAGGTTTTCCGCCATCAGGCAACTGCACCTCGATGGTGATGCCAAGGCTTTCTTCCAAACGCTTTNNTTTTCAAACGGTAGGTTCTCTGATTGCAACGCGCGCTTCATGCGAAGGGCATTCTGGGCAGAGCGCATGTCCATTTCCAACGTCGCAAAGTAGATCTTCGATGCGTTCAAAACCGTCTCGGTCCATTGAACCAAAGTGGTTGGCATGTCGACGATTACGTAGTCAAACCGCGATTTTGCAAGATCTAGTATCACGCTGATGTCTTCGGGGCGGATCATGTCCAGTGGAATGACGTCCGCAGGCGAGGTCAGCGCGTACAATTCTTCTTCGTGGACGAGCAAGGCTTGGTAAAAGCTTTCGTCATCCATGTGTTCTGTGTCTGTCAACAGTTCGAACACCGCGTCGCGACGTTGTAAGTCTAGGAATGTCGACACAGATCCGAACTGCAAATCTAAATCCAAGACACACACCTTAGGTGCGTTGTTTTTGCTCAGTGTTGCAAGCTCCCAAGCAAGGTTCACTGCCAAAGTTGTGGCACCTGTGCCACCCGCAAGTCCGTGGACTGCGATGACTTTACCATTGCGCGATTCGCCAGGCTGCGGCGCGCTTATTGGCTGCGATTGTGCAGGGTTTATCGCGACAGGCGCGGGTTTGCGCAGCCGCTCAACAGCATTGTGTAATTCGTTTTCTGGTAGCGGATAGGGGATGAATTCATCGGCCCCGCCTCGCAAAAGCTGATGCAAAGAGGCCGGCGTCACGTCCTCTGCAATCAAAATAACTTTGATATCGCGGGATTTGGCGACTTGGATCACACGCTCGAGCAGGCCGAGGTCTTCTTCGTCTTCATAGTCAATGGCCAGTGCCACGAATTCCATGCCTTTAGGCTTTAATTGCTCAAGAAACGCCATAGAATCAGTGAAGCTGAGATCACCCCAAGCTTCGCCCATCACGGCTTCCATGTCTTCAATCAAAAGATCGAAGTTTTGAACATCGCGGCTAATCGTACATGCCCGAAGCGGGCTGTCGTCTACATGAATGTCGTCATTGCCTGACATGGTCTCAATCCTGCTTGGCAAAATGGGTTGGCGTGCTCGACACCATCCCATTCGCTCTTTTTTTCACAAAGGGCATACTTACCCCGCATAGGCAGTATTCGTCGGCAATCTAGGCAACATTAGGGCCGAATGAGCGCTATTGTGCGAATACAAAAAACAAGCGGGCCGATTTCTCGACCCGCTCGCATAGTTTAAAACTTGTGAAAGTGGCTTAGTTCGGAACGCGCGGGTTCACTGCAGAAATCGCGGTTCCGCTAGCAACATACTCGCGATACACGATTTGTGCATATTGGCCGTCCATCACAGTCGGGTGCCCGCCAACGAATCCGCTGACTTCGGTAACTGTGCGGCGATTGCGGCGCTCGCGACCCTCGCTGACGATAAGCGGTTGCTCCTCGCCAAACGACGAGACCGCTTCAAGGCGTGATTGTCCAATGCCGTTTGCAGTAAGGAAATTAACCACCGCATAGGCGCGTTGAAGCCCCAACGATTTGTTAGATGCATTGCCGCCAACAGCATCCGCATGTCCATAGACGCGGAAGCGCACTTCGGGGAACTGGCGGATCCAAGCGGCTTGCTCGCGCAGAGTATCGCGCGCACCGGCATCGAGCTGGGCGCTGCCAAAGGCAAAGTTCACAGTTGTCAGCACTTCATTCGCAAACCGTGCGGACAAATCATAGGCGTATTGCTTTTCGCCGCTCATGATCTGCGTGTTGTTCATTGTCGCATTACCGAAGGTGCCAGAATTCAACAGCGATCCGGCTTCTGTACCGAAAGAGCTGTAGACAGGATCACCCGATGAGCAGGCTGACAGCAAAGCTGCTGAGCTTACGATAAGAGCGGCGTGTGTGTGAGAGGTGCACTTTGCCATGATTAGTCCATTACGTATCCGTATGATCCGGTGAAGTCTTGTCGTGCAACTTCTGCCGCCGCACCCTTCTTAGGAAGTCGCGAGTCTCCTGTCACGCGTCCAAATAGAAAGAGATCTTTCTCGGTAGGGGGGCGAACGCGATCTGTAGGAAGCGCCAGCGCTTCGCCGCGTGTCGGCGTGACCAAATGCGGCGTGATAATAATCACCAACTCTGATTGATTGCGGCTGTAATCCGCGCTGCGGAACAGCGCGCCAAGCACCGGAATGTCCCCGAGCCACGGCACTTGACCATTTAGATCAGTGAAATCGTCCTGCAACAGGCCCGCAATCGCAAAGCTTTCACCGTCGCGCATTTCTACAGTTGTAGATGTACGGCGTGTGCGTAAGGCACTGATATTTAGTCCGTTTGACGTTATACCGTTTGAAGCGTCCAACGAGGAAACGGATGCGGCAAGTTCTAGATTGATGACCTTGTCATCTAAAACGCGCGGAATGAAGTTTAATTCAACGCCAAATGGTTTGAACTCA
>ENA-UZWX01000452-UZWX01000452.1-metagenome-genome-assembly--contig:-Day-4---50m-contig-452_pt1 | contig 19875 bp, 18 predicted proteins | sample MGYA00260347_ERZ794907 | MGnify/ENA metagenome assembly ERZ794907 | reverse complement strand
CTCGTTGAATTGTCGACCCGCGTGTTCAAAATCGAACTAAAGTTGTCTCGTGGTCCCTATCATCACAAAATGCGTGCTCCACACTGAAAAGTAGGCGAGGTAACGATAGTGAAACGACTTATTTTTGCGGTAATAGCTGTGCTGATCTCAGGAGTCACGCAGGCGGACAATCAATCTGAGCGGGGACCATTTTACGCCTTTTATCATTTTACGGCGCCGGATCCAGCGGCTGCGATGGCTGCGATGGATAAATTCTGGGCCTCAGATTGTGGACAGCAGTACCCAGCAGATGCGGGTCTCATGGAGGAGGTATTTAATGGCGGTTATCAGTCGACGCACTTTATTATAAATACTTTCCAAAATGCCATTGACCAGCAGCAAGCTGCAGAGATTCTCCGCACTTGCCCCTCTGCGATCGAATTTTTGGGTGAAATGACAGCAGCGGGTGTCATGCCTGTTAGTCAATATATCGGTAGCGCGCCCATCGATGAAAATGACTGGGGTCAGGATGCCGTTTTCACGAAATATGATATTGTCGTCGAGCCTCAAAACCGAGCAGCATATGCCGCCGCCTTTACAAAGATGACTCGAGCGCTGAGTAAGAACACAGATCTTCGCTCTTATGGGCTGGGTGCCGTCATTTATGGGCGAGATAAGTTTACCCATTGGGCGTGGTTTGGCGCGAGATCTGTGGTCGAAATGGATCATATTAATGGGCAAATGGCGGAGCACGCAGCGGTGGCAAAGTTTAATAAGACGGCGGGTAGTTTGCGGACGGTGGTCAACACGACTCTCCTGCAAGCGACGAAGATGTACCCGCGCCACAATCATCCTAATGCTGATATCAATGATGAGGTTGGCCTGCTGGGGCGTCTTCATCAGTCCGCAAATCAATGAACAGATCGAAGTTGGGTGTCACCTAGCGTAAATCTTTTATTGATTGTGTTCATCTGAGGTGATTTGAGACGTCGCGGCATGTTTTTGCTTTTTATAGCCATACAGCGGCCTGACGATTTGCTGCGCTTTCAGGGCGGCAAATCTCAGGCTTCATTGTCGCATTTAAAATATTTTACCTTGCAATTTGCGCCTTGAGGGTTGGCGTTCAGTCTGCTGTCGGCTGGGTGCATCCAATGATCCAACCAATATCGAATCATTGTTTACTACGCCCCTTAAGCAGATCTTAATGATCCCTCGCCATGCGGCGAACGATGCTGAAATCAAATGTGAGTAACAGGATCGTTTATTGCCCTCGCGCAATGCTGATCCTCGAAAGCAGTTGGCTATCAGCCTGAAATACGAATGAAACGGAGAAAAACATGGAACTTCAATTTACTGAGCTTGAAATTTGGCAGCTTTTCTGGACGGGTCTTGGCGCTGCAGGTATGTGGACGATGGGCGTTATTTTTTTTATATGGGTGGCTTTTCGGCTGTCTGGTAACCTCTACGCTAATGCAGAGGCCGGCATGGTGATGAGGGTCGCGGCAACCGGTTTTTGTTTATGCGTAGCGTATTTTGCGCTGGTTTGGTTCGCGATGACTGAGTGGCACATAAACGGAATTGCGGGCGCATTTTTAGACTTAAAAAGCAGTAACCAAGGTCTCAGTCCCAATGGTGAAATGCTTTTAGCTGCATCGGACCCGCGTGCGCCCATGTCGCTGATGCCCAACCCAGCACAGGGCATTTTGCTTCTCTGCGCGATCAGTATTCAATTGATGAGCATTTGGATGCCGAAAAAATTATGAATCGATGAGTAAGCTTTAAGAAAACGCAGACGTCGGCCATTGGGCCCGTGAGCGGGCTTATGTTTACTTTTTCGGCAGATTTGGCCGCGTCTGTTATTCCCCGTTAGTTGTCATTTCAAAAAGTCCTTCTGCGGTGTCTCTATGTCCTGCCTAATGCAAAGTCCGAAGCCACTTACGACAAAAAGCAGCGTTATTAATATAATAATTTTTAAAAAAATTGCTAAATTTTTCTGATAGTTTCGTTTAAAATCCTACGGCTAGGAAAGAAAAAACAGAAAAGTAAGCGGGACCTGGCGTTGTTGTTTGGGTGTCGGTGTGAAAATTGTTGGTGGTTTAACTGCAGTTCAGAGTTTCCAAATAATGAGAGAATATATCATACTGCCTGACGAAGGCGTTGCCATTTTTAGGTTTTTTGGTGAGTATGTTGGGAGCGAAGCCGATCGCACAATGCTCAAGTTCATCGACGCACTTTCGCTTGATGAGGTATATTCTTTTAATCTTATCATTTGGGATCTCAGTGATGTCGACTCAATGACGCTTCATGACACAGACGGCGCGAGAGTTGCGCAGTTTAATGAGGAAGTTTTTCGCAAGCTTCAATATCCAGGCAGGGATGCCGGCTTGCTCTTATCTAACTTGACAGTTTTGCACATTCCCCCGAAGGACACGAAAGTCAAAGAAATCTGGCTTGAAAGGCTTGACAGGATAAGCATACAACCCCGAATCGTGCCACATGTTCAGAGCTCAAAAGCCGAAAATTTGCCCGGTTTACTTAGGTCGTTGAATTTGCAAAGACTTATTCCTATGCTTAAGAGAGAGTGGCGCCCGTTATAGAAAGGGGACTCGGGCTCCTCCAACCGTTAGCTGCTAACCGCACAAATCCCGTTGGCACAAAGGCCGTTTATTGAAGTTGTCTAGCGCTCATTTGTAATTGCCTAATTTGCTATTCTACAGATGCTCTGATGATATTCAGAGACGAGTCGATCTGAGTGCCCACTGCTCCAATGGAAACTTTCGATGGGGGTAGACCAAGAGATTCTTTCAGATGATATGTCGCCGCTGTGCCAGTGCAGTGCGCTCCAACGAGGCTCCCCATGCCAACTTCTTTTAAGTTTTTAGCGGTCCAATCAAGCACCTCGTGTGATGCTTGAAACAAATGGAACCCGCCGACCCCCATAATAACAGGCACCCTCCTAATATCTCTGAGCGCGGCGGTAGCATTGATAATGCCTGCATGCCCGCAACCTGACACAAGTAGCCAACCTTTGTCTGTTAGCAAACCCAGCACCTGAGATTCCGGGATGTTGTCAATTCGACTCGCAGCTGAGTCGAGAAAACGCCCGGGACTGACATTGCGTTCGTCGTATAGCCGTTTGACAGGGCCTGTTAAATGCACGCCAGGCAGTATTTCTCTCGCTTGTTCTACCACAACAAACTGAATCCCTAGCGCCTCTGCTGCTCGTCGAAATTCTTGGGGTGTTGTAAAGTGATCTGGGTTGAGTGATGCGTCTAACGAGTAGACGAGTTCCCCATCTCTAGAAAAACGCTGGATAAAAAAACCCTCCCCAACATAGACCCGTGTTAGCGCTTGAGGGTGGTCTTTCATAAGCTGTTTTCTCATATGTAAGAGCCCGCCGGTGTGGTCGGTATGATAGTGGGTCAGGACGACATTTTTCACCATGCTCAAGTCAATCTTTAGCGATTTGCTATTACTCCACACCGTTGATTGCCTAAATCCCGTATCAAATAACACTGTGCCGTCTTCGGTTTCAATTAATGCGCTAAAACCCCATTCACCATGACCTGAAAAGTTGGCCACCATGGTTGATAACAGGGTAATGTGAGGATCTTCGACGTATACTGATTCCGCGGAGGTGGTGGGTACTACCAGAACGAATAAACCGAAATACATCAGTATGTTTTTCATGTTGAATTCCTCGTGCTCTCGGGGTTGTCAAGAAGCAGTATAGACCACATTTATTGAAGAGTGAGCTTGAAAGCGCTTGTCGTTGATCTTCCGGTTTTTGCCGCTATCGCGCGTAAATACCAAACCTAAAGCAAATCCTGATCTAACACAGTATCCTTATCGTAGTGTTATTTGTTCTTGTGGTTCGTGCAGTTGGCGTAGTGGGTTGCACTAAATCGGCACTTTAATAATAGAGACAGACAGGAAAAAACATGAGGTACGGTTCAATTGTAGCGTTAATGTTGGGGCTTATTACATCGGGCTGTTCAACCTTGGTGTCTAAGGTGTTCCCATTGGATGATTTGCCGGCGCCCAGTGGACCGCACAACGTCGGTACCCGTTTTTTTGAGTGGGTCGATACGACGCGAGAAGAATCATTTACCGAAAACCCAGACGATCAACGCCGCCTAGTCGGACAAATCTGGTATCCAACGGATTTCGCGACTGGTGAGGTTTCGATACCTTACTTGGATCACCCGGAACAAAGGCTCGATATGCTGGCGTATCAGTCAGGTTTACCCCGCTTTATGCTGCGACACATGCAGCGGGTCAAAACCAACGCCTTTCTCGATGCCCCATTGCTGAGTCAGTCCAAGAAAATGCCTTTGGTCTTGTTTTCCCATGGTCTGGGTGGCATGAAAAACCAGAACACCATACAAGCTGAAGAGCTCGCGAGTCACGGCATTGCTGTCGTAAGCGTAGACCATGCCTATGACGCCTTTCTAACGATCTTTTCGGACGGATCAACTGCAGACTATCGGGCATCAGACGACGAGAACCGCACCGGTGATGATTTTTGGGCATTTCGTTCACCGCAGTTGAATACCAGAGTAGCCGACCTCGTTTTTGTTTTGAACGAGATTGAACGCCGAAGCGAACAACCAGGTAGCATCTGGGCACAATTTCAAAGCGACGGTGTTGGTGCATTTGGACATTCTTTCGGTGGTGCCACAGCATTAATGCTGTTAGTGAAAGACCAGAGGGTCGCTAAGGCATTGGCATTGGATGGTTGGATGGTGCCAGTGCCACCTGAGATTATTGAGGCAGGGACAGAAAAGCCCTTTCAATATTTGGGACAAGCGGCGTGGTCAGATCCCATCAATTACAACAAACTTGATGCATTTTTATCCGCATCATCGCAAGCAGAGCAGCAGCTAGTCGCGGGCACCAAGCACTTCGATTACTCTGATGCACCACAGTTTTCGGATTTGACGAAGAAGTTTGGGCTTTCCGGGGAGCTCTCGCGCCCTGAACTTAGAGCGCTCATAAACGAATCAGTGCTTTCCTTTTTTGATCGTTTTGAGGATCGCTGACTCGATGGAGGCGCGCAGTTGGTTTGATTAGCTTCTGCAAGTATTGCCGATCGCAGTACATATCGGCGTACTGGTATTCTAGGTGTTCGGTCGGCTGGTGAACCTTTCATCAACTCCGCCGAGAACCATGCTCCATAGTGATCTTGGTTGCCTCCCCAAGGACAGGCTAAATCGATCTGTATATCGGATATTGTCGTAAAACTCTTGGGTTCATTACGGTAAATGTCAATGTCAGCGATCAGACAGCTCGGTGTTATTGGAGACTTGCATTCGGAAGATGTTCGACTCAGGCAAGCACTCGATTTCCTTTCTAACGAGGGCACCTGCGACATTATTTGCACCGGAGATATCGCCGATGGGCGGGGTTGCGTAGACACCAGCATCCGGCTTTTAAAAGACCACAATGTTAAAACTGTCAAAGGAAACCACGATCGCTGGTTGCTGGAAAACAAAGTGCGTCATGTGCCGAATGCACATCATCGTGAGACGATAAGCGAGGCTTCGATCACTTTCCTTGAAAACCTACCCACTCAAATCAGGCTTAACACGATTGCCGGCTCTCTATTACTTTGCCATGGTGTCGGGGAAAACGATCTCAGAAAAGTCTGGCCGGGCACTGAACGGATGCCGGTTGAGCGTAGCCATGAGCTCGACAAAATTATCGATGAAGGAGAGCATCGGTTTTTGATCAATGGTCACGTTCATTTCAAAACGATGATTCACTTTCACAATCTGACGTTACTTAATGCCGGCACGATCAAAGGCGATATGTGGCCGGGCTTCACTCTGATAGATTTCGATTTGCGACTGGTCCGCGCTTTTAGGTTTGATACCGATGGTTCTGTCTTTGCGACGAAAACGACGAAGCTCGACCCGCAACCAAACCACCAAGTCTGGTCGAATACGCAGTCCTTTAGCGGAAATTGGGACCCTCTGCTCTTGTTTGATAGAGCTGAAAACTGATCTGTAAATAACATCCCAGCAGCGATTGGCATAGACTTGGTTTCAACGCGTTAGCGCAGAGCGTTATTCTCGCGGCGAGCACTACCGGGCTTGATCTGGACCTCTGAGTTACGACGTTAGTGCGCTAAAGCCTGGGGTTCTTTTTATGTTTCTGGTCTGGAGTAAACCTTGCTAAGATTTGGAGCGGTGCGACAGACATCACCAGTCCGTAACGTTAAATAAGGCTAAATACCTCTGGTTTAAGCGGCGATTTTTGGGATTTCAGGGCACGAGCATCGGAAATATCGCTGTTTAGACTATTGGTTTTGTAAAAGGCGGAGGATTGTATGACTCGTGAAAAGGCAATGCGCGCGATGCTCCTCGCGCTCTTTAGTTTTCTTGCAGCCTGTGGCGGTGGTGCTGGTGGTGGTGCAAGTCCCGTGGGTGACACCCCGGCGCCAACCCCAACTCCCTCTGCTAGCGCCCCCGCGCCATCAGCCGATGAAACCTCTGGTCCAAATTGGAGTCTGGCAAGAGTGTCTGCCGCAGCAGCTGGCACGAATGCGAGTGCTGTTGATGCGGTGCTCGATCATGTATTCAGTGACGCCGCAGTTCAGTCAGCCATGCTGGTAAAGGATGGGTATATTGTGGGCGAACGTTATGCCGACGGGATTGATGCGAGCACACTGGGTACGAGTTGGTCAGTAGCCAAAAGTTACTATAGTGCCGCTGTTGGTATTGCTATTGACGAAGGATGGATAAGCAGCCTAGATCAACCTGCAAGTGATTTCTTTACTGAATGGGAAGGCACAAACAAATCCGACATTACTGTTCGCGATTTACTGGAGATGCGTAGCGGTCTCCCTGCCAGCTCTAACATATTTCTCTCTGCTGATCAGACTGCATTCGCCTTGAGCTTGACAAAAACGCGACCAGAGGGGGGGACTTTTGTTTACTCGAACCCGACATCCCAGCTTTTTGAACCGTTGCTTCTAAGATCCACCGGGCTGGACGCGCATAGTTACCTGAGACAAAAAGTGCTCACTCCTATTGGCGTAGACGTTGAGCAGATTGGTATGTGGCGCGACTCGGTGGGTAATCCAGTGACTTACTTTGGGCTTGACCTGCGTCCTGAGGACATGGCGCGCTTTGGGCTGCTGTACGCTCGAGGTGGTGAATGGGATGGAACGCAGGTCATCTCAGAATCCTACGTAACAGCCAGTACCTCCGAACAAAGCCTGTTTTACGGCTTTCAGTGGTGGCTGATGAATGAAGCGTATTTTGGTGCTTCCGTGCCGATACAAGTGTCTGCCGCGCTTGGACTCGATGGTCAGAAGATCTATGTCTGGGCCGAGCAAGACGTCGTTTTGGTCGTCTTCACGCATTACGATCACTCCGCGAACGCAGGCTATACGTTAAGCCTTACCAATTTCCCCAGCACCTGCGCTGGCAGAAATACTTGCAACGAAGCTGACTCGCCGGTCACCAGTTTCAGTCAGTACAACTTGATGTTTCTGCTGCAAGACTTGGTCGACTAGATCGGTTCCGGCACTGGGTGCTTTTCGGATAAACCGCAAACTTGCATCAAAAAAATGCCATTATTTGAGCGCTGACGCGGATGATTTTGGACGGTAGCGTTGGCGCTTAAGCGATTTTTCCTTGTGAGATTCGAACAAGCAGGACGGCGTTTATGCTGCAATGCCGCCGGCATTACCCGACGGCGACGTTCAAGTTTACCGTTGGCGATTAGTTAGCTGCAGTGCGGAAATAATGACCGCGATAAGGAAGTTCGGCGCCGCATGTCATAATACTATCGAACTTTGCTTGCATCGCCACGCCATGCTCAGCCCAGTCGGCATTGCCCTCTGCCTGATCTTCAAGGGTTTCCCAAAAGTTCATCCAGACGAAATCGAAAGGACCCGAGGATGTTGATGGATCACCAGTGCTAGTTTCCTCATCCATGAAAGCGACTTGATACCAATAGGTGTTGTTGGTAACGCGCGCTTCTGTGGTTGTTAGATAGGGCAAGAATTCATTTGTGACGTGGTCTCTGAGATCCGTAACTGGTCTGTCGTCAATCATGCTACAAAACTGCATTGTCGCTGCGTAAGGTGAGTTGTCCTGCGTCCAGGCCTGAGTAGGTGTTTTCTGAGAATATGTGCTGAAAGCAAAAAGATCGAGGTCCTGATCAGGCGCACACTCAATGATGTCCGGATGATTTTCGCGTAAACGCGCAGCGGCACCTGATGCCGCGTACTCCTGCCAGCCTGCATCACGACTTTGTTTGTTGTCCCACCTGAGAACCCAAATCCCATCAAACACTTCGGATTTCCATTCATTGGCAAGATAACCATACGCGCTGACACCATGATCTGTCATGGCGTCAAGCTCAGCATTCCAGTCAGCAAGATAGGGTTGAAAGTTCTCTGGACTATAGTTTGCGCCAAACTGACATTGTAAATACTCGACGTAGGCTCGCGGTGCTATGCGAGTATCAGCCTCCGCCGACGTTTGAGATGCGTTGTTCTCCGTTTGCTGTGCTGCCTCCATTGATGAGTTCTGAGAATCGCCGCAACCTGTTAACCCGAACACTCCGATACTAACTAAGAGTGTTGGCAATCGAAATAAATGTTTCATCTTGCTCTCCAAAGTAGATTTTATCTGGCCTGCCTACGCAAGCCCTGATCGGCTAGAGTAATCTCTGTGTCGACTGCGGACCATGTTAGTTCGACTTTGGTTAACAGGCTGTCTTTTGTGAAATGAGGCGAGTATCGAGATTTGCAAAGGGGGTAGTAGCGCAAATCAGCAAACGGTTGATGTCCAAAGTGTCTTAATGCGTGTTTTACCCAGCATTTCAAGTTTTGAGAAAGTTTACTTTTCGGTAATCCGGCAGTCTGTAGCTGGTTGATTCTGGCGATGATTTCAATTTCAAAGTTCACGGGCTCAAGCGCGTGTCGTTTGGCCAATCGTCAAAACAATAGAGCTGCCGCAAAGCAGGGGCTTAACTGCTCGACCGCGTCGGGTTCGATCAATGCGCTGGGTAAATTGGCGCGATCGAGAAGATCAGCGCCGCGCCAATTATTTTAGTTCCCGGCTGTGCTAGAGATATGCGTATGTGTGATCATCCATTTTGATTTTTCTTTTACCAAGACCAGTGTGACCCAGGTAGGTGAGCTTACGTTAGATGCTTTTTGATGGGGATACACTTGCCACCAGCGCACAAAGCTGGCAACCGCTGTTTTGCCATGAATTGAAACCACGGGATCTTCAATCATGGTGACAAATTTTGTCTTGCCGCCATTGAGCGCTTCGCTAGCCTGACGACCTGTGATCTGATTGGTCATATTCTTAGCTTCATCGGTTTGTCTAACCCCGGCAGAAATATAAACGCGATCGGAATGCATGAGTTTTGCTTGAGCGGCAAGATCGTTTTCCAAATCACCATACTGCTGAATGACCTTCATGACATCACTGAGGTTGTCTGCTAAAACGTTGCCGGTAAACAGCATGCTGGTGAAAACAAAAACTACGGTGATAAATTTTAATTTCATTGTGTGCCTCCTAAGTTTAGTAAGACCTTAGCATTTGGATAAAAGGCGGTCATGGATTGTTCGATTTTGGTTAGATCAACAAGTTATATTGTAATGCGGTGCTAGGCACCGTTTGGTTTCAGGGATCCCAGTTGAGGCAGACGTCTCTGGTTTATCTACTTGAGGAAGTACAAGCTAAATGAGGCGCGGCCTATTGCTGCGCCGAAAACTGTGGCGCTGATAAGTGGCGACGACTCCCATGTGTGGTTGCCGACCGCCGATTTTAGAATTGCAGGTTTAATTACGGATAGTATGCGACGTAGATAGATCCCAATGGCAGGACATTGGAGCTGGCTGGTCGCTAAATGCTAGTTGTGCTTTTTGGGCGGCACCGGTTCTTACCGCATCGAAAAGGCCCATCATATCCGCATCCTTGCCAGCGATGACTTGCAAGAAATCGAAATCAGGATTGAGGCCAAATCCAGGGGTCCAAAGCGCCATGCCGTTGTTAACTCCCAGTGCCTTGTTCATCGATTGCATACGTTCGTTAGACAGGAAGCCCATTGCGTCGCGCATGTTTGCGCCATCATTCAGCTGGCAGAGGCCAACAATTAACGTCTTTTGCATCGTATCACTCGGCATCGGCGTTACTGGCATCGCGTTTGAAAATACAGGTTTTTTGCAGTTCGTCATTGCGGCGATTGCGGCAGGGTTTTTCGCATTCTCAGGTTTTGTCCATGCTCTATTCGCTTTATGGTAGTCAGCCCAGGTAGGGAAGTAGTTGATCCATCTAAGTTCCGCCTCGTGATAAGGCGGCGTGACTGCAACAGGTTCCCATATGAAGGTGTTTCCGTTGATGTTCTCGGCCTTCGCCCAATCGTTAAAATCCGAACGAGCGTATGCAACAACGTCTTGTAGTGTGCTGCCTTCGTTGATCGAACATTCATAAATTTCCACCACCATATTCTTTGAAGTAACATGATGGTCAGAAAGCGCCGTCAAAGGCAGTAATATCAGAGTAATAATAAATAATCTTAGCATGAGATCTATCCTGTATTCACGAGTGACCGTAAACGTTAACTAGCGATAGCTGAAGCGTCGAGGATAGTTCGATTTTGGCGACTATGCCTGTCGGAGTAGCGCAATCAAGAACGCGAAAGGGGAATGAAACATCCCTCAAATCTGCGTCAACTTTGGAAAAAGCTTCGAGACACGAAATGGATAAAAGCAAGCCACAGAAGGCCGTAAGCGAGTGTGAACCCCCAATCAAAACCAATATACCCAAGTCCAATGCCAACGACCGGTGTCATAGCGAGATAATGGCCTCGGACCCAGCTGCCGGTAGTTGCGCTGATAGCGACGGCGCTGACGAAGGTCAAAAACATCAGCGCTGAAAAAACATTAACCGCCCAAGTATATGTTTCTAACACCATGAAGCCGCCGATGATAAGACATAAAACACCTGCCGTGCTGTGCACGATGACATCCCAAGGCAGTCGTTTAGGTGAGGAAGGGGGAATGTTTTCGGTCATCGTGTGCTCCAAGCCAGAGCCCCAGCTTAGTCTACAGGTGTATCCTTGTAAAACAGCGCCAAATAAAATGAGTCGTGTTCTTATCTGTTTGGTGTCGCTGTCTTGTGTGGATCTTTTACAGGGTTGCTCGGCGTTGTCACGGGGTGGCTCTTCCGCAAAATATAAAACGCATAAAATGAAGAATCGTCAACTATCAGTTAAATACACGTAACTTAACAAGGCTAAGATTCGAAGCCAAAAGGCGCATAGTTGAAAGGACAATGCGCGATTTCTGATGACGGGATTCAGAAGGGTGGCGTGTTGACCCAACGTCCTCAGAGAGCAGCGATTCATTGGAATTGCTGATCGCCTCAACAAATTAGGCCAACATCATCTGATATCCCTTGTGGTAACCGGAGCTAGGTTTTTAATGCTCTAAAAGCTTTCAGCCGCTGAAGTTGATCTTAGCATTCTGTTCATTAACCACGCTGGTTTTGCCACTTTTCCCTCTGCAGCGTTTAAGCGCTGATCGCCCGCGCTCATCGACCTGCTGCGCGCATTGCTGGCTGTTGTCGGGCAGGTACCGTCGGCTCGAAACTGCAGCGCCGCTTTGAGGCGTTCCTCTTGAGGGTCACCCAAAGCGCGAGTGAAATCATCAGAAACAAAACAACCGGTGACGGGGACGCCGTCGGCATTGGGGTTGTTTTCAGGCGAGAAGCCAGCGGCGTAGTCACCAAAGTTTTTATCGTTAACGCCTCTGAACTGAATTGAAAAGTACGTCGTGCCGCAGTTATCAAATGGATAAAAGCCATAGGGCTTGCCGCAGGTGGTGTCCCCAATTTGAACGACCTCGATATCGATTCCGCGAAGGCTGTTGATGATAGACTCACTGGCACTGCACGTGCCTGAGCCCGTCAGTACGAAAACGCGTGACAAGCCAAGTGAAGGCAGCTGGGTACCCGAATTAACTGTGAAGCCCTGGCCGGTTGAGTGAAAATTAATCGGGTTTAGTGGGTTGCCGGTCACGGGGTCGAAGTTGGGATGCTGGTCGTTGAACTGCATGAGTTCAAAGACACGTCCTACCGCCTGATCGGGACCTGCAACCATAAAGCTAAGCTCATTCGCAATATCGAGAAAGCCGCCACCATTGTAGCGCAGGTCAAGCACAAGGTCGGTAATGTTGTCAGACTGCAGTTGTTGTACAGCAGCAACCAGCTGTGCTTCGGCTGTAGCGATATGATCGTTGAAAGTTAGATAGCCGACGCGACCGGTATCTGTTTCCAATACTGAAATATTTTGCACTGGCGTTGAAGCGATCTGCGCAGAGGTCATGGTGATTGTCCTGACCGTACCATCGATTTCTTCGATAACAAAATCATGGGTCTCATTGTCGCCAGGAAACAATCCGTCATTCAGCGTTGCGACATCGCTGCCATTGACGAGGTCCACGCCATCAACTTCCAAAATAGATGCGCCACGTCGAAGGTTAATCGCAGGGTCAGTGGCGGGTGTGTCTGGTTCTGTGTATGCAACGACTATTTGTCTGGGTGGTGAGCTGGATATGAAAGCAAAGGTAGCCCCGTAGCCGCCACTGATACCTGACTGTGATTGTTGGATCCATTCTTCGGTCGGCACTGTAAAGTGAAACCTGTCCTTGGGCGCACCCGTGGGGGTTGTTTCGAAGGTTTTCATTTCCTCGAAATAGTCTGTTGTTGAGAGACCGTTGGGATTCACGTCAGCGATTTCGTCGTACCAGAGGTACAATTCGTTACTCCAAGACCGGATCCAGTTGTTTTCGTCGGCGGTAGACCCCTGTACGTCCCGAAATGCCCGGCCGCGCGAGTCGACGCCGCTGCGCGGGCTCTCGCACATTTGTTCGAGATTCTGGTAGGGCTCAAAGACACCTGTATTAAACCCGACCTGAGGCGTTGGCGTTGTTGGCGTTGTTGTTGGTGTTGTTGGTGCGATGCGCTGTGCAACAGGAGTCGACGAACTTCCGCCGCCGCCGCATGCCGTAAGCATTGCAACCAAGATGAGACCCGCAGTACGTTGTTTCACAAGTAAATCCCTTCGACAGGTTCTATCCTATTTGTAGTCAAAATATGTTGTTATGCCCAGATAACTTGTTTTTTCGCGACGCACGAAGAGATAGCGAGCGATCTGGATACCAGCCGGGATGCTAATAAAAATACAGGTGCTGATTGTTTTTCCCGGTAGCTGCGCAAAATTCAGGATTGGCGATTGTGCTATTCTCATCATCTGCGACAGCAATAACAGTATAACTAAATTTAGCTGAGAACGGTGACAGAAGTTACTTTCGATAGCGGCGTTTAGTGCGCTATTTTGTTGCTAAGTTAGGCTGTTTTCTTTGTTATCATTAAATTTTTCTCGAAGGCGTAAAGAAGTTGATATTCAAAAACCTTACCTTCCAAGTCTTGTGTGCCGCGCTGTTGGGCATCGCAATCGCAAGTGCTATCCCCACACCTGTTGCTGCTGATAGCCTGCTTGCCGAATCGATCGATCTGATCAAAACCTCATTTTTATCTGCCCTTAAAATGTTGATAGCGCCGATGATCTTTTTTTCCTTGATCGGCGGCATAATCAGTATTGGCGATATTGTTCGCCTTAAGACACTCGGGGCGGTTACCGTATTTTACTATCTCGGCACAACGATGCTTGCGATAGGGCTTGCGCTCATAGCCGTATTTTTTTTCCATCCATGGACAGCCTATCCACCGAGTGTTGAGATCGTCAGTGCAATTCCTGCTTCGCGGATGATCGACCCAGGGAGTGATTCGATCATTTTGGTCTTGCAACAGATATTGGGTCTTGCGCTAACGAATCCCGTGCGCGCACTCGTTGAGCTCAATATACTGGGCATTGTTGCGAATGCGTTTTTTATTGGCGTAGCCATGGTGATCGCACTACCCGCGAACAGTCCTTTATTTTCGGTCGTGACTCACATCAATCAGGTGATTTTCAAAATTCTAGGCTGGATTATCAAATTTCTTCCAATTGGTATCTTCGCTATTCTGTTCGACTTTACGCTTCGCTTGTCCTCTGGCGAAGGGCATTCCGAAAATTTTCTGACCCAAGTCTTTCAGTTTGCCGTGCTTGTGACAACAATCACGCTGATTCATGGTTTGGTCGTTCTTCCCTTAATTGCTTGGTTCACGACCGGTAGAACGCCGGTAACGCTGTTGCGACAAATTATTCGGCCCCTAATTGTTGCGTTTAGTACTTCGTCCAGTGCAGCAACTTTGCCCATCTCGATGAAAACCTGTGAAGAGGAACTTGGCGTTGATCGTTCTGTATCGAGTTTCGTTCTGCCACTAGGGGCAACAATGAATATGGATGGCACCGCATTATTCGAGGCTGTCGCTGCGATTTTTCTTGCTTACTTGTACGGTATTGAGTTGAGCACGCTAGCAATGTTTACTATTTTTTTGATGTCTATGGTCGCATCGATTGGTGCGCCAGGAATGCCAACTGCCTCAATGTCAGGTATGCAAATGGTCTTAATCGCGGTCGGGATTCCGCTCGAAGCTATTGCAATCTTGTTAGTAATTGAGCGACCTCTGGACACTGTGCGGACAGCTGTAAATGTCGAAGGCGACATTATAGGAACGTTGGTGGTAAGCAAGTTTACAAGCCCGCCACTTGTCGGCGCTGATTAAATAATAGCTGCAGGGCTCACATGCGTGCGCGACAATCTTTGGCCACTGCCGACGATCGTCTTGTCGCACGCGCGCCGAATCAGTGTCTTGCAAACGACACTGCTGCGCAAACTTTGTCTCTCTGGTTGAGTGAGAGGCTACGTCGCGAGAAAAGAGTAGCAGACAAAAACGCCAAATAGAAAACCGATCGGCGCAAGTGCGGTGATGCCTACTTTCGAGGCTAACCAACCGTCGATCTTAAGTTGTATCACTAAAAACTTGTCAAGACCAACTTTGTTGTCAGTGTTTAGATACGTATGGATACCGTTGTTACTCATGATGACTACCCTGTGTTTTAGTGTATTTGAAGGCGCATAAATGCCAGCGCAACGACGCCTTGGTGTCATATCTTAAATCAAGGCCATAGGTTTTAGTTCATGGCTTTAATTGTTGCGTTTGAGCATATGGCCGCCCGAACACGCTGACCAAATGCGCGTGTACGACCTACATAACTGGCAAACTGTATGTGACAGCGAGCCTCCTAGTGCCGTTTTGCAAACTTGCGATCGGCCTCCACAAGAGAACCCAGCCAACGCGAACTGTAATATGCTCGCAGGTAAAACAGTCCGCTATATCAATAGCCATTTGACGGCATGTGAAAAATGACGCGTGAATAATCTCCAGTAACCTGATGGTGACTGGAGACAAAGGTAAAACGCTATAAAGGGTAGAATGTCATTTCGACTGTTTCTTTCCTCAGATCAATTAACGTTTCGCAATAGTTGAGCTCGCCGTCAGATACGTCATCCAGCGAATAAAATTTCAGTACTGTTCCGTCTCTCCTGAAAACCCCTTGTCGAGCACCGACTTCCCTTACGCCTTGATCGTTAAAACCGACGCCTGTGCCTTGAAAAGATCCCTGATTTGGTGCGGTCGGATTAAGAGAAACGTTGTAGGTCAGGAATACTTTGCCATATCTGCCTGCTTCAGCAGAAACGTTGATAACGCCGCCTTCATCATTCAGCGTGATAGACGTGATTTTCCCCGATAGGGCAAAAGATTCTCCTTTTGGATCGTGTGCAAGGACAGGCATGGAAGCGAAGATAAATGTAAGTAGTGTGATGATTAATTTAGTAGCTTTCATAATTTCCTCTGATAGGTTGGGTGAGAAAATTATTATGGGTCTAAAGGGTTATCTAGCAAATAATAGTTCGATTCTGGTCAAAACGGGGCCTGTAGCCGGTTTCCACTCAGTCGCAAAAGATTGGTATGACGCGCCTTGACCTGCTCGCGGTGATCACTAGCTAAACGACGGTCACACGTTTAGCCAGCACAGATATCCCAAATTCGAACTATCGTTGACGGTCAGTCCTTGCCACCTTAGTTTTATATCTCAACCAGAGGAGACCAAACCATGCGATCCACACTGAATCGACTTTTAACGCTCATTCCGCTTATCTTTTGGATGAGTTATAGCGCTGCCGACGGACACGAAGAAACAGACAGTAACGCTTATGTCCTGCATTCGGAATATGAAATTGCCCCGGGCCAAGATCCGGCAGCGCTGTCTGCTGAATTGGTTGAATATCAGAAAAGTCAGGAGGCTTATGGTTATAACAACTGCGGTGTTTATCAGCATCAATTTGGCTCGCAGCGCGGATTTTATACTTTTTGTTATTTCAACGACTTTGATCAGCTTGACGCAATTTTGAAGAAGTCAGCCGCAGCTGCGACTGGCCCGCAAAGTTTCGCGGATCATTCCGACAATATATTAGAAGTGCAACAGCGTAATCTCACTGTCTCGCCGCAGTACATTGCTTATATGCGTTGGGACTTCGATGCATCTTTAACCATTGCCGAACGCCAACAGCGCGCTGACAAGCTTTTTGACATGTTCGATGTCGGTTTCGGTGGCTGCAATTTGTACCACCATGCTTGGGGCGGCGAAATGGCTCATTACATGGCTTGTGGATACACCGACTATTCAGATTTTGGGAAAAAATTCAACGCGGTGAATACGGTGCTGGCGGAACGGTTTAGTGATGCAAAACTGGACATTCGGACGCATTCCGATGAGCTTCTCATTCGCGTGATGGAATAACGCGCGATCGTCTTTTGTTTTTTGTTGTGGAGGTGCTAGCTTCTACTCGAGATGTAAGTATTATGTAAGTGCCGCCTAAAGAGAGACTTGCTGACAGGGAAATGTAGTACATGTGGTTAGCGTTTTGTTTCACCGAGGTGATGAAGGGTGCTCACCTCAGCAATACTCGTGTTAATTTGTTGCGCGTTATCACCCTGTCATTACTGCTTTTCACGAATAGCGCTATGTGCGCCGAAGAAGCAAGTAATCAAGACAAGTTTGATGACTTGATGCTAGCCGCGGCAGGTTATCAACGCGCGGGATACAGCAAAAGAGCATTACCGTTTTTATTTGAAGCACAACAAATCTCGGCGCGCTTGGCAGCTGAAGATCAAGTTCAGGGTCTTCTCGCCTTGGGTCGCCTCTATTTTGAAATTGGTGAATATCCCCTAAGCGCGCAGCAGTTGGATAAAGTAGCCGCTTTGTCGTCAGACCCTTTTGTGCGGGCCGAGGCGTTAAATACCATCGGTGCAATACACAGTACGCTCAATACGCCCTCAGAAGCAGATAGTGCCTTCGTCGAAGCGATGAAGTTCGCGATTGACGCTAATAGCATTCAGCTTCAATTGACCATTCAGGCGAATGAACTCAGGCATCACTTGGCCTACGGGCACCAATCTGTTGCGCGTTCGAGGCTAGCGCCTAGCTGGCAGATGCTAGAAGAAATCAATGTCAGTGCAACTTCGCCAGAATTAAACATTTCATTGGCAATTCTTTACCATCAGAGTGTCCTTCACGCTCAAGCAAAACCGGTATGGCGTTCCCGCGCAATGCGTTTGCTACAAGAGGCTATCAGTATTACTGAATCAAGTGGTAACAGCCTGTTACTGGCTTATGCACTTGGTTACAAAGGGCAAGTCCTCAGCGAGTCATCGCATAGCGATGAAGATTTGGCCACTGCGCTGGCCTTATCGCAACGCGCTGCCTTTCTTGCCAGCGCGAGTCAGGCCTATGAAAGCGCTTACTTGTGGCAATGGCAAGCTGCCAGAATTTATAATAAGCAAGCCAAAGTGCCCGAAGCGATACAGAGTTACAATGATGCCATTCTCACCCTTGAAAATGTGCGCCAAGAATTAATCAACGGTTCTCCTTTTACCTTTCATCAAAAAGTCCAACCGCTCTTTACAGAACTTTCTGACCTGCTACTCATGACCGCTCAAGCTGCAGGTAAAATGGACAAGCAGGCATATCTGAAAAACGTCCAGAACATTCTGGAACAAGCAAAATCTGCTGAGCTGCAAGACTACTTCCAAAACGATTGCGTGATCCCTGATGAGTCCATCAATCTCGATCAGATCGAAGCTGCTACCGCGGTAATTTATCCCGTCATCCTGCCAGACCGAGTCGAAGTGCTGGTTAACGTAAACGATCAGGTTCACCAGTTCGTATCTCGTATTGATTCTGATGACCTAGAAGCCCTTGTGAATGAGTTCAGAGAACAATTACAGGAGGATTTGGGCGATGAGGAATATTTAGAAATAGGAGAAGAACTTTACGAACTCCTTTTCGCTCAGGTCGAAGACATATTTAGCGAAAACAAAATTAACACGCTGCTGGTTATACCTGATGGCGTTCTCAGAACTATCCCAATGGCCGCAGTCTATGATGGCGAGAAATTTATGGTACAACGTTTTGCTATCGCTACCACCCCGGGCATTAGCTTGACGCTACCTAAACCCCTAGACGTTCAGGAATCAAATTTCTTTGCGGGTGGCATATCAGAGGCGGTTCAAGGCTACGTTGGTTTACCAGGGGTGCCCCGTGAGTTGCGAAACCTTGAATCCGCTTATGGCGCCTCGGTTTTACAAGACACCAATTTCAAACGGGACGATCTGAAAGAGCAGCTGACATCGGCTGATTACTCCATCGTGCATATAGCAACACACGGACATTTCGACTCAAATCCCCACGAGTCCTATTTGCTGACGTATGACGATAAATTAACAATGGACTTGCTAGAAGAGAGTATCAGTAATAGGAAGAATGTCGGCGAGCCGCTGGAATTGCTGGTGCTAAGTGCATGTGAAACAGCGGCTGGCGACAGTCGTGCCGCCCTGGGTTTGGCAGGCGTTGCCTTAAAAGCAGGTGCAAGAAGTGCTGTTGCAACATTATGGCAGATTAGCGACGCGGCGACGGTCGAAATTATCGATACTTTCTACGAATTCACAGCAAAAGAAGGTATCACCAAAGCCAGAGCGATGCAGCTCGCACAAATTAGGTTAATTGAACAACCGAAATTTCAGCACCCAACCGACTGGGCGCCTTTTCTAATGATAGGCAACTGGTTATGAGCAAATTTTTCAGTAAGGCCGTTTGCTTGTTTGCATTATTGGCGGGGCACTTATCGGTTTTCGCTGACAATTCACAATATTACATTGTGGTTGGCAGTTTTGATTCAGCACAAGCTGCAAAAAGATTTTCTGCCAATATAAATCAGGTTCTTTCCAGTGAAGTTTTCCCAACAGACGTAGACGGTCGGAGGTTGCATCGGGTCGAAATCGGCCCCGCAATCAGCTACCTAGATGCTGAAAATGAAAGACAGAGGTTAATTGAGCAAGGGTATAGCTCAGCATGGATTTACCAACGTCAAGATGTGTATGAACCACCAGCCCGCGCTGTTCTGACTTCCGCTGCAGCTCCGTTATCCCATCACGGGGTCAGAAAGCAGCAACGAAAAGTGAGTCAAATGGAATATGTGGTCATTGAAGAGCTGGGCTTGGAATCGCCAATTCTCAAAGAAGAAATTAGCGATCTTGCCAATAGGTATCTCGAACGAAAAATTCAGGTTTCGGAATTGTTAAAATTGAAGGAGTCGATTAACCAGCTATTTGCCATCAATGGTTACATTAACTCGGGAGTGACTATTCCTGACCAACAAATAAGCAACGGCAAAATTGACTTCAGATTAGTAGAAGGTGAAATTTCAAATCTTGCAGTGGAAAGCGAGTTAAGAACCAGGTATGTAGAGGGGCGAATAAATATTACCGAGCCATTCAACTTGGTTTCTCTGCAGCAGTCTCTTAAGTTGCTTGAGAAGGATCCATTTGTAAAACGAATTGATGCAAATATTACTCC